>Ga0256868_10000721_pt1 | contig 18938 bp, 17 predicted proteins | sample RVTome_13_FD_187341 | JGI IMG/M metagenome (GOLD analysis project Ga0256868, IMG submission 187341) | Soil microbial communities from uranium-contaminated site in the Upper Colorado River Basin, Wyoming, United States - RVT92D227 HiSeq ...
CTTGATCGGGCAATCCAGAGAAAGGCACTGGATTCACCGGTCAAGCCGGAGAATGACAAACAGACGAAACTATGTCGCCATACTAACGACCGCATTAGTAACTGTATAAATGCTTCATTTTATATTTTAGATAAAAACTATACTTTGTATGAAAAACTATTGTCAAGATATAGATAAGCAGTATATAATTGTTTTTGTAAAGAGCATGACTGCCATAGTCATTATTCCTGCCCGTTATGATTCGACCCGGTTCCCGGGAAAACCCCTCTATCCTCTCAAAGGCATCCCGGTCATTCAGCATGTGTATGAAAATGCCAAAAGAGCCGGCCTTGCAGATGATGTTATCGTTGCTACGGATAGTGAAACAATATTCGAGAAGGTGTTTGCATTCAGCGGAAAGGCGATCATGACGGACAAAAGACATCCCTCCGGGACAGACAGGGTAGCGGAAGTTGCTGCTGAACTGGATTATGATATAATTGTCAATGTGCAGGGAGATGAACCGCTCATACGTCCTGAAATGATCAATGATGTGATCACCATCCTGAATGATGAAAGAGCCTCAATGGGCACGCTGATAAAAAAAATTGAAGACCAGAAGGAAATAACCGATCCGAATGTTGTTAAAGTGATTTTTGACAAACAGGAGTTTGCTATATACTTTTCAAGGGCGCCGATCCCGTTCCACAGGGATGAATGGAAGGCCCTTGATCACATTTCAAGAGTCAAGTGCCAGGATTCGCAAGTTTCAGTTTACAAGCATATAGGGATATACAGTTACCGTCGGGAGGTGCTCCTTTCACTTTCCCGCATGGAACCGACAAAACTCGAAAAGATAGAGAAGCTCGAGCAATTAAGAGCTCTCGAAAATGGGATAAAAATCAAGATAAAGGAAACATTTTTTGAAACATATGGAGTAGATACTCCTGAAGACTTGGAAAGGGTAGAAAAATGTCTAAGTACATTTTTGTAACAGGTGGTGTTGTTTCAGCTCTCGGTAAAGGTATTGCAGCAGCTGCAACAGGAGCCCTTCTTGAGGCAAAAGGCCTGAAGGTTACCCTGCAGAAATTAGACCCGTATATCAATGTAGACCCCGGCACATTGAGTCCGTTCCAGCATGGAGAGGTGTATGTCACCGACGATGGTGCTGAGACTGATCTCGATCTTGGTCATTATGAACGATTCACATCAATAAGGACGTCACAGACAAACAATTATACAACGGGCAAGATATATTACAATGTAATTACCAAAGAGAGGCGGGGAGATTATCTCGGGGAAACTGTTCAGGTTATTCCGCACATAACGGACGAGATAAAACGGGCTATAAAATCAGTAAGCAACGGCTATGATGTCGTGATCGTGGAAATAGGAGGAACTATCGGCGACATTGAGAGCCTCCCGTTCCTCGAGGCAATCAGACAGTTCAGGTATGATGTCGGCAGGGAAAATGTACTGTATATACACCTTACTCTTATTCCATTTATCAAGACAGCAGGTGAAATAAAGACAAAGCCTACCCAGCATAGCGTTAAGGAGTTCAGGGAGATTGGTATCCAGCCGGATATCGTTTTATGCAGGACTGAATGGCCACTTCCTCCGGATGTCAAAAAAAAGATTGCGCTTCACTGTAACCTTGAAGTGGATGCCGTCATTTCCGCAAACGATGTGGATACGATATACGAAGTCCCGCTGGTTTTACACAATGAAGGGCTTGATCATCTGATATCCAGGAAGTTCAATCTGGTTCCGAACGAACCGGATCTCTCTCTCTGGAAGGATATCATAAGGAAGATAAAAGAGCCAAAGCATGAAGTAACAATCGCGATAGTGGGAAAATATACAGGACTGAAAGACTCATACAAGAGCCTGATAGAGGCACTTACCCATGGCGGCATTGCAAACGATGCACGCGTAAATTTGAAGTGGATAGATTCAGAAGAGATAGAGGTACACGGCCCGGAAAGGTATCTGGCAGAAGCTGATGGAATACTGGTTCCCGGAGGTTTTGGATACAGGGGGATCGAAGGGAAAGTAAAGGCGATTAAATTTGCACGGGAAAAGAAAATACCCTATTTCGGCATATGCCTTGGGATGCAGTGTGCGGTGATCGAATTTGCCAGGAACGCATGCGGTCTTCCGGCAAACAGTACGGAATTCGACTTGAATACGAAAGACCCGGTCATTTATCTCATGGAAAGATGGTATGATTTCAGGAAGGAGAGAATAGAAGTTCGTTCAGAGAATTCCCATATGGGTGGTACCATGAGGCTTGGTGCCTATCCCTGCAATCTCAAGGAAGGGACCCATGCAAGCAGGGCATACGGGGTGAAGGAGATATCAGAGAGACACAGGCACAGGTATGAATTCAACAATGCTTACCGGGGAATTCTCACGAGACATGGTTTAAAGATCAGCGGGCTGAGTCCTGACGAGGAGCTTGTCGAAATTATTGAAATTGAAGACCATCCGTGGTTCCTCGGCTGCCAGTTCCATCCTGAATTTAAATCAAGGCCAACGGATCCTCATCCTCTCTTCAGGGCATTTATAGGGGCCTCTCTCAGAGAAAAGCGGTCGTTATTCCCCTCTATGGAGTTGAATACTGAAGAAAAAAGCAGGGGCGTTTAGGTTTTGACGAGGGGAATACATATTTCTGATACCATACTTGGTGACAATAACCCTCTTTTTATTATTGCCGGCCCTTGTGTCATCGAAAGTGAAGATGTCGTATTTCACACAGCACAAAAACTTAAGGATATCTGCAGCAACCTAGGTCTTCCGCTTTTATTTAAAAGCTCCTACGATAAGGCAAACCGGACATCCATATCTTCATTTCGAGGACCAGGAATGGAAAAAGGGTTAAGGGTTCTCATGGATGTGAAAAACAAATTTCATGTGCCGGTTATTTCTGACATTCATTCAGTGGAAGAGGTCAAGCCTGCTTCAGAGGTTCTGGACGTCATCCAGATACCGGCTTTCTTATGCAGACAGACTGATCTTCTTCTTGCGGTATCGAATACAGGGAAACCGGTAAATGTTAAAAAGGGACAGTTTCTTGCTCCCTGGGATGTAAAGAATATCATCGATAAATTTATTTCAACGGGGAACCGGGATCTCTTTATTACAGAAAGAGGCACATCATTTGGATATAACAATCTTGTTGTAGATTTCAGAAGTATTCCTATCATACGGTCTTTCGGATATCCTATTATCTTTGATGTTACCCATAGTCTGCAGCTTCCCGGTGGAATGGGGAAAGCCTCGAGTGGTCAGAGAGAATTTGCGGAACCCCTTGCGAAAGCAGCGGTGGCGGTTGGCGTTGACGGTCTTTTCATGGAGGTTCATCCTGAGCCGGAAAAGGCATTATGCGACGGGCCGAATATGATAAAACTGCACGAGGTAGAGAATTTGCTAAAAACCGTCAGGGCTATCGATGAATTATCGAAAAGCCCATCTACCCACCGAGATTAATTTTGACATTCCTTAAGAACGAAAATCTGTTATGATATTTAAGCTATTTTAAGGTATTACTATGGGAAGGGAAAAAACAGGAAAGATCCCGAAGAAAATGAATTCCAGCGACAATATCATTAAAGTTGCCAAAAGGGTTCTGGAGACAGAGGCAGAAGCTATCTATTCTTTGATCAGAAAGCTGAATAGTAATTTTGAGAAAGCCGTAGATCTTGTTTTCTCATGCAGGGGCAGAGTAGTCGTATCGGGAATGGGCAAATCGGGGCTCGTGGGCAAAAAAATAGCCGCAACCTTTGCTTCCACCGGAACCCCTGCATTTTTCCTCCATCCTGCCGAAGCAAGCCACGGGGACCTGGGAATGGTAACAGAACGGGATATTGTAATCGCCATCTCAAACAGTGGCGAGACTGCAGAACTTGTCGGGCTGATACCTTTTTTGAAAAGATACAGGGTTAAGCTTATCTCTATGACGGGAAACACGAAATCGACCCTTGCAAAAGCTTCGGACGTAATGCTTGATATATCTGTAAAGGAAGAGGCATGTCCAATGGGCATTATACCTACTGCCTCGACTACCGCAACCATGGCAATGGGAGATGCTCTTTCAGTAGCACTTCTCACAAAGAGAGGATTAAGCGAGAAAGACTTTGCCCTGCTGCATCCAGGAGGGAGTATCGGTAAAAAGTTTTTTATCAAGGTGGAAGATCTCATGCATAGTGGCAAAGGCCTGCCTGTTGTCACTCTGGAAACACCCGTTTCAAAGGCATTGATAGAGATGTCCTCAAAAAGGCTCGGTCACGCCATTGTCGTAGACAAGCAGAACAGGTTAACCGGGGTGATAACAGATGGGGATGTAAGAAGAGGGCTCGAGAAATGGGAAGGAAGACTTTTTAAGATGAAGGTGAAAAAAGTCATGACGGAAAACCCCAAGACCATATCCAGGGAAGAGCTAGCAGCAAAGGCTTTATCGATAATGGAGAGTTGTTCTATAACAGCCCTTATCGTGCCTGATGAAGATGGCAGACCTGTAGGCATTATTCACCTGCACGACATCCTGAGACAGGGAATAGCCTAACACCACTATTTACCTTTAATTCCATCTTTTTCATTCATGCGTCAGACTCGTCTGATTCGCCGAGGCGAAAAATCAGGAATCCATTCCTTATAAACCTACTTCAGTCCGAGGTCCTTTGCTGCCTCCTTAAGCAGATCATCTCCCTTGAAGTTAGTCATCATCGGATTCTTTGTTTCCTTCGCAGCCTTTATGAGTTCCTCGGTGGTCTTGAATTTCTTAGTAAGATCAGCTTTGGAAGGAGCAATCTTACCCGAATCCGTATGACAAGCTTTGCATGTATCCCATCCAGCAGCCAAGGTTAAAGAGGCTGCGCAGAACACCATAATAAGGACAAGAAGTGATACGGTAACTATTTTCATTTAACCCACCTCCTTTTAAGTTATCATTATTTCTTTGCTTTGTAGATCTTTCGTCGCTCCCCTGCTGAGAGATCGAAATAATCGTTATTAGTATAGCATAAAGCGTTTCTGGATCTGTCTAAAAGAGACTATTGGATAGAGGAAAGAAATATAACTTTATTGCCATCCCGTAAGTCTCATCTGTGATATACTGAAATAAACTAAAAATTACAACTAATCATCTAAAATGCAGTGAAATGAATGTAAGGGTGAGATATGAGCGGAATAGACAGAATTCGCCAAGAATATGAAACGGTTTTAGACAAGAAACGGGAATTCTCAGAGCGGCTTAAGCAACTTGAAAAAACAGAGCCTAATAATTTTTACCAGATCTGGATAATTCGTGATCAGATTGCTTATTTGGAAGGAAAATCTGAAGGGCTAAAATTTGCGATTGAGGAGTTTGATCAATGACATAGAAAATCCATTACTTCCCGTAGTCCTTTTCATAAGCGTCTGGGAAAAGGTTTCAACTATGCCCAAAACAAGTAATTGTTTTAATAGAAATTTTTTAAACTGCAGGCTAAACGCAAGGTTTAGCAGAATGAAGGCCTTCAGCCACCCCCGCTGAACCCTGAAAATGATCCACCGGACGAAGATCCGGTATCAGCTGACGAACAACTGAAAGATGATATTATTTTTTTGATGTCTTTTGAGCCGCATCGGGGACAAGCGGTTTCTGCTTCTTCTTCGCTTGTCCACTGGAGAATTGCGAAATTTTCACTGCACTTTTTACATGCATATTCATATATAGGCATAATTTAAAACTCCCCCTAAATTTTATATTATTTATTTTATTTAATTAGTTTACCTATTAAAAACCTCAATTGTCAAGTGAGCGTCTTGCAAAAGTCACAAATTGTCATTCCGAACGAATGTGAGGAATCTTATACCTCATTGATTATAAAAGATTTCTCGTTCTACTCGAAATGACAAATTGGCCTGTTTTAGGACTTTTGCAAGAGCCTCAAGTGTCTGATTTTATAATATCTTTGACCTTCTCCATGAATTGTTTCGGGTGTGATCCTTCCCAGTAAACCCTGCCGCAATCGACGCATTTGAGGAAAACGTTGATATTAAGGTAAACAAATTCAGGAACAGAATCTTTTATCTCTGCCTTGTCTGATATCCTTGTCAGACATCCGTTACATTTTACACATCTGCTGAGCAGGTTAAATGCTTTCAGTTTAAGGGTATTTATAACTTCAAGGAGTTGTTTATAAGAATCATTCGCCCGTATCAGCAGATAATCACCAACTCGTTTTGTCTGTATTAATCGGGTATCTCTCGTTAAGATATACCTGTCCTGTTCTCTGGCAAATTTAATAAGCCTGCTATCGCTGATTACCGGGTAGTAAAGCGTATCAAAACCAAGGAATCTCAACCATCTCGCAAGTCTGCCGAGCATGGCATCGGCTATGAATTTTATATGCGGTAGAGCGTCATCAGGCGTAAGGGAAGAATTAATCTCCTTACGCCTGACCATATAAACCTCAGCTGCCTGATTCTTCAACTGCAGGTTCGGGAAGTGACGGATGAAATTCTCTCTTTACAAAGGTATTCTTGTATCTCGGCATGCCGGTTCCGGCGGGGATTATTCTCCCCATGATCACATTCTCTTTAAGCCCTCTGAGTTCATCAACTGCACCGCTAATTGCACCCTCCGTGAGGACCCTTGTTGTTTCCTGGAATGAGGCAGCAGATACAAAACTATCTGTGGTCAATGAAGCCTTTGTTATGCCGAGCAGTAACGGCTTACCCTGCGCAGGTTTACCGCCTCGTGTTTTAACTGCCTTATTCTCTTCCTGAAATAGTTTCCTGTCTACCTGTTCGCTGATGAGGAAGTTTGTATCACCAGGGTCTTCTATCCGCACCTTTTTCATCATCTGTCTGACGATTACTTCTATATGTTTGTCGTTGATCGTGACACCCTGGAGTCTGTAAACCTTCTGCACTTCATCAACGAGGTATCTCTGAAGTTCCTGTGGCCCGAGGATATCAAGTATATTATGGGGATTGACTGCTCCGTCCATTAACGGTTCCCCAGCCCGCACCCAGTCACCCTCATGGACACCCACATGCTTGCCTTTTGGTATAAGATACTCTCTTGTCTCATCTCCACCTTTTACAACAACCACGCGCATGCCCTTATGTGCTCCCCTGAACTCCACCATACCATCAATCTCTGTTACTATTGCCTGCTCCTTTGGACGCCTTGCCTCAAAGAGCTCGGCAACCCTCGGAAGACCACCAGTAATATCCTTTGTCTTTGTTGTTTCCCTGGGGATTTTAGCTAATATATCACCGGGAGAAACCATATCGTTCCTGTCAACGAGTATATGTGCTCCGGCCGGAAGGAGATACCTGGCAAGGGCAGTTGTTCCCGGAATCTTGAGGGTTGCCCTTCCGTGTTCATCCTTGATTGATATTCTTGGTCTCATATTCGCAGGATAGTCAATGATGACCTTATGTGATAGGCCTGTTACCTCGTCTACCTCTTCCTTGACTGTCACTCCTTCGAGAATATCTCCGTGAGCTATTCTGCCTCCAAGCTCGGTAAGTATCGGCATCGAATAAGGATCCCATTCAACGAGTTTCTGCCCAATTTCGACCTTCTGCCCATTCGTGACTATCAGTTTTGCACCGTAGACTACCGAGTACTTTTCTTTTTCCCTTCCTTTTAAATCAACAACAGCAATACTGCCATTCCTGTTCATAACAACGAGAAGACCTTCCCTGTTTTTCACGGTGCTTATATTTATAAATTTAATGGTGCCAGAATTTTTTGCTTCGAGTATCGTCTGTTCGACGACTTTTGAAGCTGTCCCACCGATATGGAATGTCCTCATGGTAAGCTGAGTGCCGGGTTCTCCAATCGACTGTGCTGCGATTATGCCGACGGCTTCACCTTTTTCAACAGTTTCGCCTCTTCCAAGATCTCTTCCGTAACACTTGGTACATACACCGAACTTTGACTGGCATGTCAGCACGGACCTGATTTTTACTCTGTCTATGCCTGCTTCGATAATCTTCTGAGTGATTTCCTCATCTATTTCATGATTTCTCTTTATGATAAGTTCTTTCGTTAGCGGGTCTTTTATGTCTTCCACCGTTATTCTGCCGAGAATTCTCTCCTCTAAAGGCTGAATTATCTCGCCTCCTTCTACCAGAGAGGTGACTATTATTCCGTCAGTTGTTCCACAGTCATCCTCAGCAATGATGACATCCTGAGCAACATCGACAAGCCTTCTCGTAAGATACCCTGAATTTGCCGTCTTTAGGGCTGTATCAGCAAGACCTTTTCTTGCACCGTGTGTAGAGATAAAGTATTGTAAAGGGGTCAATCCTTCCCTGAAGTTTGCCGTAATGGGTGTCTCTATGATCTCACCCGAAGGTTTTGCCATCAATCCCCTCATCCCGGCTAGCTGCCTTATCTGTGCGGTGCTTCCTCTTGCACCTGAATCAGCCATCATAAATATGCTGTTGAAGGACCTTCTCTCCTGTAGTTCTTCTTCAGAGAGAGGCTTGCCGTCCTCTGCGCCGAGTTCCTTCATCATCTCGTCAGCGACCTTCTCCGTTACATTTGCCCAGATATCGATAACCTTGTTATAACGTTCACCATGTGTTATAAGGCCGTCGGCATACTGTTTCTGTACCTCGATGACCTCCTGTTCAGCATTCCTGATAAGATCTGGTTTTTTCGAAGGTATGTGCATATCCGCCATCGAGATTGAGACACCCGATTTTGTTGCATATTTAAAACCAAGCTGTTCAAGATTATCGAGGAATACGACGGCAGCACGTTTTCCTGATCTTTTGTAAATATGTTCAATTAATTTCCCGAGTTCCTTCTTCGTCATATCCTTATTGATCATGGAAAAAGGGATTCCTTCAGGCAATATTTCACTAAAGACAACCCTGCCAGTTGTTGTTTCCACAATTGTATCATGCATTCTTACCTTGATCCTTGCGTGTTCATCAAGGATACCGGCGTCATATGCAATCCTGACATCCTCGGGATCAGCGCATATCTTGCCTTCACCTTTTGCGCCTTTTCTTTCCTTCATGAGGTAATAAATACCAAGTACCATGTCCTGAGTCGGCACAACTATAGGTTTCCCATTCGCAGGAGACAGGATGTTATTGACTGACATTATGAGGACCCTTGCTTCCAGTTGAGCCTCAATCGACAGTGGGACATGAACAGCCATCTGGTCTCCGTCAAAATCGGCATTGAAAGCAGTGCAAACAAGTGGATGTAACTTTATGGCCTTACCCTCTACAAGAATAGGATCGAAAGCCTGAATACCAAGCCTATGTAAGGTTGGTGCACGGTTCAGGAGTACAGGGTGTTCTCTTATTACCTCTTCAAGGGCATCCCATACCTCAGAACTTTCTTTTTCAACTAGTTTTTTGGCTGCTTTTATTGTCGTAGCATGACCATTTTCCTCGAGTTTATTAAAAATAAAGGGTTTGAACAGTTCCAAAGCCATCCGTTTTGGAAGACCACACTGATGGAGTTTGAGTTCCGGACCCACGACAATAACAGACCTTCCGGAATAGTCAACACGTTTTCCCAAAAGGTTCTGTCTGAACCGCCCCTGCTTCCCCTTGATCATATCGCTCAGGGATTTCAAAGGCCTCTTGGTAGTCGTCTTCAAAACCCTGCTTCTTCTGCCGTTATCAAACAGTGCGTCAACAGCCTCCTGGAGCATTCTTTTTTCATTTTTTATGATTACACTCGGCGCTTTGAGCTCCATCAATCTCTTCAGCCTGTTATTCCTGTTGATTACCCTTCTGTAAAGATCATTAAGGTCGGAAGTGGCAAAGCGGCCTCCCTCCAGAGGTACCAACGGTCTGAGATCGGGGGGCAGAACCGGGATTACGTCCATTATCATCCATTCAGGCTTATTTCCGGATTTCCTGAAAGCATCCACAACCTTTAATCTTTTTGTGATCTTTTTCTTAATGCCAATCGATACAGCTTCATTTATCTTTGTTTTAAGCTCTATATAAAGCACTTCAAGGTCTATTCTTCTCAGCAGTTCTCTTATGGCTTCTGCACCCATCCCTGCCTTGAATCTTGAACCATACTCTATAGTCTTTTTCTTGAAATCCTCTTCAGTCAGGAGTTCTTTTTCTTTGAGAGGGGTATCGCCGGAATCAATGACCACATAGCTTTCGAAGTAAAGGACCTTTTCCAGTTGCCTCATGGTCATATCGAGGAGTGTTCCTATCCTGCTCGGCAAACCTTTTAAGAACCATATGTGAGCAACCGGAGTTGCGAGCTCGATATGTCCTAACCGTTCACGCCTCACCTTGGACTGGATAACCTCAACACCGCATTTATCACATACAACGCCTCTATGCTTCATCCTCTTGTATTTACCACATATGCATTCCCAGTCCTTAATTGGTCCGAATATCTTTGCACAAAACAGACCATCTCTTTCTGGTTTAAACGTACGATAATTTATTGTCTCGGGCTTTTTTACCTCACCATAAGACCACTCTCTTATCTTTTCCGGTGAGGCAAGCCTTATCCTTACCGCTTCAAAATCGGTAGGGTCTTTTGGCCTTTGAAAAATTGTATAAATATCTTCTGTCAAACTACTCCCCCTTACTCTTTTTCTCCAGAAGCTCAACATCAAGTCCAAGACTCTGGAGCTCTTTTATTAATACATGGAAAGATTCCGGGACCCCTGGCTCAAGGGTTGCATCCCCTTTAACGATTGCCTCGTACATGCGTGCTCTACCAGTAACATCATCGCTTTTTACTGTCAGAAACTCCTGAAGAGTATATGAAGCTCCGTATGCCTCGAGTGCCCAGACTTCCATTTCACCAAGTCTCTGCCCTCCAAACTGTGCTTTTCCGCCGAGAGGCTGTTGTGTAACCAATGAATACGGCCCGATAGAGCGGGCATGAATCTTATCATCAACAAGGTGGTGCAGCTTCATCATGTACATGTATCCGACGGTTACCGGCTTACTAAAAGGTTCCCCTGTCCGGCCATCACAGAGCGTTATCTGACCGGTCATTGGAAGTTTGGCTTTCGTTAGGAGATCTTTTATTTCCGTTTCCTTCGCTCCCTCAAAAACAGGGGTTGCGACCTGAAGACCAAGGGCGTTAGCCGCCCATCCAAGGTGTGTTTCGAGTACCTGGCCGACATTCATCCTTGACGGAACACCAAGTGGATTAAGAACGACATCGACAGGTGTACCATTAGGAAGATAAGGCATATCCTCTTCCGGAACAACCATTGCCACTACCCCTTTGTTTCCATGGCGTCCTGCTACTTTATCTCCTATCTGGATTTTACGTTTCATGGCGATGTATACCTTCACAGCCTTATTTACGCCAGGCGGGAGTTCGTCACCTCTTTTGACTCTGGTGATTCTTTCATCGTATCTTGATTCCAGATAGCGGATGTAATGATTTGCTTCGTGGTTTATGGAATCCACTTTTTCGCGCAAGCTGACGACTTCCAGCTTTATACGCATAAGATGTTCATCCTTTATCCTTTCTAAATGCTTTTCAGTAAGCTTTTTCCCCTTATGACAGATAATCTCTTTTGTCTTGGAATCTTTGATGTCTTCTGAAACTGCGTGACCAGCGAGAAGTCCTCGCAACTTTCTGAATTTCTCTTCTTTTATTATCCTTACCTCTTCTTCAAGGTCCCGCTGAAGTCTCTGAATATCCTCTTCTTCGATGCTCTTAGCCCTTTCATCCTTCTCGGTCCCTTTCCTTGAAAATATCCGTACATCAACAACAGTTCCTTCTATCCCCGGAGGTACATAAAGACAGCTTTCTTTTACCTCTTCAGCCTTCTCGCCGAAAATGGCTCTCAGGAGTTTTTCCTCAGGTGTTAATTGGGTTTCTCCCTTGGGTGTCACCTTACCAACAAGGATATCACCCGGCTTTACTTCTGCTCCTATCCTGATAATTCCGCTTTCGTCAAGATTTCTTAATGCTTCTTCTCCGACATTCGGTATATCACGGGTAATTTCCTCAGGACCGAGCTTCGTTTCTCTCGCCTCCAAACTGAACTCTTCAATGTGTACAGATGTATAAATATCCTCTTTCACGAGTCTTTCGCTGATAAGGATTGCATCTTCAAAGTTATATCCACCCCATGGCATGAAGGCGACGAGTATATTCTTTCCGAGCGCAAGTTCTCCTGTATCTGTACAGGAACCATCAGCGAGTATATCACCAACAGTGACAACGTCACCGACATTAACAAAGGCTTTCTGGTTAATACATGTAGCCTGATTTGACCGCTGGAACTTAACTAGATTATATATATCAACTCCACCTGTATAGTCAGTTGTCCTTACAACAATTCTCGATGCATCAACGCTTTCAACAACTCCCCCGCGTTTTGCGAGTACGAGTGCACCGGAATCCCTCGCTGCAACATGCTCCATACCAGTACCAACTATCGGGGCTTCTGTTTGTAACAAGGGGACAGCCTGTCTCTGCATGTTCGAACCCATTAACGCCCTGTTGGCATCATCATTTTCAAGGAATGGTATCAGCGAAGCAGAGACACCGACAATCTGTTTTGGAGATACATCCATATATTGAACTTCCTGGGGTGAAACCATCTTAAAGTCTCCGCCGACCCTTGTAGAAACAGTTTCTCCGGTTAAGTTACCCTTTTCATCCATAGGAGAGGTCGCCTCTGCGATGATATATTTCTCACCATCAATTGCAGAGAGATAATCTATCGTTTTTGTAACCTTTCCGTTGGTAATCTTCCTGTAGGGAACTTCAATAAAACCGAAATCATTTACCCTTGCGTAGGAAGCAAGAGATGTTATAAGACCAATGTTCGGCCCCTCAGGTGTTTCTATAGGGCATATTCTTCCATAGTGTGTTGGGTGGACATCTCTTACCTCAAAACCAGCCCTCTCGCGGGTAAGGCCGCCCGGACCGAGGGCAGAGAGCCTTCTCTTGTGTGTAATCTCAGACAGAGGGTTTGTCTGATCCATGAACTGGCTTAGCTGGCTGGAGCCAAAAAACTCTTTTAATGCAGCCATAACCGGTTTGGCGTTTATCAGATCATGCGGCATGGCTGTTTCAAGTTCTGTCAGGGTCATCTTTTCCTTTATCGTTCTTTCCATCCTGACAAGACCTATCCTGAACTGGTTTTCAAGAAGCTCTCCAACTCTTCTGACCCTTCTGTTGCCGAGATGATCTATGTCATCAACTTCTCCCTTTCCTGTTCTGAGATTAAAGAGGTATCTTACTATCTCTACAATATCATTATCTGTAAGTACCCTTGTTTCTAACGCAATGTCAATGTTCAGTCTCTTGTTTAGCTTCAAACGTCCGACCGGTGAAAGATCATACCGCTTCGGATCAAAGAATAAACCATTGAAAAGATCTTTCGCAGCAGATATGGTCGGAGGCTCACCAGGTCTCAATTTCTTATAAATTTCCAAAAGTGCTTCTTCCTGTGTACTAACCTTATCAGTCAGAAGTGTATCCCTGAGAGAAGGAAGGTAGTGGACACTATCGATGAAGAGAAGATGGAGAGAATCAATCTTCACGGAAATAATCTTATTGAATGCATCTTCTGTAATAGCCTCGTTTCCCTCAAGTATCACTTCTCCGGTTGTTGGATCAATAATATCTTTCAAGGTGATCCTTCCGACGATTTCTTCCTTAGAAGTCGGCACCGTCTTTATGCCGGATGCCTCCATCTTCCTGATCGCGCCTCTTGTAATCTTGCTCCCTTCCTTAATGATCAGTTCTTTTGTATCAGGAGCAGTGATGCTTATAGAAGACTTCAGCCCTACAAGAACTTCGCTCACAGCGCGAGAAAATTTATTTCCACTGATATTGATGGTCTCTATAGGGTAGAAAATCTTCAAAAGATCTTCATTTGTATATCCCAGTGCTTTGAGGACTATCGTCGCAGGAAGCTTTCTCCTTCTGTCGATTCTCACATAGAGGATGTCCTTTGTATCAAATTCGAAATCAAGCCATGAACCGCGTGAAGGTATTACCCTTGCGGAATAGAGCAGTCTTCCACTGGCGTGTGTCTTTCCCTTATCATGGCTGAAAAATACACCAGGTGAACGATGAAGCTGGCTTACGACAACCCTTTCAGTACCGTTAATAATAAAGGTACCGGTTTCGGTCATTAGCGGCATCTCGCCGATATAAACTTCCTCTTCCCTCGATTCTTTTAAGCTTTTAGATCCCTTTGGTTCAATTTCCCAAAGGTTAAGCTTGACTTTTATTTTCAGAGGTGATGCGCATGTAATTCCTTTCTGCAGACAGTCCCGAACACTGAATTTCGGTTCACCTATCGTATAACCTAAGAACTCTATAGAGGCTGTTTCATTGTAATCTACAATCGGGAATACGCTAAGGAAAGCAGACTGTAATCCAGTTTCTTCTCTTTTGTCTGCAGGAACATCCTTCTGTAAGAATTTCTCATACGATTTTTTCTGTATCTCTATCAGGTTCGGGATTTCTAAGAATTGAGGGACTTTTCCGAAATTTAGTCTCTTTCTAAGAACCCTTGTCATATGTCTCCTTATTATTTTATTTCTACTGTTGCACCCTGTTCCACGAGTTTTGCTTTTACGGATTCAGCCTCCTCTTTTGAAATTCCGGTCTTAACAGGTTTTGGAGCCCCATCAACAAGGTCTTTTGCTTCTTTCAGTCCCAATGATGTAAGTTCTCTTACAACCTTTATTACCTGGATCTTCTTTTCACCTGCGGCAGTAAGAACCACGTCAAAACTTGTTTTTTCTTCGGCTTCAGGGGCAGCTGCTCCGGCTGCCGGTGCTCCCGGCATTGCAGCCACTGCAATCGGGGCTGCAGCAGTGACACCATATCTGTCCTCGAACTCTTTTATGAATTTTGACATATCGAGGATCGTCATGTTGTCAATAAACTCAAAAACCTCTTCCTTTGTAACAGCCATTTCTAAATCCTCCTTTTTATTTGCGTTAAGAGTTGAGAGTTCTGAAAACTCTTACTCTAAACGCTTAACTTTTTTTATTTTTTATAGCTTCCAGCATATAAACGAATTTGCTCAGTGTTGCATTCAGTGCACATGCCAGTTTATTGAGGGGTGCCTTGAAGCCACCGGCGATCATTGAAAGTAGGACGTCCTTTGGCGGTAATAAGGCGACAGTCTTCAAATCATCCGATGCGCAGACTGTACCCTCAATAAGACCAATGCCGACCTTGAGCTTATTATTCTTTTTTGAATACTCAAGTATCTTCTTTACCGTTAATACGGGGTCATCGTAGCTGATCGCTATCCCCACAGGACCCTTAAATGAATCCTTTGCATTAAATACAGGCGTCCCTTCAGAAGCAATCTTGGCCAGGGTATTTTTAACCACCCTGTATTCAAAATTTCCTTCTCTTAAAAGGCCTCTCAGTTCTGCAAGTTCAGCAACGGTTAACCCCCTATAATCTGTAAAAATTATGGCCTTGGCTTTATTGAACCCGTCTTTTAGTCCTTTTATAACCTGTTCTTTTTCTGTCCTGTTCAGCTTATACCCCCTTCCCCAGAGAAGCTATGTCGATAGCTAACCCCGGCCCCATAGTTGAAGATATGGATACTTTTCTTAGATATTTACCTTTGCTTGTTGCAGGTTTTGACTTGATAATTGAACTGATCACTGCTTTAGCATTATCAAGGAGCTTCTCGGTATCGAACGAAACTTTACCGATCGGAACATGCACAATCCCTGCTTTTTCTGCTTTATATTCTACCTTTCCGGCCTTAATTTCTTTCACTGTACGTGCTATATCAAAGGTTACTGTGCCCAGTTTCGGGTTTGGCATAAGTCCACGAGGGCCGAGTATCTTACCCAATTTTCCTACAATACCCATTACGTCAGGTGTTGCAACAGACTTGTCAAAATCGAGCCATCCCTTGCTGATCTTGTCAACAAGATCTTCTGCTCCAACAAAGTCTGCACCTGCGTCCAATGCCTCCTTTTCCTTTTCTCCTTTTGCAAAGACAAGAACCCTTACTTTCTTTCCTATACCATGGGGAAGAACAACCGTGCCCCTCACCATTTGCTCCGATTTCCTCGGATCAACACCAAGATTCACTGCCAAATCAACTGTTTCATCAAATTTAGTATAGGAAGATTCCTTAACAAGTTTTAGCGCATCTTCAAGCGAAAATTCCTTATTCACTTCAATCTTTTCTTTGACTGTCGTTAGCTTCTTACCCATTTCAACCTCTTTTTTAATCAGTTATTTCCAGACCCATGCTTCTCGCAGTGCCCTTTATAATATTTTCTGCTTTATCCAGTGAGAAAGCATTAAGGTCCGGAAGTTTTTTCTGTGCTATTTCTCTTATTTGAACAGATGTAACCTTGCCGACCTTCTCCTTATTCGGAGTGCTTGACCCTTTTATAATACCGGCTGCCTTTTTCAGGAGTTCTGAAGCAGGAGGTGTCTTTGTGATAAATGAAAATGATCTGTCAGCATATACCGTCAGTACAACAGGTACTATGGTATCTCCAAGGGCCTGTGTCTGAGCATTAAATGTCTTACAGAATTCCATGATGTTGACGCCGTGCGGACCTAGTGCAGGACCAACAGGTGGTGCAGGATTCGCTTTCCCGGCCGGTATCTGCAGTTTGACCTGGGCAATTACTTCCTTCTTTTTCGCCATATAACCCCCTAATTTCTAAGAAATCCTAAATTCTAAAATCTAAATCCTAAATAAATTCGGAATTCCAACTTCAAAACTGTTTAGGATTTCGAGTTTAGAATTTCGAATATTATTTTTGCTCACGATTTTTCTACCTGGAAAAAATTAAGCTCGACAGGTGTCTGTCTTCCAAATATGCTGACCATCACGCAGAGCCTTCCGTGATCTAAATCAACATCCTCAACGCTACCGATAAAATTAGTGAAAGGACCATCGATAATTCTAACACCCTCTCCCTTCTGGAACTGGGTCTTGACCTGGGGGATTGGCCCTTTCTCTAGTTGTTGAATAATAATTGTAACCTCTTCTTCGGAAAGAGCAACGGGTTTAGCCCCGCCTACAAAACCGGTTACACGCGGGGTACTTCTTATGATGTGCCATGTCTCATCGTCCAATTCCATCTCAACAAGTATATATCCAGGATAGAATTTCTTGTCGCTTTCCTTCTTTTTCCCGCCTTTGAGCTCAATGACCCTCTCTGTAGGGATAAGTATCCTTGAAATCCTGTCCTGCAGATTTTGCTTATCTATTTTTTCTTCTATAGAAAGCTTTACCTTCTCTTCAAAGCCCGAATAAGTGTGTACTACATACCAGTTTTTCCCCATAGTTTATCTCAGTGCCAACCCAACTATTTTTGTAAGGCCAAGATCTACAATTCCCAGAAATAATGAAATGATGATAACAGTTATTATTACAACCCAGGTAGAACCGATAAGTTCATCCTTTGAGGGAAAAACAACCTTTTTTATCTCACCCTTTACTTCTCGGAAAAATTCCTTAACTTTGTTTAACATAGTTTGTTTATCCTAAATTTTTATAATTCACAGCACGGCTTATGCTATAAGAATGGCAGGCCAGGAGGGATTCGAACCCCCAGCCCTCGGATTTGGAGTCCGATGCTCTAGCCGTTAGAGCTACTGGCCTATGCCTTTGTCTCTTTATGTACAGTATGCCTCCTGCAGTTTCTACAGTATTTTTTTAACTGAAGCTTCTCAGTTGTATTCTTTTTATTCTTCATGCTTGAATAGTTTCTATTTTTACATTCTGTGCATTGGAATAGAATGATATCTCTCATAATCTTTTACTCCAGTACCTCGGTAACGACACCTGCACCGACAGTCCTTCCGCCCTCTCTGATGGCAAACCTCAGCTCCTTCTCCATCGCTATGGCTGCAATGAGTTCCACCGTCAGTGTTACATTGTCTCCAGGCATCACCATCTCTGCTCCCTCAGGAAGCTGGGCTACCCCCGTCACGTCCGTCGTCCGGAAGTAAAACTGCGGCCGGTATCCCTTGAAAAATGGTGTATGCCTCCCGCCTTCTTCCTTTGTCAATATATACACCTCTGTCTTGAACTTCGTGTGAGGAGTGATGCTCCCGGGCTTCGCCAAGACCTGCCCCCTCTCTACCTCGTCCTTGCCAATGCCTCTCAACAATACCCCGATATTGTCTCCTGCTCGCCCTTCATCCAGCAGCTTCCGGAACATCTCCACTCCCGTCGCTACCGTCTTGCGCGTCTCTCCCAATCCTACTATCTCTACCTCTTCCCCTACCTTGACAATGCCTCGCTCTACCCTGCCCGTCACTACCGTCCCACGTCCCGATATCGTAAATACGTCCTCTATCGGCATCAAAAACGGCTTGTCTATCGGCCTGTCAGGCGTCGGTATGTAGCTGTCGACCGCTTCCATCAGCTCAAAGATGCACTTGTACTCATCTGCGCCCGCTTCCGTGCTCGTGCTGCTCATCGCCTTCAACGCACTGCCCCTTACTACCGGTATCTTGTCCCCAGGGAACTGATACTTCGTCAAAAGCTCCCTCACCTCAAGCTCCACTAAATCCAAAAGCTCGGGATCGTCTACCATGTCTACTTTATTCATGAATACTACAATGTACGGCACTCCGACCTGCCTCGCCAGCAGTATGTGCTCCCTCGTCTGCGGCATCGGTCCATCTGCCGCCGATACCACCAGGACCGCTCCGTCCATCTGTGCAGCTCCCGTAATCATGTTCTTTATATAGTCAGCATGCCCAGGACAGTCTACATGCGCATAATGCCTCTTCTCTGTCTCATACTCAACATGCGCCGTCGCTATCGTGATACCCCTGGCCTTCTCCTCAGGTGCGTTGTCGATGCTGTCAAATGACCTGAACTGCGCCCCACCTTGCATCGCCAGTACCTTCGTGATCGCTGACGTTAAGGTCGTCTTCCCATGGTCTACATGCCCTATCGTCCCTATGTTCGCATGAGGCTTTACCCTCTCAAACTTAGCCTTTGCCATATTCCCTCCTC
>Ga0256868_10000723_pt1 | contig 18908 bp, 12 predicted proteins | sample RVTome_13_FD_187341 | JGI IMG/M metagenome (GOLD analysis project Ga0256868, IMG submission 187341) | Soil microbial communities from uranium-contaminated site in the Upper Colorado River Basin, Wyoming, United States - RVT92D227 HiSeq ...
GGCCTGTATGACTGGCGCAAAGAAGAATTTCTTCTGTACGAGCTCGACCGGCATCTCCGAACGAGGACCGGAAAAGGATTCTCCATCATCGGCACCCCTCGCCTCAAGGGCCCATACTTGAAAACAGGGCTCGTGGCTCCCTACAGAGTCGCCGATGCGGACTACGAGCTGAATATTGCCCTGGATAGGATTCTTTTTGACGGCCTGATATGGCTGCAGACGCGAGAAACGCCCGCCCTGAACAGGCGTCTGATCGACCGCTACGGCGCCGGCGTGGTCCTGACGCTTGACTGTTCGACGGCCCCGGGCGGCTACAGCCAGCCATCCCAAAGGCGGGCCCAATTTCCCGTTTTTCGGCAGAACCTCAATGCGGCAGTGGCGGACCTTGAGAACCAGGGCTACAGCGTGATCTTCAACTGGTCGGCCGAAACGCTCTCCAGCTTCCTCCGAAACCGCGGGCCTGATACCCATGGTTGAGGCCGGCCGCGATCTTTTTGAATGAGTATGACGTCCTGGACAGATGTTCTGACCCATTTTTGTTTGGCGGGCCTGTTGGCCAATCCTTGGAGAAGTCCTCGGGCGATCAGAAAGCTCCAAGAAAAGAAGCTCATGAGACTGATTCCCCACGCCTATCGTCACGTCCCCTATTACCGCAGCCTCCTGGACTCCGCCCGCATCAAACCTCAAGACATCCGGACTCTGGGAGACCTGGAGAATGTTCCCCTGACGACAAAGGCCCAGCTCCGCGACCTGCCGGACGCAGAAAAGACGGCGCGCACGATCGACCTTGTCCAGTGTCAGTCCTTTTCTACGAGCGGAGCCACAGGAATTCCACTCCGCTCCTTTTTCACCCGGGAGGATGCCCTTCTAAAGAATCTTGCCTGGATCCGGAGCTTTACGCATTGCGGAGTGAATCCCTTCTCCCGAACGGCCGCTTTTGTGGGTCGCAGAGACGTCAAGACAAGGCGCTCCTGGTATGAATACCTGGGCCTTTGGAGGAGGCAGGAACTTTCCACTTGGGAGGGCCCCGAATCCTGGGTTCGGACGCTCCGTCAATGGCGGCCTCAGGTCTATCAGGGATACGTGATGACCCTCAGGCTTCTGGCCGAGCACGTCCAGGAGAACGACCTGCGAGACATCCGGCCTCGTCAAGTTCTCAGCAGCTCAGCCCTGCTGGATGGGCCCACCCGCCGATATCTGGAATCGCTGTGGGGTTGTTCCCTGATCGATTTCTACGGCTCCGATGAAGGCGGTTGCTTGGCGTGGGAGTGCCCTGCCTGCAAGGGCTATCACATCAGCTCGGATACGGTGATCCTGGAAATCCTCAATAACGGAAAGCGCGCTCGGCCCGGAGAGGACGGCGAGGTGGTCATCACCAACCTCCATTCCTGGGCCATGCCCTTCATCAGGTACAAACAGGACGATGTGGTTACGCGGTCTTGCCGAGAGCCGGTTTGCGGACGGCACTTTCCGCTGCTGGAAAAGATCCAGGGCCGGCTGGATGATTTCATCGTACTAAAAAACGGGAAAAAACTGTCCCCCCACCTTTTTTATTATGCCGTGGATCCTGTCCCCGGGATCAGGCGATGGAGAATGATCCAGGACTGCCGGCATAGACTCAAGGTCGAGATCGTCCCCACCGATTCCCTAAGCCCGACCTCGTTGAAAGTCATCGAACGAAATCTCCGGCAGGTCGTGAACAACGACTTGACGGTGGAGATCGTTGTGGTGGACGCCATCCAAGTGGAAAGAGGAAAGAAATTCCGGGCTGTGAATTCAAAGTTTGGAGGTCCGGGCTCGTGAGCGGCAGGCTCCGGATGGCCGGCCTTCTTCCCGTGTTGAAAAACACTCTGGCCTACAATTGCCTTGGACCCCTGAAACAGAAACCCGCCCGGCCTCGGTCGCTCTGCCTTTATGTGACCTATCGGTGCAACATGAGGTGCCGGATCTGCGGCATCTGGCGGAAGGAGCCTCTCCAGCCTTCCGAGGAGCTGACCTCAGAAGAGCTCCTTCGCCTGCTCGCCGACCCTCTTTTTGCCAATCTCGAGTTCATCAACATCAACGGCGGAGAGCCGAACCTCAGGACTGACCTTCCGGACATCATGCACGGATTGATCCGGCAGTTCCCTTCCCTCAAACGCCTGAGCCTGAATACCAACGGCCTTCCGCCCGACCGAGTGGTCAAAAACGTCGACCTGGCTTCGCGACTCTGCGAATTGGCAGGCATTCACTTCTCCGCATCGGTTTCCGTACACGGCCTAGGAGCAGAATTCGACAAGATCGCGGGGATAGAAGACGCTTTTCCGCGGGTGAAGACCACACTGGCCGGGCTGAAAGAGGTCCAACGCCTCCATCCCTTTTTTCTTTCGGCCAATTGTGTCATCTGCAGCCTGAACCTTGATCAACTGGACGCTCTTCGGGCCTGGGGTCACGCGGAAGGAATCCCCGTCAATTTCGCCCTGGGCGAGGTCCGGCCCCGCTTTCTCAATGAAGCGATGGCCGCGGATATCCTGATTCCGCAAGACGGCCGGAAAAAGGTGGTCAGATTTCTGAGGACGCTGGCACTGGCGAAAAAGGAATATCTCCAGCATGCCTTTCGCTATGCGTCCCTGGCCGAGATGCTCGAGTTCGAGAAAAAGCGAACCATGGCCTGTCACTACGCCCTGGGGGGAGTGGTCTTGGGGTCGAGGGGAGAGCTGTTTTATTGCAAGAACAGCCTGTCCATCGGGAATGCGCGGAAGAACTCTGCCCTCGATATCTATTATGACACCCACAACCTCAAATTTAGGCAGGAAGAAATTATTGGAAAAACATGCGGAACGTGTCCTCCGTATTCCTTTAACCAGATCGAGATTGAAAAAGAGATCTTCAGAGTCCTCGCCTATTTGCTGTTCTCATCCTGAGAAAAGCCGCGCGCCCGGCCAGGACGCGTGAATAACGAAAATAATAGGTCGGCAAGGGGTCGATCCGGGAACGAACCGCAAAAAAACTCAGGTACCCCGCAATACGCCCTCCCGTTGGACAACGGGCAGGGAATCGTCCTCCAGGTCTTCCGTTTGGCAAGAAAATTGACTAAGATAGGATTCAGTATCCGGAGGATTCGCATGGCGGGAGTTAGAAGAAGTTCATGGCCGCCTGTATTCTTTGTGGATCATCTTGTAGTCCTCCAAGACCGATGAACATGCTATCGAACGTCCTCTTCCTAAACACCCATTCGGCGCTCAACGCGGGGGATGCGGGCATCGTGTTGGCCCAAGTCCGGTTTTTTCGGCAGAGGTTTCCCGGAATCCGTATTTCCATTACCTCCAGAACCCCGCGGCTTGATGAGCCCTTCTATGCGCCTTGGGGCATCCGGGTCCTGTCGCCGCTCGTACCCGTCCCCAGCCTTTATTCCGGCCCGATTAATAAAATCTGGAATGTTCTCAAAGAAGGCGCGTCCGTTTCGGCCAAGGCCAGGCTCATCACGGAAATCCAGAAGAGCGAACTCGTCGTCGCCAGCGGCGGCGGGTATTTTTACTCGCACCACAGCCGCATCCCGGGACCCATGTTTTTTCAAAACTACCTGCCGCTGAAACTGGCGTCTTTCTTCGGCAAGCCCGTCATGTTCTTTCCCCAGTCCTTCGGCCCCATGCATAACCCTGTCGCTTCCCGGCTTGTGAAAGACCTCCTTAGAGGGCCCAACATCGTAAAAATATTTGTCCGGGAGAACATCTCGGCAGAGTATCTCCGGAGGCTCTTGGCCCTGGAGAACAGCCTGGGCAAGATTGTTCCCTGTCCGGATTTTGCCTTCTTGCTGGACCATGTCCACTCGCGCGGCGGGGAGATCCGGATGCCGACCCTGCCAAGGCCGGTCGTGGCCGTCACCTTGAGGACATGGGATTTTCCGGGAGCCGGGACGGCCAAAGAAAAAAAGGAGAGGCAGAGACAGTACTTCTCCTTTTTTGAGGATATCAGCCGGAGGATTATCGCCGATTGGGGAGGTTCGGTCCTCATCCTTCCGCAGGTTAGGGGTCCCGGCCTTTACGAAGACGACCGGATCATTTCCCGAGCGCTGGAGGAGAAACTCCGGGCTCGCAGTCCACGCGGACGCGTCCATTATCTCGACCTCCCGGACTACGTATCTCCTTCGGCCCTGGTGCAACTACTCTCCCAGGTCAATCTTTTGATCGCCACCCGGTTTCATTCGGCGATCTACGCTCTCTTGGCAGGGCGTCCGGTCCTTGTCCTGGCCTATCAGCCGAAGAGCTCGGGGATGATGGACAGCTTGGGACTCGGCCGGTACTGTCTGGGAATCACGGATGTCGATGCGCAGCAGGCCTTGCGATTGGCCCAGGAAGTCCTTGAGCACCCTGCCCCGCTTCGACGGAAAATTGAAGACCGGGTGGCCGGGGCCCGGCGGGCCATCGTATCGAACGTCGGAAAGAGCCTCGAGGAATGGCTGGCCTAGAGCGCCGATGAAGGTCCTTCTGGTCAACAAGTATTTCTTCCTCAAGGGTGGTGCCGAAGCCGTTTTTTTTGAAACGGCCCGAGTCCTGAAGGCCAAAGGGCACAGCCTGTGCTTTTTTTCCATGCACCATCCTCAGAACTTCCCGTCGTCCCATTCCCGCTACTTTGTTTCCCAGGTGGACTTCATCGGCTCCCCCTCCTGGCCGCACCAGCTCAAGGCCGCGGGGAGGATTCTTTATTCCCTGGAAGCGGGGAGACGGCTCTCTGCTTTGATTCGGTCCGAGAAGCCCGACCTCGCCCACCTCCACAACATCCATCATCAGATTTCCCCTTCCATACTGCCCGTTCTCAAGAAGAACAAAGTTCCTGTTGTGATGACGCTGCATGACTACAAACTCCTCTGCCCGGTCTACACATTTTACAGCCAGGGCGCCGTCTGTGAGAGATGCGCCGGCGGCCGCTATTTCCACTGCCTGCTCCACAAGTGCTCGAAAGACTCCTACCTGAAAAGCGCCTGGAATACGCTGGAGATGTCCCTCCACAATACGCTTCTGGACCTCTACGGCGCGGTTGATGTGTTTATTTGCCCCAGCCGTTTTCTGCAACAAAAAATGACACGCAAGGTTGAGGCGAGCCGTCTCGTCTATCTTCCTAATTTCATATCCCTGTCTGCCCCTCCTCGCAACCCTCTCCAGCCTGATAAAAATATCGTCTACTGCGGACGGCTCTCCAAGGAGAAGGGCCTGAGGACTCTGCTGAGAGCCCTCCGGGGTTTGGACGCCCGCTGCCAGGTCATCGGCCAGGGGCCGGACCAGCCCTATCTTGAAGAATTCGCACGAAGGAATGCACTGCACAATGTCACTTTCCTGGGCCACAAGCCCCCGGAGGAAGTGAAAGCGCATATCCGAGACGCTCTCTTCACGGTCCTGCCCTCCGAGTGGTATGAAAACCATTCCCGGGCCGTGGTCGAATCTTTTTCGCTGGGAAGAGCCGTCGTGGCTTCAAGGATCGGAAGCATCCCGGAGCTTGTCAAGGACGGGGAAACGGGGTTGACCTTTTCCCCGGGAAACGCGGAGGACCTCAGGGCCAAGATGCTGGAGCTTATGAGGAGGCCGGGGAGGGCTCTCGAGATGGGCGTCAACGCGAGGCGTTTTGTCCAGGAGCAACTGGAGGCAGAAGTATTGTACCCGGCCCTGATGAACATCTATGGGCAAGCCCTGGAAATGGACCGTTGATATGGAAGCGGCCGTCATCACGACCTACCGATGCATCCAGAAATGCGCGATGTGCCGGACCTGGAAATTCCCGACAACGGAGGAGGAAGAGTTTCGGCCTTCCCTCCTGGAAAAGCTGCCCCGGCTTTCTTTCTGCAACATTACGGGAGGCGAGCCGTTCCTCCGGGAGGACTTGAGCGATATCGTGGCCATCCTGAAACGCAAGGCGAAGAGGATCGTGATCTCCACAAACGGATATCTCACCGAAAAAATCCTCCGGCTGGCCGGCGAGCACAGGGACGTAGGAATCCGCGTCAGCCTGGAAGGTCTTGCGGCGGTCAACGACAAGCTGAGGGGAATGTCCGGCAGCTTTGACCGGGGCCTCCAGACCGTGCAGGAGCTCAAAAGAATGAAAATGAAGGACATCGGCTTCGCCATGACGGTCTCGGACACAAACCCCGGAGACCTGCTCGATCTTTTTCATCTTGCCCAGGGACTGGGCGTCGAATTGGCCACGGCCGTCGTCCACAATTCCTTTTATTTTCATACCTCGGACAACGAGCTGAAAAATAAAGAGGAAATCCTGAGGAACTTTCAGCAACTCGTCCGTGAATTGCTTCGGTCGGGCAAAATGAAGAACTGGTACAGGGCCTATTTCAATTTTGGGCTGATGGAATACGTCCAAGGGCATCCCAGGCTTCTCCCGTGCCCCGCAGGCACGGACGTTTTTTTCCTGGATCCCTGGGGGGAAGTCTACCCCTGCAATGGGCTGGAAAAGCGGTTCTGGCTGGAAAGCCTGGGGAATCTCCATCGCCAGACCTTTCAGCAGATCTGGCATTCCCGGAGAGCCGAGGACATCAGGGCAAAAGCCAACCGTTGTCCGAAGAACTGCTGGATGATAGGGACAGCTTCTCCGGCCATGAAGAGGAATATCTGGAGACCGACGCTGTGGATTCTTCAAAATAAGATTTTTCCTCACCAACAACACACGCCATGAGAGTTGCTTTTATCGGACTGAAAGGCATCCCCGCGAAGTTCGGCGGTGTCGAACAGCACGTGGACTCTCTGAGCAAGGGACTGGCTGCGCGTCATCACCGCGTCTCCGTCTATGTCAGGCCTTGGTATAGCGGTACGGGCCGGAAAAATTATGAAGGCGTGAGGCTTGTTGCAGTCCCTACCCTGAAAACAAAGCACCTCGATGCCGCTGTTCACACTTTCCTAAGTTCGATCCATTGTCTATTCACAAGCGCCGAGATTATTCATTACCACGGTATCGGCCCCTCCTTGTTTAGCATCATCCCTCGATTGATGGGACGGAAAACCGTCTCCACAATTCACAGGCTAGACTGGGCGGCGAAGAAGTGGGGTCGGGCGGCCAGGCTCTTCTTGAAAATGGGAGAATGGGTATCCCTCCATGTGCCCCACCGGACGATCGTGGTTTCCGAGGGCATCAAACAATATGTTCGCTCCGTCTACCAGAAAGACCCTGTGGTGATCGCTAACGGGGTCCCGCCACCTGTTTTCCGACCGCTGAGAATTCTTCGGCAAAAATATGATCTCCGCGAGGGGCAATATATCCTTTTCCTGGGAAGGCTCGTGCCCGAAAAACGCCCCGACCTGCTCATCCAGGCCTTTCGGGCCTTAAGCCCAGCCTCGGAAAAAAACGGGCGCCTCAAACTCGTGCTGGCCGGGGGTTCGAGCGCAACAGACGACTATGTCCGATGGCTTCAAAAGATCGCCCAAGGGGACCCCCGAGTGATATTCACGGGATATGTTTGGGGAGAAGAAAAAGCGGAGCTATTCAGCCACGCCCTGATCTTTGTTCTCCCCTCCAACCTGGAAGGCTTACCCATCTCTCTTTTGGAAGCTCAGAGCTACGGCCTCTGTTGCCTGGCCAGCGACATCGAGCCCCACCGGGAAGTCATCCAGGACGGGCAGGATGGAAGGCTTTTTCGCTCTGAAGACGGCGAGGACTTGAGGGCTCGCTTGGCTGCCTTGCTGGAACACCCGGAGGAAATCAAGCGGCTGGGTCAGCGGGCTTCGAGGAACGTTCAAAAAAGGTTTTCGTGGGAGGACGTCATCGAGAAGACGATCACCGTCTACAATGAGGCCTTGAGCGGTAGAGGGCCCCGATTCTGAGGCCCTGAAGGCCTTGTCGCGACAGGATTCCTGAGGAGAACGGCACGAATGAATCGACAGAGTCCAGAGGAAGCCGGTCGGCCGTTTCCTGCGGGTCCTTGCCGGCCCTTGAGGGGGAAAAATTCCGAAAGCAGCGGCCCCTGGCTGTTGGGCGCTTGCGGATGAAAAAAGCTATCCTTTTCCTATGGCCACGCCTAGAGACCTGGGGTCGGGTTGCCCCAAGGATTCCAGGGGCCGCCAGGTGCGGCTTGTTTCAAATATCAGGTAGGCCTTTTTTCGAGGGATCTCCCGGGAAGAAAATGTCAGCTCTCGCCAGCCTTTTTGGTTGATGGAAATTCTCCTGAGGAGCCGCTCCTTTTTGAAAAAGGCATTGGCCAAGTAGACCTTCAGGAATACAGGGTTTTTTTCAAGATCAGGATGAGAGGCCAGGCAGGGAAGGATCAATTGCGGGCCGGGATTGTCAAGAGTGAGACCGGCCGTTTTTTTTGTCCAGCGAAAAGCCCTGCCGGCATTGTCCCGTTCCCACTCATAGAAACCAAAGTCCTGCCGCAGAGAGAACTCTTCGGTTCGGCTCCTCAGGGATAGGGAATGGAGGGCATTCCAAGAATGAAGGAGCCCATAGATAAAAACTAAGAGGATGGCCGCTGTTTTGAAATGACCCGCAGATCTCTGCTGGAGAATTTTCCCGGGTTCGGGACGAGCTTCCGTTGAGGGAACGGCTAGGGCAAGGGCCACCAAAAACCAAAGTACGTATTTCACTTCAAAGCTTCCGATAAAGGTTTGAAATACGAAATTCGCGGCGAACGCGGCCAGACCCGAGACTGCGCCGATGAATATATAAAGGTCCGGGTCACGGGCAGAAATTTCTTGCCATTGCCGCCGCGCGCGTTGAAAAATCAGCCCGACGATTCCCGCCAGCGCCGCCAGCCCCACAATCCCCAGCTCGGCCCCGATTTGAAGGACATAGTTGAGGGCGGAATCCGTTGACTGATGGGGCAGTCCCATTTTTTTTAAGCTATTCGGCAGCTCGATGATGAAGCTCCCGACTCCCACGCCCGTCAGGGGATAGTCCCTGAACATGTCCAGGCCGGCTTTCCAGAAGAGCAATCTTTTGTTGAAGAGCTCATGAAGCGAGGATTTGCCCTCCAGCCAAAAAAGACTGGACCTCATCCTTTGATGGAGTATCGAGCCCGGGGAGAGAAAAAAGGTCAGGCCCAGGGCCAACACAGCCAGGAGAATGAGCGCGCCCGCCGCGAAGAGCTTTTTCTTGTGGGAGAACCGACTTTTTATAAAAAAGAGAATGCCAAAACAGAGGAGCCCGACTCCCAACCCCAGGAGATTGCTTCTTGACCCTATCGAGGGGAAAACCAACACAGAGAGAAGAAGTAAAATCCCAAACAGAGCTCTCAGGTATTTTGGACGGAACGAGAAAGCCAGGCCGAGGAACAACGGAAAGGTGGCCGACACAACGGCGCCGAACGAATTGGGATCCTTGAGCGTCGCGTTGATTTGATGGAGGTTGCGCCAGAAGGGGGTGGTCCCCAGGCCGGGTGCGCTGAACTTTTGGACCAGGCCGAAAAACAGGACGAGTAGAGTCGACAAGGAAAAAGCCACCAGTAATTTGGACCTGAAGTCTTTTCGTTTGGCCAGGGCAAACAGGGCTAAGAAGAACAAGATTCCCGTAATATAGTTCAGCGAGCTAATGACCACGCTCATGATCGCGCCGCCGGCCCGAACCCCCAGGACATTCACCTTCAATTCATAGACGCCGCTGGACAAGAAAGGAAAAAAGTTGGCGTACCGCAAAATAGAAATTCCGGCCGATACGAGAATGATCAGGACAAACAGCAGCAAGGGCCTGAACAGGAAATGGGAGTATTGATCACGCCAAAAAGCGGGGTTGGTGCGGGAATGGATAAGAAGGCCCAGCCACAAAAAAAGAAATAGAACGAGAGCGGTCGGCGCATGGGGCGTGTTTTCGTAAATGCCGAAGAAATAGGGGAGGCTGTTTATGAGGAGGGAAAAAAACAGGAACGCGATCATTCCACGCCACGCCTCGACAGCCGCGAGAACGCAGGTCAGGACCAGAACAGGCAGCAGAACAGCCTGGAAATCTTGGATTAACGGAACGTACTTCCAATAAAAGAAAAAAAGGAGAAATACATAGGCAGAAAGCAGCCCATAAAACAGCCGCTTTCTTTTTGGGGGAAGGGAATCGTTCAAAGTATTTATAGATTAGCATGTTGCAAGATGCTGTTCAATCTCCCGAAAAAGCCCGATCAGCGTCCTGTTTGACAACGAGAAAGGAGAGAAAGTAGAATCGAATCCATCTCGGGATGATCAAAAGAGCATTATCATTCCATGGACACGAAAAGCCCTAAGGTCATGGTCCTCGGGCTTGACGGAGCGGATTCCGGGATCATCGACCCCTTGATGGCCGTGGGGAAACTCCCCCATATCGCCTCTTTGATGAAAGAGGGGACGAGAGGCTCGCTCAAATCGACCGTCATGCCGAACAGCTTTCCGGCGTGGGTGTCCTGCCTGACGGGAGTCAATCCCGGTAAGCACGGCATCTACTGGCCCCTGATCAGGAGAGGCGGCTCCGCCTATCCTCTCCGGTTGATGAACTCTTCGGACATCCGGGCCAAGCGCCTCTGGGACCTCTTGGGCGCGCAAGGCCGGCGCGTGGGCGTGGTCAACGTTCCCACTGAATATCCGCCCGCGGAGGTCAACGGTTTCCTGGTCTGCGGCGCCCTGACGCCCGGGATGGACAGCGATTTCACCTACCCGCCGGGGCTCAGGGATGAGGTCTTCGCCGCGGTCCCCGGTTACCGGTGCGAAATCGATTATGCCGACTTGAACCTGGAGCGACTGGCGGACCAAGTCCTCGGATCCATCGAGAACCGGGAAAAGCTGGTTCTTCACCTCCTAGAGGAAAGGGACTGGGACTTATTCGTAGCCGTCTTCACCGAGACGGACCTGACCCAGCACAAATTTTGGGCGGGGATCGACCCGCAGCATCCGGACCATGCCCGCTTTGAAAAGCGATACGGGACCTTCGTCCATAAAGTCTATCAGAGATTGGACGAAACGGTTGGGCGGGTCATCCAAAAAATTCCCGAGGACGCGTTTATTTTCGTGATCTCGGATCATGGGTTCGGGCCGTTTTACCAGTCTTTTTCCCTTCCCCGATGGCTGAGAGAGAACGGATACCTCGACGTGAGGAAGCCCACGCCCTGGGCCCGGATCAAGGATCTCTTGGTTGCGGCCATGGGCCCTCAAAAAGCGCGTTGGATGAAACGTACCCTTTCCTCTTTCAAGGGCGCTTCCAAAAAGAATCGGACCGTCCGCATTCAGAGGGAGAGGGATGAATCCCAGGGCGAGGCGGCGTCCAAAAAAATCGTCTGGGAGCGCACCAAAGCCTACCATACAGCCGATTACGGAATCCGGATCAACGTCAAAGGGCGGGAACCGCAGGGAATCGTCGCCCCCGGGGCCGAGGCGAACCTCCTGACAAAGGAGATGGCCGAAAAGCTAAAACGATTGAGATATTCGAACGGCGAGCCCGTGTTTGAAGCCGTCCTGGCCAAGGAGGAGGCTTTTTCCGGCCCCTTTGTTCAGGAGGCCCCGGACCTCATCGTGCCCATTAACCATGCAAAGGCCCCTGCCGCCCCCGAACAATGGAATTATGCCCTGACCCATCCCACGCTCACGGGAACCCATGCTCCCCAGGGCGTGTTTATCGCCCGAGGACCGCACATCAGGGCTGGGGCCGTCATCCAGGGCGCGGAGATCGTCGACATCACTCCGACGATCCTCTATCTCTTCGACGCTCCCTTGACTGAAGACATGGATGGGGCCGTCCTCTTCGACGTGTTCACCCCGGAGTTAAAGGCAGGCCGGAAGGTCGTCCGCAAGGGCTCCTCCCTGAAGGACAGGTCCGGAGAGGAGGTTTTATCGGGCGAAGAAAGGCAGCGGCTGGAAGAACGATTGAGAAATCTCGGGTATATAGATTAATGGGCGGCGACCATAGATCCCTGATGGCCGGGTTCCTTCGGGGAAGGGCTCCCGGCTCGAGGTTTCCCCGAGGAGGATGAAAGGACGAGACGGCATGGCGAAGATCGTATTCCTTCAACAGCACCCGGACGAATGGTTGGGAGTTATGTACATCTCCTCCATGCTGAAATCCCGCGGCCATCAGTGCGACGTGCTCGTGGAGCCCCTGGAGCGAGGCGACATAATCGAACGGGCGCTCTCCCAATCTCCGGACATCGTCGCCTTCTCCTGCTTGACGAGCGACTATTTTTGGGCCTTGAACAAGGCCGAGGCGGTCAAACGGCGCTCGAAGGCCCTGACCGTCATGGGCGGGACACATGTTACCCTGAATCCGGAGGAGTCGATCGCCCAACCTTCCATCGATATCATCTGCCGCGGGGAGGGCGAACAGCCGATGGCCGAGCTGGCGGACGCCATCGACCGAGGCCGAGACTATCGGGCCATCCGGAACATGTGGCTCAAGAGCGATGGGGGCATCGCCCGGAACGAGGTCCGGGACCTGGTCGCCGACCTGGATAGTCTCCCCCTTCCCGACCGCGAGCTCTACCTGAAATATCCGCACTTTCGGAAGGTCGGGAAACGGCCCCTGCATCTCGGCCGAGGATGTCCCTACGATTGCAGCTACTGCCATAATTATCGCAAGAAAGAACTGTATCGGGGGAAGGGCCCGTTCGTTCGATGGAGGGCCATGGAGCACGTCCTCGAAGAGGTCAGGGACATCCGACGCGCGGGATTCGTGAAGGTCCTCCATTTCATCGATGACGGGTTCGGCATCAACCGTCAATGGCTGAAGACTTTTCTTCAGAGACTCGCACAGACGGACGAGGTGCGGCTGGCCGTGCAGGCTAATATGCGGGCCGACATGGTCACCCAAGACCTCTGCGCGGCCATGAAAGACTACGGTGCTGATCTGCTCCGGCTGAGGATTGCGGTCGAATGCGCCGACGAGGAGTACCGCCGCACGGTTCTCAAAAAACATCTCTCCAACGCCTCTCTCTTGAATGCCGCGGAGACCTTCCATCGGTACGGCATCGACTTCATCACCTATAATATGCTCGGGCTTCCTGGAGAATCCCTGAACCAGTCTCTGGAGACCCTTCGCTTGAACATCCGCCTCCGGCCGTCCTTCGCCCACAGCTTCATCTACCAACCCTATCCCGGGACCGACCTGGCGCGCTACGCCCAGGACAAGGGATATCTTTCCTCGGAGATGCTGGAGCGGTTGGGGACCGCGGAATACCAAGGGTTCTTTCATTCCCGCAGCGTCCTAACCCAGCCGGACATCAAAAAATCGGAGAACGTCCAGCGCGTCTTCAGCATGGTCGTGAAGCATCCGGCCCTTTTCCCGCTGGCCCGGCGGGCTGTCCGTTTCCGATTCCTGGCCTTCCCTCTGCGGGTCGTGCGGCGGGTTTCCATTTCGACGTTCTTATCTCGAAGAATGCGGAGGGATAAGTATTGAGCGAAGACGAGGCGGCGGTCCTGGCGAGGAGATACGCGGCATGATAGAATCCGGAATCGCGGAACGGCTGGACAAGGAGTGGTGAATGGCGGACGTCATCCTGGCAAAACTGGAACAACGAGAGAGCGAGCTGGAACGGTACAGCTACGCACCTCCATTCGGGATCCTTTATCTTGCCTCCGCTCTGGAAAACGCTGGATTTTCGGTTAAGCTCGTTCATCGGGAGGGGACAAAAGCCAATATCGAGGAGCTGGCCGCCCTGGTGGCGAATGAATCTCCTCTTCTTGTCGGACTCTCCACGCTCACCGGTCCCACCATCCGCCCCACGATCGAAGCCTCCCTGGCCATTCGACGCAAATCCCGGGTGCCGATCGTCTGGGGAGGACATCACCCGACCATCGTTCCGGAGGAGACACTGCGGAATGAGTTTGTCGATGTTGTTGTTCTGGGCGAGGGCGAGGAGACGATCGTGGATTTAACCAGGACCATCCGGGAATCCGGCCTCGACCCGCAGAACCTCTCCCGGGTTCCCGGGATAGGGTTCAAGCATGGGGGAGATCCCGTCCTCACGGCGCTCCGGCCTTTCATTAAGGATTTAGACAGCCTGGCCCCTGCTTGGCGCCACCTGGATCAGGAGGCTTATTTCTACTCTGAGAGAGCGTACCGCGTCCGCGGCCTGGCGAAGATGAAAGTCGGGACGGTCATCACCAGCCGGGGATGTCCCTGGCGATGCACCTATTGCTACAACCAGAAAGTGAATCGCCGGGTGTTCCGGGCCCAATCCGTCGAGCGAAGCGTCCGCGACGTCCTAAAGCTCAAAGATCGTTACGGCGTCAACGGGATCGTGTTCGAGGACGACAATTTCTTCACGGATCAAGACAGGGGCCTGGGGATCGTCCGGCGGGTCGAGACCCCGTGGAGCGCGAGCTTTCGGGCCAGCGATATCGCCAAGGGCGGACGGGACTTCATGAAAAAATTGAAAGCGAGCCAATGCTTGGAGCTAAGGATCGGGGCCGAGTCCGGGTCCCCCAGGATGCTCAAAGTTTTAAAAAAGGACCTCACTGTGGACGAGATCCGGGAAGCTGCCCGCTTGTGCCAGGCGCACGAGATCACAGCCACGTTCATGTTCATGGTCGGGTTCCCGGGGGAGACGTGGGAGGACATCTGTTTGACCCTGGACATGATCGATGAATTGAGCGCCATGAGCCGGTATGTCATGGTGACGCAACTCGGGTCCTACACGCCCTATCCCGGAACCGTCCTCTTCGACGAAGCCGTCAAGCAGGGGTTCGTCCCCCCGGGTTCGACCGCGGGGTGGGGGACCTTCGTTCAAGCTGGCTACCGGGAATACCGGCCTCCTTATGTCGATAAAAGAGCGAAATCACTTACCTATTACCAGCAACTCATAAGCCGCAAAGACCTGGAAGACCTGAAGTTCTCCCTCCCGGCAAGACTCCTTCAAAGACTCGCCCGGCTGAGATGGAAACACCGGTACTTTGCTTTCAGCCTTGATCATTCTGTGCCCGTGTTTCTCCAGGGTTGCCTAGAAAAAGCCGGGTTGTTCTCTCTATCCAATAAGCTTTATAAAAAATAGCCGGAGGGCGGCTCTGTTTCAGCCGGCCGCCCGACCATTTGAGGCGCTGGCCTCGAGATGACCATGAACACGCAGAGACCCGCGAAACTCGGAAAAACGAAGGCCGGCGATCCGGCTTACCGCGAGCGAATCCAAGGGGAAGCGAAATTCTGGGACGAGAGAGCAGAGAGGTTGTGGGCGTCGGGCCGAATCCCCCTGTGGTTCGATCATCGCCGGGGAGAGGACGTCACGTTCATTCCCCTGGGTGAGTTGAAAGGGGCCGGGATCCGGGCCAATCCCGTTCTCTATCGGGCCGTTTTCGGGGGCCTCATCGACCATATCATCCGCGCAGCGACGGGGAAGAAGGGGAATGTCCTGGACTTGGGGTGCGGCGCAGGATGGTTTTCCCTGGAATTGGCCCGGTGCGGGATGAGCGTCGACGGGCTCGATATCTCCCCCAGGCAGATCGAAATCGCAAGAATAATGTCCCGGGAGTCCAAAGACTCGGCCGACCCCCGGCTGCATGGAGATTTCGGCCGAACGGACTACCGGGTAGCCGACCTAAATGCCATCCGCCTGGAAAAGGAAAAATACGATGTCGCCGTCTCCCTCGGGACTCTGCATCATATCCAGCGTTTGGATGACTTGATGAATGAGGTCAAGAAAAGCCTGAAGCCCGGCGGCAAATTCATTTTCTGGGAATATGTCGGATACAGCGGGCCGGCGCGGCTCTTCCCGGCCCTTTTCAAGGCGGCGGGAATCATGGCCGCCGCACCGAAACGATGGCTCAGGGGACAATCGACGCGTCCTATAACCTCGCCCTTCGAAGGCGTTTCCCAGTCGGAGATCTTAAAAACGGTCCGTCGGTGCTTTTCAGTGGAGACCATGGAATCGAGATTCCTTTTCCTGCCGGTCCTAGTCTCGCGGCTGCGGATTTATCGGCTGCCCCCGATGATCAGCCTGCCCCTGATCAGAGCCCTGGACCGGCTGGACCGTGGCTTGATCCGATCACGGTTATTTCGAGGGCCGTTCATTCTGGGGGTGGCCCGTAAGACTTGAACCCGGGGGCGAAGCCGGGCCCAGAAGCTGGACCTTTTCGTTCCGGCTTTTTCAGATTGATTAAAAGGCCGATTTGATATAGAAAAGCACCCTACCGTATGAATGAATCCTATTCCCGGAGAATCGCCGACAACACCGCCGCCTACGTGGCTGGGCAGTCCTTTTCACGGCTCTTCGACATTTTAACGATCCTCTTTCTTGCCCGTTACCTGGGCGTCGACGATTTCGGCAAGTTCTCCTTCGCCTTCGCTTACGTTGGAGTCTTCGCTGTCGTCACCGACCTGGGCGTCAACCTGATCCTCGTTCGGGAAACGGCCAAGTCGGCCGAGGCGGGGTCCTTGCTCTACGGCAGCGGCATCACCCTCAAGCTCCTGTTGGCCTGCGTCGGCTGGCTGGCCGCGGCCGGTAGCATTCTTCTCCTTCACAATCCCCCGGAAATCAAGGTCTTGGTCACCATCGTTTCGTTGAACCTCCTCGTCTCGTTCCGCATGCCGTCCTTCAAGGACACTTTCGAGGTCCCGCTCATCGCCCGACTCAAGCTGAAATATTCGGCCGGAGCGGCCGCGGCCAACAGGGTGATCACCTTCCTGGCCATAATCGCGGCCATCCTTTTGAAGGCGCCGCTCTGGCTCTTGACGCTCGTCTATACGATCATCTCAATCCCGTCCTTCCTCCTTCTCCTTCGCTTTTCCCGCGCCGTTGTCCGGCCCACTCTACGGGCCAAAAAATCAGAATGGGCCTACCTTCTCAAGGAGGGTTTGCCGCTGGGCCTGGCCGGGATCTTCGCCATCATCTACGCCCAGTTCGACACGTTGCTCCTCTCCCGTTTCTGGACGATGAAAGAGATCAGCCTCTACAGCGCGGCCCGGCGGGTCACAGAACCTCTTCAGCTCATTCCCGCCGCTCTGGGCCTTTCCATCCTGCCCATCATGTCCCAGTTCTTTGCGCGGAGCAAGGACGAGATCATCAAGATCTACAGGAAGTCGCTGCTCTATATGCTCCTCCTGGCCATCCCGCTCAGTTTCCTGCTGATGTCTTTTTCCCGGCCGATCATCGCCGTCCTTTTTGGAAAGGAATTCCGGAACGCCGAACAGTCACTGGTAATTCTCAGTTGCTATCTGCCCTTTATTTTCATCTCGAACATTGCCACGGCCGTGTTCATCGCCATCCACAAACAGAAGACGAACTCGCTTATCTGGGCCGCGGCCCTGGCGCTGTATTTCGTCCTCAACCTCATCCTTATCCCGCGCTCTGCCTATGTCGGCGCGAGCATTGTGCGCCTGGCGACGGGGATGTTTATTGCGATCCTCAGCCTCCACTGGGCTGCCCGATACCTTGGCCGGATGGACCTGCGCTTCTTGGCCCGGATCGGCCTGCTCACGGTGCCACTGGTCGCGGCTTCCAGGCTCTTGCTCGCGTCGCGTCCCGTCTTGGCCTTCCTCTTTTTCGTCGTGCTTTTCTCGGGCGGCCTGTTTGCGTTGAAAATCCTTGGGCCCGAGGACATGCTCTTTCTTAAGCGAAGCGTCCTTCGCTTTTTCGCAAGACGGCACCGTGATAAAGCTCAAGATTGACGAGGGGGGAGGCAACTGTCGATCAGTAGCCTTTTATTCCGGCGATTTTCTTGGAGTTGCCGTTGTAGCGCCGCCTATCGGTCCCCTTGAGCGTTCCTTTCTGGGTGCCGATGGGGGCCGTGTAGATAAACAGGTCGTTGTCCGTGCCGCTTAAGTTTTTGACGACGGCGATCTCGTCAGTCCCGTTACCATCGTTGTCTACCCCGGCTATGGAGATCGTCTTGCCGTCGTACCTCCACCCATCCGTCCCGATGAGCGTGCCGATCTGCGTTCCGACCGGTGCCGTATAGACGAACAGGGTAGAGTCCGTTGCCGTCACGCGCTTAAGATAGGCGATCTCGTCCACTCCGTTTCCGTCGAAATCTCCTCCGGCAATAGCCACCGTGTTTCCGTCTCCGCTCAACAAATCCGTCCCGATGAGCGTCCCTTCCTGGGTCCCTTGAGGCGCGCTGTATACAAAGAGGTTATTGTCGCCGCCGCCGGCCTTCTTCAGGACGGCGATCTCATCGGTCGCGTTGCCGTCAATGTCCACCGCGGCCAGGGCGACAGGAGTCCCATCGTAGTTGGTATAATCCGTGCCGACGAGCGTGCCTTTCTGGGTTCCGACCGGTGCCGTATAGACGAACAGGGTCAAGTCCGTTGCCGTCACGCGCTTAAGATAGGCGATCTCGTCCACTCCGTTTCCGTCGAAATCTCCTCCGGCAATAGCCACCGTGTTTCCGTCTCCACTCCACCCGTCCGTCCCGATGAGCGTCCCTTTTTGCAGCCCAACAGGGGCCGTGTAGACGAATAGGTTATTGTCCGACGCTCCATCCTTCTTCAAAACGCCCACATAGTCCGCGTTGGGAGGGGCCGCCAGAGTCTTAAACCCGACCTGGTTCCCATAACTCGTCCCCGCGGAGTTGGTCGCATAGGCCCGCACATAATAGGTTGTGTTCGTATTCAGCCCTGTGAGGTGGCTGACGAAACTCCCCGTCCCTGTGCCGTCATGGGTATGTGGATTGGCGACCGTCGGGCCGGGCGAGGTGCCCCAGCAGACTCCCCGGTCCGTTACGGACGCTCCTCCGTCCGAAGTCACGTTCCCGCCGCTCACCGCCGTTGTGGTCCCGATCGGCGTCACCGCCGCCGTCGTCACCGTCGGCTGCGTATATCCTCCCGTGCCCGTATAGTTTTGACTCGTCTGGTTCACAGTGACGTTCGCGTAACTCCGCGCTGGAGGGGTGAATGCATACCCGGCTTTCGCCGGAGTCACTGTCCCCGACCATCCGTACGGCACGGTGCCGGTATAGTTACCGCTCGCCCCTGTCTGCGGATTCCCGGGCAGCCCGCCCATCACGACACCGCTCAGGGCCGTCCCCCCGCCTGCTTTCACCGACCCTGAAATGGTCAGC
>Ga0256868_10000725_pt1 | contig 18868 bp, 17 predicted proteins | sample RVTome_13_FD_187341 | JGI IMG/M metagenome (GOLD analysis project Ga0256868, IMG submission 187341) | Soil microbial communities from uranium-contaminated site in the Upper Colorado River Basin, Wyoming, United States - RVT92D227 HiSeq ...
ATCCATTGCATAAGAGGGGGGTGAGGGGATGGCGATGGACCATTGCCGAAGACGCCGCGCAGTGGCTACCCCTTGCGCTGTTAGATGATCCAGAGGCCTTTCTGCTTAATAATCTTTCGCAAGGACCTCTCAAAGAATCCCTTGTCCGAATGGCTTGCATTATCCCGGGTCCCAAGGGAGACCTCTTCCTGAAGCACTATAAGATACGGGACTTCACAGAGGGATGGAAATACCTTGTGGTTCCTTCTAAGGCACGGAAGGAGTGGAAGATGGCGCAGCGAGCGTTGGCTCAGGGAATCCCGACCCCCGTGCCTTTGGCCATGGCGGAGAGGCGTAAAGGGTGGTTTTTACAGGATGCCTTGCTCATCACCCAGGCCATCTCGCCTTCCTGCCCCCTTATCGAATTGATCCCTGCGGGGGGGCATGATGAGCTTCTCTCCCAAACAGCTCGCCTGCTTAGAACAACCCATGAGGCCGGCCTCTTTCACCAAGACCTGCATGCCGGCAATGTCCTGGTGAGGATGGCAGATAAAAAGTTATATCTCATTGACCTCCACCGCTCCAGATTCGTCAGGAGCATCTCCTGGCGCAAAAGACTCTGGAACTTCGCGCAGTTCTTCTATTCTCTCCAGGCATGGCTGACTCCTGAGGCAAAAAAGGCCTTTTTGCAACGATACGATGAAGAGGGGGATATATTTAAAGGAAAGCTTGAGCAGGGCTTAGAGGAGATCGGGAGGCAGGTGCAGAGGATCCATCGCCGTCATCTGCGGAGCAGGACAAAGCGGTGTCTCAAAGAAAGCGGGGGGTTTTCTTTGGCCAAGGAGCAAGGCTGGCAGATATGGTGCACGCGGGGATGGAAGCCCCAACAATTGCTGAAGGTAGTGGCAAGGCACCGGGATATCGTGGCCAAGGGTAAGGAAGGGCTGATCAAGGCAGACCGTCGCACCGCCATCAGCCTTTTTAACTATAAGGAAACACGGTTGTGCGTGAAGGAGTATCGTTATCCAGGGCCGTGGCAGCCAGGGAAAGAGCTCTTGAGGGGATCAAAGGCCCGCAGGGGTTGGCTGATGGGCAATGGACTGGTGGTGCGGGGTATAGGCGGGGTCATCCCGCAGGCCCTTCTGGAGCGAAGGGAAAGGGGACTGCTCAAAGAGGCCTTTCTCATCATGGAGACCTCTGCTGGCTATGGTGAGCTTGATCGCTATCTCGTGAAGGTCTTCGAAGCGCAAAAAAATGATGCCCGAAGAGGGGCCTTCCTCGATGCCTTTGCCTATTTTATGGCCCATCTCTATCTTCAGGGCATCATCCATAGAGACCTCAAGACCTGCAACATCATGGTGCGAGAGGGGGAAGGGACGTGGCATTTCGGGTTGGTTGACATGGATGATGTCCGGTTAGACACAAAAATCGGTCTCAGGAGACTTCTCAAGGAGTTGGTTCAATTGCATACCTCTACTCCCCTCTTTATGGAGATGAGCGAGCGGATCAGATTTCTGAGCCGCTATCTGCAATTGATCGGCAGAGATGACATACAGGAAATCATGAGGGCGGTGATCAAGGACAGCAGGGGGAGGCAATTGGTCTATGTTGCCCCTCACGGGGATGTGATCAGGGATGTCGATTGGCAGGGGTTATGCGGACCCGATGTACAGATTGCCCTACCCAAAGAGGATGCCTGAGGCCTTCTCTATCCTCTCGGTCCCTTTGATCTCATAGGGAAACAGGGGAAGGAGGATCAAGCGGAGGCGCGCGCCATATTCATCGGTGAGCAAACGGATATAGTTGGCCTGCATCTCCTTCCGGGCTCGATGAAAGTCGCAGTCCGCCTGCTCGATGCAATGGTTGATAATCAGATAGTGTACAGGGAGCCCGTGGGCATCGAAGTCCTGGATGATGCGCTCCGTCTGCTTAACCCCGAGGGCCTCGGGGATGGTGACGACGATGTATTCGGTGAGGCGCTCATCTCTGATGAAGGCGGCAATCTCATTGGAGAGCGCCTGCCATCCTGAGATAATCCCCATGAGGGATTTCTTGCCTTTTTTCAACGTTACCGTTTCCTTGGCCCGTTCAAAATAACTATAAAGGTTGAGATAGAATTTCGTTGCTCCCTCCAGGTGTCGCAGGAAGATCTCAGGGAGGTGGAGCAGGCGCAGGGTGTGCCCGGCCGGGGCGGTGTCCCATACCACGAGGTCATACCTCTGCGCTCTCACCAATTCCATGATGAAATAGAGCATGTACTCCTCTTCTATCCCGGGTGCACCCCCCACATAGTCCAGGACGAAGTCATAATCAAGGTCGGCAAAAGAGGAGACGACGTCGTAGATCTCGCGGCCGAAGCGATCCTTCCACCGTTCCCGCACGATCTCAGAGGAGATCTCCAGGGCGCTCAGATTGGGGCAGTGAGGGATAGGGGTCTCCCGCGGGCCGATGGTGATCTCAAAGATGTCCGAGAGGGATGGGGTGGGGTCGCTGGAAAGGATAAGGGTTCTTTTGCCTGATGCGGCCAGGCGCAGAGCGATGGCCGCTGCACAGGTGGTTTTCCCCACCCCTCCCTTTCCCCCTACCAGTATCAGCTGTTTCGATCCCTTCTCCAAATCGACGAGGGACCTCTTCATCACGTTCATCTCAGCTTTCCTGTTGTCCTTAGCTTCCCTGTTTCAATGTGTGAGCAATTATAAACCCTTGAGCCGCTGCTCCCTCCGCGCTTTTAACGCTTCGACGAGGCTATAGGTCAGCTTCCTATCTCCGTAGCCCTCACCGAGGTCCGCTTCGTCCTTGTTGAGGCCGTGAAAATCGCTTCCCGCTGAGATGACAAGCCCATATTTTTTGGCCATGTTTCGGTACAACCTTTTCTGCCCATCCGAATGTTCTGGGTAGTATACCTCTATCCCGTCTAATCCCTTTGCTTTGAGTTCGCGGATCAAGGCTTCGAAATCCACTGGCTCGGCTTGTTTGAGGGTGAAGGGATGGGCTAAGACCGTTATACCCCCTGCCTTTCTGATAAAGTGCATGGCTTCTTCCGGGGAAAATCTAAACTTCTCCACATAGGCAGGTCTTCCCTTGCCCAGGTAGCGATCAAAGGCATCCTGGATGTTCTGCACGTAGCCCTTTTGCACCATCGTGTAGGCAAAGTGGGGGCGCCCTATCTGCCCATGCTCGGGTGCCGCCTTCACCTCGGAGAGCTCTAGGGCAATGCCGAGGGCACGGAGCTTCTCAACCATCTTAAGATTGCGTTCCATCCGGGCCTGCTGGAGGACCCGGAGTTTATCCGCCAGCTCTGAGGAGGCGGGATCTATATAGTATCCCAGCAGGTGCATGGTCCCCTTGGGCGCATCTGCACTCAACTCCACGCCGGGGATTACCTCCAACCCGAGCTTGTTACCCTCTTGTGTCCCCTCCGGCAGGCCCTCGATGGTGTCGTGGTCGGTAATGGCTATGACCCGAAGCCCTTTTTTAAGGGCGTATCTGACGAGTTCGGCAGGACTCATGGTTCCATCGGAGGCGGTGGTGTGGAGGTGGAGGTCGAATATCATGAGGGCTTCAGCCATGAAGAAAGCACCTCCTTGAGCCCCATAGAGAGGCCGGGAAAGGGGATGGGCGTAAAGGCGGTAAAGAAGATGACAAAGGCGAAAACTCCGATTGCCTTTCTGCGCCAATCCAGGGGGGTGAGGTCGTCGAGCGGAGGGGGATGCTTATAGCCGATGAAGAGCAGGATGATCACCAGCAAGAGCCATCCCACGTTGTAGATGAGGCAGATCAGGGAGATGCCCACGAGGGTAAGGCGGAAGATGATCTTGCTGTGTCTGCCGAACAGGGCATAGATGATGTGCCCGCCGTCGAGCTGCCCAGTTGGCAAGAGATTGAGGGAGGTGATAAAGAGCCCCACCCATCCGGCATAGCCAATGGGGTGCAAGACGACATCAGCAGACGGTGGGAGGTCTCCCAGCACTATCCGCTGCAGGAGCGAGAGCAGAGGGGAATTACCTAAAGACGTCGTTTGCTCTGGGAGCTTTGATACATCCACTACTTCCGAGAGGAGGAATCCCACCACCACCGCCGGAATGGCCAGCGCCAGACCGCACAGCGGTCCCGCGGACCCGATGTCGAAGAGGGCCTTGCGATGCGGTATGGTGCCTCGCGTCCTGATGACAGCCCCCAGGGTGCCAAAGGGGGGGAGGGGAAAGGGGATAAAATAGGGGAGCGAGGAAGGCACCCCATATTTGCGGCTCGCCAGATAGTGCCCCATCTCATGGGCCACGAGGATGGAGAGGATGGCCAGGGAATAAATGGGGCCACCGATGATAAAGGTAGAGAGGATGGTCAACAGAAAGAGGACCACATGTGGCACGAGAGATCTCATAGAAGTAAGGATAAATATCACTTCCTCTTGTGGCGGTCTCTAGCAAGCTGCTTTTTGTGTTTGTGCTTTCTCATCTTCTTTCGTCTCTTTTTTATGACGCTTCCCATAGTCAATCTCCTTTACTGGTAGTTACGGATTCTATCCATTGCAAATAGGCTGAGTCACCCTCGTCTATCTTTATGGCGGTAATCTCCGGTACCTCATAGCTGTGGAGCTCTTTGACCCTGCTCCTGATCCTCTCAAAGAGATCCTCCCTGCTCTTGATGATGATGAGCGCTTCCCTTTCGTCCCAGATCTTTCCCTCCCAGCGGTAGAGGGAGCGTATCTGGGGTATGATGTTGGCGCAGGCGACCAACCCTTCCTCCACGAGGGTCCTACTGATAGAGGCGGCCTCCTGTTCAGAGGCAGCGGTGACAAAGATGATCACCAATCCCCCGGCCACTCTTTTCCTCAAGCAAGGCCCGCTGAAAAAAACTCAGCGTCCTTAGGAGATCTCATCAGGGGAATGCTTGGATAACTCATATATTTCATGATACCATAAAGAAGAAGGATAAAAAGCTACAATAAGAGGAGAAGCTTGTCAAGAGGAACTCGTTTGTCACGGAGAAGGGCGTTCACTTCGCGATGGTTCATGAGTTGTCCAGGAACAAAAGATAATGCTGGAGAATTTAACCAAGTTCCGGGATAGAGTTTTGCAGTGCATGAAGTGCGGCTTCTGTATGTACTTCTGCCCTATCTATCGGGAGACACATACCGAGTCTATCGTGGCCCGGGGAAGAAATGTGCTCGCCATGGAGCTCCTGGAGGGAACCCGCTTTGATTGGAAGCACTTGGAAGAACGCTACAGTAAGTGCCTCACCTGTAACCGGTGCGCCCAATTCTGTCCTGCGAAGGTAGAGGTGGCCACGATCACTGTGGCAGCCAGGGGGGATATCGTTGCCAACAAAGGGCTTCCCTTTATCGAAAAGATGGTCTTTGCGCACATGCTGAAGAAGAGGGGGCTCTTTGGTACGGCGCTGAAGATTGCCTCCAGGCTGCAGCGGCTCCTTCCCAAAACCAAAGGCCAGATCCGCCACCTCCCGCTCTTCCTATCAGCGCTGGGCAAGGGCAGGCAGATCCCGGAGATCGCTCCGAGGTTCCTGCGGGATGAGCTTCCCCCTGTCATCTCTCCTCCCCCCGGGGGAAAAAGGCGCATGAGGGTTGCCTTTTTTGCCGGCTGCGCCACTGACTTTATATTTCCTGAGGTGGGGAAGAAGACCATATCCTTTCTCACCCGGCAGGGTGTTGAGGTGCTCTTTCCCAAGGGGCAGGGGTGCTGCGGCATGGCGGTATTCGGCAGCGGCGCATTCGCTCTTGCCCGGGAGATCGCCGACAGGAACGTGGCGATTTTTTCAGAACCGGAAGGGGTGGATTACATTGTTACCTCCTGCGCTACGTGCGGTTCTGCCCTGAAGGAGGGATATGGGAGGTTCTTGGCCGATACCGAGGATAGGAAAGAGCGCTATAAGAAGTTCGGCGCGCGGGTGAAGGACATCAGCGAATTTATCATCGATATACTCAAGCCGCCTCCCGAGGCATTCAAGACAGGCCTGCCTCAGGGTACCAAGGTCACCTATCACGACCCCTGCCATTTGGTGAGATATCAGCGGGTCTCAAGGCAGCCTCGGGAGATCATCCAGTCCATACCGGGATTGGAACTAGTGGAGATGAGGGAGGCGGATCGGTGTTGCGGCATGGGTGGATCTTTCAACGTCCGATATTATGACCTTTCCAAACAGATAGCCAACCACAAGATGGGCGCCATCGCCGACACCGGTGCGGCAATCGTGGCGACGGCCTGCCCTGGCTGCATGATTCAGTTGCTCGACAATACCAGTCAGCAGCAGATGCCGAAGCGGGTGATGCACGTGATGGAGCTGTTGCGTGTGGACAAGGCGTAGGATTTTATGAGGGAGATCTTTTTTCGCTCTCCCCGGTTTGCCCTTTGGCCTTCAAGCCCTGGCGCAACTCAGCGATGACGGTCTTGGCCTTCTCTTTGAACTCTTCAGGCACCATGATGGCCGCCCACCCCTTTTGGGGGATAAAGATCCCATCGTAGGCGGTATCGTGATAGGAACGGATCAGACAAGGGATCCCCTCCTGCTGTAAGGTCTGGCTGATGAGATCGGCCTCGAACCTATTTTCCGCTACCGTGACCTTTTTGAAGTCCTCTTTCCTCATGGTCTCGCCTTTTCCGAGATAATACCATTGGATCTTCCTCTGGTCAACGCTACACTCTTTCCCTTGATTGTCCCTCTTAAGAGCGATACTATAGAAAGTATGGTCAAGAGGCGAGAGATGGCTGGGGCGCAGGGGCTTTCCCGCAGGGAGTTTGTGGCGACGTGCGGCAAAGGCATCTTTGCCCTTGCCCTTAGCTCATGCCCCTTCATGTCGGCCAGGGAGGCGTATCCTGCTGAAAAACCTGGTTTGGAGGGGAGCTGGGGGTTTATTGGGACAAGGCTCTCTCCCTATTTTAAGCCCCTTGCAGGCCAAGAGGTCCAGTGTCTCCTCTGCCCACGAGGATGTCTGGTCTCAGAAGGGAAGAGGGGGTATTGTGAGGTGAGAGAAAATAGACAAGGCAAGCTCTACAGCCTTGTCTATGGCAACCCCTGTTCGATCAACATAGACCCAATCGAGAAGAAGCCCTTTTTCCACGTCCTGTCAGGGACCCGTTCCTTTTCCATCGCTACCTCTGGGTGCAACTTCGACTGCAAGTTCTGCCAGAACTGGGAGATCTCGCAGCAGGTACCGGAGAAGACCTTTAATTTTAAGCTGCCACCGGTCCTGGCGGTGAAATTGGCCCGCGAGAATCACTGTGCCAGCATCGCCTCGACCTATGTGGAACCGACGATCTTTTTCGAGTACATGTATGACATTGCGGTCTTGGCCAAGAGGAATGGAATCTTGAGCGTCTGCCACTCCAACGGCTATATTAACCCTCAGCCCTTAAACGACCTTGCCAACTATCTTGGGGCTGCCTGCATTGACCTCAAGGGCTTTACCGAGGCATTCTATCGGGAGATGAGCGAGGGCAGCCTTCAGCCGGTTCTCAATACCATCAAGACATTGCGGTCAAAAGGGGTTCATGTGGAGCTCGTCAACCTCATGATACCCACCAAGAACGACGCTATGCAGGTGGTGAAAAAGATGTGTCTCTGGATCAAGGATGAGGTCGGAGCGGATGTCCCCCTCCATTTTAGCCGCTTTTATCCCCAATATAAGTTGCGCAATCTTCCCCCCACGCCGGTGGAGACCTTGGAACAGGCGCGATCGATGGCCTTGTCCGTCGGCCTTGAATTTGTCTATATCGGGAACGTACCCGGCCATTCAGGGGAGAATACCTACTGCCCCTCGTGCCAAAAGACCCTCATCGTCAGGAGGGGGTACTACATCCTCGCCAACCATGTGGTCAAGGGGAAGTGCAGATACTGCGGCAAAGGGATCCCGGGGATATGGGAGGGGGCTTCTTAGCACTTTCCTATCCATCTGGATTGCTAACTTTTTAGGAGTAGAACCCCCTCTATAAAAACAGTTGCTTTTTCTCCTGCTATCATCTATTTTTTACACACTTATCCGTAAGGAGGGTGATTATGCTCAAGTTCATGAGGACCCATGCCACCTCGTGGTTCATCAAAATCCTTCTGACGCTTATCATCGTGGTTTTTGTCCTCTGGGGCATGGGGAGCATCAAGAGTAAAAAGGAAACGATTGTTGCCACGGTCGGTGGTGATTATATCACCCGCGTGGAGTTCGATCGGGCGTACCGTACCTTGCTACAAAATTATAAGCAGATCTTCGGAGAGCAGCTCTCACCAGATTTCCTCAAGGGGCTGAACATAAAGCAACAGGTCCTCGATCAATTGATTGATGCCAGGGTTAAACAGCACGAGGCGCAAAAAGTGGGACTTGGTATGGGCGACGAGGAATTAAGAGACACTATCATGCGAAACCCCGCCTTTCAACGAGATGGAGAATTCGACAGCTATCTCTATGAACAGTTCTTACGGAACATCGGTTTGGATACGGCAACATTTCCCGAGCTGCTCAAGAGGGAATTAATGAACCAGCGCCTGGGGGCGCTCGTGGGAGATACTGCCGTTATCCTCGCGGATGAGGAGGTGAAGGAGCTCTATTTTTTGGAGAAGGCGAAGATCAACGTGAGCTTCGTCGTACTCTCTCCACAGGCCTTTGCCAAGCAGGTCACCGTCACGCAGGGCGACCTTGAGCGTTACTATACTGAACACAAGGAGGAATTTCGCACTCCTGCCCAAGTGAAGGTCCTCTATCTGCGGTTTTCCCCTGACGCATACCTCAAGGAGGTAGAGGTTTCGCCCAAGGAGGTCCAGGACGAATATGCACTGAGAGAGGGAAAGAAGAGGCCCTTGGAAGAGGTAAGGAAGGAGATAGTCGCCCGCTTGCTGAAAGAAAAGGCTAAATATCGTGCCGCCATGCATGCCGAAGATGCGGCCTATCAGGCGAAGAAGAAGGGCGGGTTAAAACCCTATGCCGCTGAGGCGCACCTGCTGGTGAGGGAGGCAGGCCCCTTTAAGGCAGGTGAGCCCCTGAAGGGTGCGGGGCTCACGGAGAAGCTTTCCTCCATCGCCTTCACCTTGGATGCGAACGAGGTCTCATCGGCCTTCCAGCAGGGGGAGGACTCTTTTGTCCTGCAAGTCGTTGATAAGATCCCCCCGCAGATCCCTTCCTTGGAGAAGGTGAGAGGGCAGATAAAGGCGGCCTTTGTTTCCTCGGTGGCCGGAGGGCTGGCGCAGGGCACGGCCCGGGATCTTCTCACCGCCGGGAAAAAAGGTGCAGGGTTCGGAGAGTTGTTGCGGCGCAATGGCTTGAAGCTTGCTGAGACCGGATTCTTTCCGAGAAGCTCGGCATCCCCTCCTGGCATAGGCCCTCTGGGCGCATTTGCCGGCAAGATTGCAACGTTGACCCTGGAAGATCCCTGGCCTGATGACATAGCAGAGGTAAATGGCGCCTATATTGTCATAAAGCTGCAGGGTGTCGAGCGGGTGGACGCAAGGCGATATGAAGCGGAGAAAGACACCTTTCGCAAACGGCTGAGCGGCTATAAAGGCATGCAGCTCCAACAGGGATTGCTCACCGCGCTGAAGCAACATGTTAAGATCGACATCAACCAGGATATCTTGGGAGAATACCGGTAAGATATGGTAAATTTTCTTGACAAAACTCTCTCAATTTTGTAAGAATTAGTAATTGTTGCAGATTAAGGAGGGGGGCGGATGGTCTTTTCAGGCCGATTGCTCATAAAATTTACAATCGTTATCTGGATCATCGCCTGCGCTGTTGCCCTTGCCGGGGCGCAAGGGAAAACCGAGGATGACAAGGCGTTGCTCGGCCCTCTCCAACTGCAGGAATGCGAAGGGGTAAAGTTGACCCAGTGTGAGTTGGCCAAAAATCTCATTCTCACCTTGAAGATGGGGGATGATTTGACCTGCGAGGCTAGTTTTATCCAGATTCAGTCCTTGGGCATCGCCCCTGGTGAGGATTGGAGCTATGCGGATCCCCATAAGATAGTCAATCTGGATGAGATTAAAGAGATAGTACTGGAAATCCATCGCGCCTATAACAATGGTATGGTCCGCCTCGATGGTTTTGAGGTGGCGGCGGGGATCAACCGTTTTTGCCGGGATATAAAGGGACCTTCCGCTATTCCCGTTCCCAGCAAGAAAGACAAGAAAGAAACAGAGATGACGCCGGCTTCTTCGCCGCCTCAGCCTCAGCCAAAAGAGCAAGGCCCTGCTCCTGCTCAAAAGCCCGAAAAGAAAGAGGGCACGCCGCCTTCCGTCACACAGGGGTCAGGTATACAGCAGGAGGGGGGCACGTAGGCCGCTGACAGTAATTGCTTATTAACGTGTATCCTGAATACAGTCTATCCATAAATACTCACCCTCTTTATTCCCGTCAGAGGAGCAACCGAACGCAATCCATCATATATCACAATCCGCTGTATCAGCCGCTGATCTTACTTCCAATCGAAGAGTATGCTATACCTATCTCGCCGTTTGCACCTTTTGACAATACCTTGCGATCATACTAGTATAAAAAGATTTACACGGAGGCGGATTTAGGTGAAGATCGTCGTCCTTATCCTACTGAATACAAGTCTTGTTGCCTTATTTCTTTATTTGCTCCGGCAACGCAACCTACTCTCCTTTAGCCAGGGGGGCAGGGTCTGGCTTACCTTTTTGGCAGTCGGCGTCATCACGTTGATGGATGAGTTTACCTCTATCTTTTATGCCCCTGCCGAGGCCTTTCGCTTTATCGGCCTAAGCGCCGTCATCTTTATTGCCGTCACCAGCCTGCTCGTGCGTTTTATTAGTACCCGCCTCACCGAGATCGCGGAGGTCTTGGAGCGTCATGACCTCAGGGGAGGCGGCGTCTATTCCTTTTCTTACCTGGTTCTCGGGCCGATGGTCTCTTTCGTGGCTGTCTCCTCGATCATGGTGGATTATATCCTCACCGCCTGCTTATCGGCAGTCAGCGCCGTTGCCAACAGCGCCTCTTTTTTGCATTTCTCGCATTCAACCTTCCTGATCATCGTGCTGGCCATCATCTGGGGGGTTGCCCTCCTCAACATAATCGGGATCAGGGACAACGCCCGCTTCACCTTCATGATCTTTATTGCCGCAGCCTTTGTCATCCTCAACCTGATTGCCTCCGGCATCTTAAACCTGGACGCCGGGGCAGTGGGCCAACTGCACCTGGCAACGAATCAGGCCATTAAGAGCATCAACACCGGTTCGATCCTCAAAAACTACGGTAATTTCATTTCGAGCATTGCCTTTTGTATCCTGGCCTACTCCGGCGTGGAATCGGTCCTGCAGACCGCGGGATTTGTGCGCAGCTGGAAAGAGATTCGTAAGGCCTACTGGTTCTTGGCCTTGACCGTCGGGGTGGTAACACCGGTGGTGGCTGTCCTGGCGTTATCCAGCCAGATCGATTTTAAGGCGCACGAAGGCGATTTGATCACCTATTATGCCACCATGCTTAATGGCGTCCCCTTTGGCTTGGCAGTCGGGGCCTTGGCCAGCTTCACCCTGACCATGGCCGTCAATACCGCCTTCGTGGCCTCCAGCGAATTGATGGAGCGGGTGGCGCACCGCTACGGCTTTCATTGGCTCATCGCCACCAACCGCCGTCAATCCCTCTACCGCATTCACCTGGCAAGCGCCGTCTTTTTCTCTCTCATCATCTTTCTCACGATGGGAAGCCAGGCGGAGCTGGCCAACATGTATGCCCTCGGGCTCCTTGCCTCCTTCTGCATAAATATGGGGGCCCTGATCATCTACCGCTATTTTAAGGGGACAACGGAAGGGATGACCTACTCTACCAGCCGTCTCGGCACCCTCATCCTCTGCATCATCCTGGTCAGCTGTTTTGTCTTTCTGGCGATTGAGAAACCCCGTGCCACGATGCTGTGGGCCTCGGTGACGGGTGTCATGCTTTTGATGGGGTTTCTGGTGGCCAAGAAGCGCGCCCCGGAGTTAAAGCAACTGGAAAAGGGTGACAGTGAGATGGAGATGATCCTCTTTCTGGCGGAGACGAAGTCCAAGGAGATTCACCTCTTCTTTCGCAGGCTCAAGGAGACCGAAGAGCCCGAAAAGTATAAAGATAATGAGGTCTATCTTTCCTTTTATTCACCCCGGCTCGGCGACCTCCAGCCGAGGATAGCGCCGAACCATTTTCGGTTCCCTTTGACCAAGATCAGCCTGTTTCACCGCATCGTGGCCATACTGCGGGTGGTGGAGTACGAGATGGAGGATCACGAGATCGTTGTTCACTTCGGCTGGCCTATGTCTTCCTGGCTCGACCGGATTTCTACGGGGGTAATGGTTTATAACCTCATGAAGCTGCCGCGCCTCTTTCCCAAGTTCGATTTCGATATACACTACGTCAAGGGGACAGCGGTCATGCGAGGCAAAGGACATAGGCACATCGATGACGTATGATGATGCTATGAGATTGATCGTTAGTTGTATCAAAGGCTTATGACTCAGAAGGGCTGGCGGAATTGTCGATTGAAGGGCTCATAGACCGAGGGAAAATCTTCGCTTCCCTGGAGAGGTTACGAAAGGGCCTGCTTCTGAGCCTCTGCCTCTTTGTTTTACTGGGGGTCGTTATCTTCCCCTTTTCCAAGCAGTTACTTCGTCTCCTCTATGAGACAAACCTCAAGGTTGACTTAGTCGCCCAGCCGCATGCCAAGGTATCCCTGGTGGCCTTTACTATACCAGAGGCCTTTTTCTCCCTGCTCAAGCTCACTCTTTTCGCGAGCCTCTTCATATCGATGCCGTTCATCTTCTACCAGATATGGAAGGCCTTCGCTCCGCTGTTTCGACTGAAGAAATTGAGATCCCCTTTCGTCGTTTTTTTGACAGCCATAGCCCTTTTTTATCTCGGGGCCGCCTTTTGCTATTTTGTCACCTTGCCTTTCGGCGTCCAGTTCCTGCTGGGCTATCAATCGGCCCTTCTCAAACCGATGATCTCCGTCGGGACATACATCTCCTTCTGCACCGCGTTCATCTTTGGCTTTGGACTCACCTTTGAGCTTCCTCTCATCCTTGGTCTGCTGAGCTACATCAAGGTAGTCAACGCCGCATTTTTGACGCGAAACCGAAGGTATGCTATCCTGATTGTTGCTGTCATAGCGGCCGTCGTCACCCCTACGCCGGATGTCTTCAACATGACCTTAATGGGTGCCCCCCTCTATGTCTTATTTGAGGTCGGGGTCATCGTGGTTAAGATCATCGAACGGAAAAGGGTCGCGGCAGCAACCTTGAAAATCAACTGCTGAAGGGGGAACGGATCAGCCCTCTCAGAGATACCTTTGAAACCACTCGAGGCTCATCTGGATCGCGCGGCGGCGGTGCTGGGGATCGGTAAAGCGGTGATCTCCGCCTGGAAATACCTCCAGGCGTGTGGGCGGGTGTGCCGATTTGTAGAGGGTTTCGGCGTGTAAGAGGGGGACGAGCTCATCTGTTTCCCCATGCAAGAGCAGGCAGTTGCGCACTCCTTGAATGGCCTTGCTGGCATCGTATCCCTTGGCATCGTCATAGAAGCTATCCTGCAAGCGTACTCCCTCTTCGCTTTGTATTATCTCTTTTCCCCCTTCGAGCAGGGCAGGGGTAGCCCAGAGCACTAAAGCCTTCACCCGGGGATCCACCGCTGCTTTGAATATCGAGATGAAGCCGCCCATGCTGCTGCCGAGCAGGCCGAGACGATTGCCCAAGAGAAGATGATGAAGAGCTAGATCAACCATCGCCTCCAGGTCCTTTAGACGGGAAGTGGCCGTCGTCGCGGAGAGATCCCCTTCGCTTTCGCCGCACCCCTGATGGTCGTACCTGATTACCGCGATCCCCTGACCGGAGAGCGTTTCCCCGATTTCTACGAACTTCTCGCCATCCTTGCTGCTGAAGAGCCCATGGGAGCAGATGACACAGGGAGGCCGCGGGTTGCGGGGGAGGTGCAGTATGCCGTAGATCTTTTTACCCTCGCTGATCGTCCTGATGAACTCAATGGCCACTGATGATTGATCTCCTCTCCATCAAGGCCCTCGCTCGCCTCTTTTGATCTTGCCCAACCGCCTCCACCAAAACCAAAGAGGGGGGTTTTCATTGATGGCCTGCATCATCATAGCCTCCAATCCTGCGGGAGAAACCTCCTTCAGGGGGGGGAGAAATCGTACGATGACGTGCTTGCCGTCGTGCAGGGTATAGAAGGGGATAACCGGAACACCAGTTAGCTGAGCCAAACGGGACACAACCTCCCCGTAGGGATGATCGGTACCGTGGAAAAAAGGGAGGATATATTGATCGATGATAAAGATCAAGAGCTCTTCCTGCTTGAGCCGCGCCTTCATTTTTAATGCCCCTCCCTCGCTATAGATGGTTTTAATTCCTAACTTCTGCCTCATTTTTAAGCCGAGGGCCTCCCACCGTGGGTCGCTTTCACCCCGCACGATTAAATTGGCAGGATAGGCAGAGGCGAGGTAGGAGGTGGAGCAAAAAAAATCACCCATATGGAGGGAGCAGAGGATGACCCCCTGCTTATCCTTGAGGGCCTCTTGGAGATACTCCTCCCCTTCTCGCTTGACCTTGTCAATCAGACCGTACTGAGGACGGTGATGATAGCGGAAATAGAGCATGTGGTGAAAGACATCGACAAGAAACCGAACATGTCTTCTTGCCAGATCTTCTATATCATAATCCCTCGTCAAGGGGAATTTCCTCATGCCCCGCTCTACCCGATCTCTCAGAGAGGTCGCGAGGGCGACTCTCGTGAGTAGGGCGGCAAGCAGCGATACACACCATGGAGGGAGATAGGCGATAATCCTGCCGTATATGCCGAGAAAGAAAAAGGCAATCATGGCCTACGGTGCTACCTCTCTTGCGGGAGGAGCGGCATACCACTCTACACCTTGCTCTCCCATATTCTGCAGAAGCTCTTTGATGGTCTTTTTCAAGAGGGGATGGGAGAGATCAGGGGCCAGCTCTGCCAGGGGCACGAGGACAAAACCCCTCTCATGCAGATGGGGATGGGGGATGATGAGGCCTGCTTCTTCGACGACTTCCGCCCCGTAGAAGAGTATATCGATGTCAATAAGCCGTGGTCCCATCGCAAAGGTCTTTTGCCTCCCCATCTGCTGTTCAATACCCTGCAAAAACCGCTGGAGGGCAAGAGGCAAAAGGGTGGTAGAGGCCTTTGCCACGCAATTGATGAACCAATCTTGATCGCGGTAGCCTATGGGTTCTGTTTTATAGAGGGAAGAAACGGCTTGTAAATGGGTGTGATCGGAAGCAGATATCCTTTCAAGGGCACGCCGACAATTACCCGACTTATCGCCGAGGTTCGAGCCTAATCCCAGATAGACGGCCTCCTGTCTCACCGGTCCCTATTGCTTCTTCGCTTTCTTCTCTTTGTCTTCTTCTTTTGGCGTGACGTCGATCTCGGGGAGTTCTTTGATCGATTTCTTGAAGTTCCTGATGGCCTTGCCAACGCCTGCCCCGATCTCGGGAAGCCTGCTAGCCCCAAATATAAGGACAACGATGACCAGGATGACGATGAGCTCGGGCATGCCGATACCAAACATGACAATCTCCTTTCCCTAGGTAAATAACAATGGCGGAAGTGCACGGGAATCGAACCCGCCGCGGATGGCCTACACCCGCCACTGGATTTGAAGTCCAGGAGGCCCACCAGGGACCTAACCACTTCCACGGCTATTGTGCCCAAACCAATTGCGGAAGTCAACCTGGATTTCTCCTGCAGGGGTTTGTTGACAAAGAGGAGCCCCAAATCTACAATGTTTTTGACGCAACACCATCATTGTAAGGAGAGTGCTATGGCTCCGCGAGAGGCAGAGGAAAGGGCAGCACGGCTCAGCAGGGAGATCGAGTATCACAATTACCGCTATTATGTCCTGGATGATCCGGAGATCTCCGATGCTGCGTATGACGCCCTGCTGAAGGAGCTGGAAGGACTGGAGCAGGCATTTCCCGAGCTCAAGACCCCCAACTCCCCCACCCAGCGCGTGGGCAGTGCTCCGCTGGAGGCGTTCGGCCAGATTCCCCACACCATACCGATGCTGAGCCTGGCCAATGCCATGGAGGAGGAGGCGGTGATCGAGTTCGATCAGCGTGTCAAACGCTTCCTCAAGACCGATGCTGATATCGCATATGTGGCCGAGCCCAAGCTCGATGGAGTAGCAGTCGAATTGATCTATGAGCGCGGGGAGCTTGCTGCGGGTTCCACCAGGGGAGATGGCTTTACCGGAGAAGATGTAACCAAAAACCTGAGGACCATCAAGACTATACCCTTGCACCTGATCGAGCGCAAGATGGCTTCGCCAGAGAGGCTGGAGGTGAGGGGTGAGGTCTATATGGAGGTCGCCGATTTTAAGACGCTTAACAAGCGGCAGGAGCGAATGGGCGAGCCTCTCTTTGCCAATCCCCGCAACGCTGCAGCCGGTTCTCTGCGCCAGCTCGACTCCGCTGTCACTGCACAGAGACCGCTCAAGATCTTCTGCTACGGCGTCGGCGAGGTGCGGGGGAAGACCTTTGAGAGCCAGTGGGACGTTCTTCGAACGCTGCCGCAGTGGGGGCTGAGGACCAATCCCCTAGTGCGCCGCTGCAAGCATATCCAGGAGGCAGTTGCCTATTTTAAGGAAATAAATGCCGAGCGCGAGGAACAACCATACGAGACGGATGGGGTGGTGATCAAGGTGGACAGCTTTGCGCTCCAGCGCCGGCTGGGGGAGGTCTCCCGCAGCCCGCGGTGGGCCGTGGCGTACAAATTCCCGGCAAAGGAGGAGACCACCAAGATCATCGAGATCAAGGCGCAGGTGGGGCGCACCGGGGCCCTGACGCCGGTGGCCTTGATGGAGCCGGTGCGGATCGGCGGGGTGGAGGTCAAGAGGGCGACGTTGCACAATCAGGACGAGATCGACAAGAAGGACATCAGGATCGGCGATACCGTCGTGGTGCGGAGGGCCGGAGATGTGATCCCGGAGGTGGTCAAGGTCATTACCTCCAAGAGGACCGGAGCTGAAAAGCGGTTTAGCATACCCAAGAGCTGCCCGGTGTGCGGGTCGGATGTGGTCCGTCTGCCTGGCGAGGCGGTCCACCGCTGCGTCGGCATCTCCTGCGCTGCCCAATTGAAGGGGAGGATCAGGCACTTTGCCTCCAAGCGGGCCCTGGATATCGACGGTCTGGGGATAAAGCTGATTGACCAATTGGTGGACAAGGGCCTGGTCAAGGATGTCGCCGACCTCTACTTTCTGACCCAGGATGACCTCTCCCAGTTAGAGAGGATGGCGGAGAAGTCGGCGGAAAACCTCATCAAGGCCTTGGCAAAGAGCAAGCAGCCGACCCTTGCCCGCTTTCTCTATGCCTTGGGCATGAGGCATGTGGGGGAGCACATCGCCCAGGTGCTAGGCCGCGAGGTGTCTGCTTTGGATCGGTTCTATAAGATCTCTGCCGAAGAGCTGGCGGGTATCGCGGGGATCGGGCCGGAGGTGGCGCAGAGTGTCTATGGTTTTTTCCACGATAAACAGAATCGAGAGGTGATCAAACGGCTGCAAAAGGCAGGCGTAACGATAGTCGAGCCAAGCTCCAAGCGGGCAATGCCTTTGCAGGACAAGACCTTCCTCTTTACCGGCGCGCTGGAGGGGATGACCAGGGACGAGGCCAAGGACCTGGTGCTTGCCCTCGGGGGCGAGATTGCCGCGAGCGCAGGCAAGGAGGTGGCGTATGTGGTGGCGGGAAAAGAACCCGGCTCCAAGTACGCCAGGGCCAAAGAGCTGGGCCTCACCATTATTGATGAAGCAGAATTCAAAAGACTTGTAGGACAGAAATAAGCTTATCCCATTTCCTCCCCTAAACTTGACATCATTGAAGGAGAGGTGATACCTTTGGCCAAAGTGCCACCTCCGGTTGTTTTCCTGCAAATAAAGAAACAAGTAAGGAGAGGATCATGCCTGTAAAATGTTTTTTTGACATTACCGCCGACGATAAACTGGCCAAGGGGCCACCTCTGGCATTGGGTAGGGTTGTTTTTGAGTTGGCAAACGATGTAGTGCCGAAGACAGCTGAAAACTTTAGGGCATTATGCACCGGCGAACTTGGATTTGGTTACAAAGGAAGTACTTTTCATAGAGTCATTAATGATTTTATGTGTCAGGGGGGTGATTTTACAAACCACAACGGAACCGGCGGCAAGTCAATCTATGGTGACAAATTTGCTGATGAAAATTTTAAACTAAAACATACCGGACCTGGAATTTTAAGTATGGCTAACGCCGGTCCTAATACCAATGGTTCTCAATTCTTTATTACCTTGGTCAAGGCAGAGTGGCTTGATGGCAAGCATGTGGTTTTTGGCAAGGTTGTAGAAGGACTGGATGTAATTAAGAAAATAGAAAAATACGGATCAGAAAGTGGTCGAACTTCCAAAAAAATAGTTATCTCAGACTGTGGACAAATTGAATAGTTTATAAGCGTTCATGTGGCGTGCCAGAAACCTCTCGTTAGTTCCCAAGGGAAGTTTTGGGGACGCTCGTGAAATATTGACATTCTTAAGAGGAAAAAAGGGGACAGGCTACTTTTTAAGAAATGGTTATTGGGAATAGGTATGGAAAGGTAGTCTGCCCCCTTTTTTAACCCAGGAGGTTTGACATGAAGGTATTGGCACTCAATTCCAGTCCGCGCAGCAGCGATCAGAGTAAGACTGAGCTGATGTTGAATCACCTTATCAAAGGCATGCGTGATGCCGGCGCTGAGGTCGAGACGGTCGCCCTGCGGGAAAAGACCATCAAGCATTGTAAAGGGTGCTTTACGTGCTGGACCAAGACCCCGGGAACGTGCATTCACAAGGACGATATGTCTAAAGATCTATTCCCGAAGTGGCTAGAATCTGATCTCGTTGTCTACGCAACGCCCCTGTACA
>Ga0256868_10000726_pt1 | contig 18866 bp, 14 predicted proteins | sample RVTome_13_FD_187341 | JGI IMG/M metagenome (GOLD analysis project Ga0256868, IMG submission 187341) | Soil microbial communities from uranium-contaminated site in the Upper Colorado River Basin, Wyoming, United States - RVT92D227 HiSeq ...
GGTAATCCTCATGCATCTGTGAGGATTACCCCTCATTTTTTAAAAGAATTGATGTATACAATTAAGTACAGATGGTTCCTCCCCTCGGCAATGGGAGGCTTGGTGGGGTAATGGTAAAAATACTACGCCCCCCTCCCCCTCCTTACTAAGGAGGGGATTTATTAAGGGTCTCATAATTGGATAGACATTTACCTGAAAATCTCCCCTAACCCCTTCCGTCCAAGCATGGACGGATCAAAGAGGGGGATTATTCCTCCCTTTGGAAAAGGGAGGTTAGGAGGGATTTTATGAATATGTGTAGTCATTATTATGAGACTGTTAATATATCCAATGATAACGCTCCCGGCTATTTGACTATAAACTGTTGATTCTGTCATCCTAAAGCAATGAGAAAAAACGTTACGATTCTCCTTCTCGGCGGCATTCTTTCGCTGCTTTTTTATGCTGGAATTCAGCTACTTTCCCCACTCCCCATTTCAAACAGGAATATCGAAGTATATGTTCCGAAAGGCGCTACTTTCAGACAGGTCGTGGACCTTTTTGCCCGTGAAGGGGTCGTCCGCGACAGAAATCTCTTTCTCTTTATTGCGAGGATAACCGGCATAGACAGAAAAATAAAGGCGGGATACTATTCCATCTACAAGTCGATGAATTCGCTCGATCTCCTGAAGGTCCTGAGAAAGGGGCAGATTATCGAATACGAAGTAACCGTTATCGAGGGGGATTCCCTGCCCGAGATCGCAGACAAATTATCTGAAAGGGGCATTGTTACGAAGGAGAAATTCTTCCAGCTCGCCTCTGACAGGGATTTTCTGTTTTCATACGATATAGATGCTCCATCATTGGAAGGCTACCTTTTTCCGGACACCTATAATATCCCGAAGGGGTTGGATCCCGAAGAAGCTGTAGGGATGATGATTAATAACCTGAGGGAAAAATTTTCGTTTGAGATGATAGAGAGGACTGAAGAGCTTGGCTTATCAGAGAGGGAGGTGCTAACCCTTGCGTCCATCATCGAAAAAGAGGCTGCGACTGATGAAGAGAGGCCTTTGATTTCCGCTGTATACCATAACAGGCTTAAGAAAAGGATTCCGCTTCAGGCAGACCCGACTGCAATCTATGGCATCAAAAGATCGAAGGAAGGGATTACGGCAAGCGATCTCAGGCACAAGACTCCATACAATACATACACTATGAAAGGGCTCCCGCCGGGACCTATTGCATCACCCGGAATCAAATCAATCGTTGCAGCATTAAACCCGGCAAATGTGCCATATATATATTTTGTCTCAAATAACGACGGCACACATCTTTTTTCCGTTACTGCCGAAGAACATGCCGCTGCTGTCAGGACTTACAGGGAAAAGAAACAGGCTGAGACAGAGCTGGAGAAAGCAAATAAGATTCAGGAAGGCAAAGGCAAGAATGAGAGTTCGCAAGAAAACTAAGACAATTTATGTCGGCAATGTTCCAATCGGCGGAAAGAATCCGGTTATCGTCCAATCCATGACAAAAACTGACACAGCGGATGTGAAGTCAACTGTCAGACAGATTAAATCACTCGAGTCCTCCGGCTGCGGGATAATACGTCTTGCAGTGCCGGACATAAACGCTGCAAAAGCCCTCGGCAGGATAAAAAAATCTATTTCCATTCCCATGATCGCTGATATCCATTTTGACTGGAGACTTGCTCTTGAAGCGATAAAGCAGGGAATTGACGGCCTCAGGATAAATCCGGGCAATATCGGCGCAAGGTGGAAGATAAAGGAAGTCGTTTCGGCTATACAGGATCAAGGGATACCGATAAGGATTGGCGTCAATGCCGGCTCGCTTGAGAAAGACCTGCTCAAGAAATACGGACATCCGACACCGGAGGCCCTTGTCGAAAGTGCTGGGAGACATATCGAGATTCTCGAAGGAATGGATTTTACCGACATGAAAGTTTCTCTGAAAGCGTCAGACGTGCTGAAGACAGTTGATGCTTACAGGCTATTTTCAAGGAGATACCGTTATCCACTCCATATAGGAATTTCAGAGGCTGGCCCTCCCTCCACAGGGACAATAAAAAGCTCGGTCGGGCTGGGTATTTTGCTTGCCGAGGGGATAGGTGATACTATCAGGGTATCACTCACTGCAGAGCCGGAGGAGGAAGTAAGGGTCGCCTATGCAATACTCGGCTCACTCGGCCTGAGGAAAAGAGGTGTGGATATAATTTCCTGTCCGACATGTGGCAGATGCAAAATCGATCTGAGGAAGCTCGTAAAAAAGGTTGAAAACAGGGTGAAGAACCTTGACAAACCGATGACTATTGCAGTCATGGGATGTGTAGTCAACGGCCCTGGAGAGGCAAGAGAGGCCGATTATGGAATAGCAGGCGGAAAGGGCAGAGGGATACTTTTCAGAAAAGGCGAGATAGTGAAGAAGGTTAAAGAGGACGAACTTCTCGACGCGTTGTTTGAAGAGATAGAAGTAGTATAGACCTTGCCTACTGCTCCTCTTTGAGGAGCTTATATTCTATACTGTCCACAAGGGCCTGATAGGATGCCTCGATGATATTTTCTGATACTCCGACGGTCCCCCACCGTTTCTCGTCATCCCCTGATTCGATAAGGACCCTTACTTTTGCAGACGTCCCCTTGCCTGCTGCAAGCACGCGGACCTTGTAATCATGCAGCTTTACATTTTCCAGTTGAGGGTAGAACTTATCAAGCGCCTTTCTCAGCGCATGGTCAATCGCATTGACCGGGCCGTTTCCCGTTGCCGCGGTATGTTCTACATGGCCGCCGACCTTTACCATGATCGTCGCTTCACTGAAAGGCTCCTCTCCCTCTCTCCTCTTTTCAACAATGATCCTGAAACCTATCAGGTCAAAGAATCTTTTATGGAGCCCGAGGGCCTTTTTCATCAGGAGTTCGAATGAAGCCTCTGCTCCTTCAAACTGAAAACCCTCATTCTCAAGTTTCTTCAATGTAGTGACGATGTCCTGCAATTTCGGCGAATCAGGATCAAGATGGATCCCGAATTCTTCGGCTTTTCTTAAGATATTGCTCCTGCCTGCAAGGTCTGATATCAAAACCCTCTGGGAATTCCCTACGAGTTCAGGCTTTATATGCTCATAGGTTTCCGGCCTTTTCCTGATGGCGCTTACATGCATACCGGCTTTATGGGCGAAGGCACTGTCTCCCACAAAAGGCTGCCTCTTGAAATGCCTCAGGTTGGCTATCTCATTCACATATCTTGATACGTCCCTCATCCTCCTCAAGTGCTGAGCACCGATACAGTTCAGCCCGAGCTTAATCTGAAGATTAGGGATTACCGAGCACAGGTTGGCGTTACCGGCTCGCTCACCAAGTCCATTGATTGTGCCCTGTACATGCGATGCGCCAGACTCAATGGCGATGACCGAATTGGCAACAGCACATTCAGAATCATTATGGGCATGGATACCGAGAAAAATATTCACACCTTTTTTTATTTCACTGATGATTCTCTTTACGTCATGAGGAAGCGTCCCTCCGTTTGTATCACAGAGAACAAGACAGTCTGTACCGGCGTCCTGGGCTGCAAGCAGGCACTTTAAGGCATACCGCGGGTTATCCCTGTACCCGTCAAAGAAATGCTCTGCGTCAAAGAATACTTTTTCAACGTTCTTTTTCAGGTATGCAACCGAATTATAGATGATATCAAGGTTTTCATCGAGGGATACCTTCAGTGCCTCTTTTACATGGAAGTCCCACGTTTTCCCGAATATCGTTATGACTTTTACTTTTGAATCGAGAAGAGCTTTCATCAGCATGTCGTCGTTAACCTTGTGCCTCGGCCTGTGTGTGCTCCCGAAGGCAACGACACGCGAGGTTTTCAGTTTCAGTTTCTTTGCTTTCTTGAAATATTCGATGTCCCTCGGGTTAGCACCGGGCCAGCCACCTTCAATGTAGTGAACTCCGAGTTCATCGAGCTTCTCGGTTATGCGGATCTTATCCTCGACAGAAAACGAGATATCCTCTGACTGGGCTCCGTCCCTCAATGTTGTGTCATAGATTTCTATCTGGCGCATAGCATACTTTTTCTGTCCGATCATTTTAGCCCTTTCCGAACAATAGGTTTACGCCTCGGCTTAAACTTTTCTTTCTTTCCTTCTCCGAGTTCAAACGCATCATGCAACACCCTGACTGCAAGCTCTGTATATTTTGAATCGATGACACAAGAGACCTTTATCTCCGAGGTGCTGATCATGATAATGTTGATATTGTGCTTTGCAAGTGTCTCGAACATCTTTGCAGCAACACCTGAATGGGTCCTCGTTCCGACCCCGATGATAGAGACCTTTGCGATATCATCCCTCAGTTTGACATCTTGTGCCCCGAGCTCGGCAACAATCTCTTCAGTAATTTTCAGAGCTTTTTTACTGTCAGCCTTTGGTACCGTGAAGGATATATCGGTCGATTTTCCGTCACTGCTTATATTCTGCACAATCATATCTACGATTACATTTGCATCTGCAATGGCATTAAAGAGTTTTGCAGCAACACCCGGCCTGTCATGAACCGCTATTGCGGTTATCTTCGCCTGGTTTTTGTCATAGGCAACCCCTGAAACTACAACCTTTTCCATATCCTTATCCTCCTTAACAACGAGTGTACCGGGATTATTATTGAAACTCGACCTGACTATGAGAGGAACTCCGTATTTTTTTGCAAATTCGACTGACCTCGTCTGGAGAACCTTGGCACCGAGGCTCGCAAGCTCGAGCATCTCTTCATAAGAAATCTTATCGAGTTTTCTCGCCTCAGGCACGATATTCGGGTCTGTCGTATAAACGCCGTCGACATCGGTATAGATCTCGCAGAGGTCCGCCTTCAGAGCAGCTGCGACAGCGACAGCGCTCAAATCAGACCCTCCCCTTCCGAGGGTCGTCACTTCAGCAGTTTCCGTTACCCCCTGAAACCCTGCGATAACCGGAATGATTCCCTTGTCCAACGCCTTTCTCACCCGTTCTCCGGTGATTCTTTCTATCTTTGCCTTTGTATGTGCCCTGTCCGTAATGATGCCGACCTGCCTTCCTGTAAAAGACATGGACTTAAACCCCAATTCATTGATCGCCATTGCTGTAAGAGCAGCACTGATGCGCTCTCCCGAGGAAAGGAGGAGGTCCATTTCACGCTCATCAGGATTTGAAGAGACCTGATTTGCAAGACCGATCAGTTTATCCGTTTCTCCGGACATCGCAGATACGATAACAACAATATCATTGCCTTGCTTCCGTGAATCCGCAACGCGCTCTGCAACAGCCTGTATCCTCTCCAGACTACCGACAGATGTGCCTCCATATTTCTGAACAATCAGCATTACCGCTGAATCTCTTTTTTCATCAAGTATTTTACCTGCTCAAAACCTTCATGAATGTCATGCTGAACTTGTTTCAGCATCTCAAAGAAATACATTTCGAGACCCTGAAACAAGTTCAGAGTGACAAAGACTTACTAGTACATGATGCAACAAATTCAAATGTATTTACATCACATTATTTCCAGTGACCCGGAATCCAGCGTCCGCCTGGCCCTCGATGGCCCGGCACCCAATGCTTTCCGGGAGGCAGTGTGCCCGCCCAGTGCCCCGGCACCCATTTATTTCCCTTCCAATGTCCGGGAACCCACTTTGCACCCTTCACTTGAGGGGTCACCCTTTCCCAATGACCTGTCACCCAATGACCGGGGATTAAGGTGTTCCCCTTCAAGTGTTCAGGTACCCAATGACCGGGAACCCAGTCGGCATCCGGAGGTGGAGGAGCAGGATCAATCACCCATTTACCTTCTCTCCAGAGATAAGGGCCTTCTCCCGGAGGAACAATCACCGATATCCATTCTCCGTTGACTTCTACCCATACTTTACCGGCAGGAGGAGGTCCAGGGGGTATTGCAAAGGTATAGCCTGTGAAAAAAACGAGCAGAGATGAAAACAGGATTGCTGCAATCATAATTTTCTTCATAATGCCCTCCTTTTTTATCTAAGCCAGAATTTATTAGATTATAACAAAAATATTTCCAAAAGTATGGATAGTACCGGGATGATCAAATACATTTCTGTATGTGCTCTCCTCTTGTGATAGAATAGATGCAGTAACATGGAAATCGTTTTATCGACAGGCAAAAAACTTGATATCGAAGGCAGGGAAAGTCTGCTTCAGGCTCTGAAGAGGCAGAGTGTGTACCTTGTTGCCTCATGCGGCGGGAAGGGGATATGCGGCAAATGTCGTATCAGGGTCCTTGAGGGCAAATATAAGATTACATCCACCGGGAAACTCGATCCGTTTGATGTAGAATCTGGTTTTGTTCTCGCCTGTCAGACTTTTCCGGAGGAAGATCTCGTAATCGATATACCGAAAGAATCTCGACTCATTGTAGGAGACGTCATTGAAATTGCAAGATCCGGAGACCTTTCCGAGCTTTTCCGGTCCCTGGACGGTAAAATCTCACCGCTTGTAAAATTTATTCATCTGGATATCCCGCCGCCCACGATCAACAATAATATCAGTGATCTCGAGAGGTTACAAAAAGCGGTTGAAGAAAAGGGGTTGAAGGACATGAGATTTTCTCATGGTTTCATATCATTTCTTGCCGGAGCTCTCAGGGATGCGAAGTGGAATATAGATCTCGCATACACTGATGAGAAAGAGGCTGTCTTTGTTTCGCCACACATAAACAGGAAACGGTACGGGATATCGGTTGATATCGGGACTACGACACTGGTTTTATACCTCATTGATTTGGCTGACGGGAGTCTTATTGATGTCGGTTCGACCTATAACTCGCAGATACGCTATGGAGACGATGTTATCACAAGGATAATTTTTGCAACAGAGGGTGGAGGGCTTGAGGAATTGAGGAATGCCGTGATAACCGATATTAACGATCTTATAGCACCTGTCATTGAAAAACATAACATAGCCGATGAGGACATCGAGTCTGCCGTGATATCCGGAAATACAATCATGTCTCATCTTTTCTGGGGACTTAACCCTGAATACATCAGGGAAGAGCCTTATACGCCTACAGTAAATACCTTCCCTTTGTGGAATGCCGGCACGGTCAATCTGAATATCAACAGAGAGGCGCCTGTATATACAGTTCCATGCATTGCGAGCTATGTTGGAGGCGATATCGTTGCAGGGGTTCTCGCTTCAAAAATGCACCGGAAGGATGAGATAGCTCTCTTTATGGATATCGGCACAAACGGAGAGATCGTCATCGGCAATAAGGAATGGCTTGTAACAGCTGCATGCTCTGCGGGACCATGTTTTGAGGGTAGCGGGATCAGAAACGGTATGAGGGCCACCGAAGGAGCTGTCGAATCCATACGGATTAACCCTGAAACATTTGAACCCGAGTTGGGAGTGATAGGCAGCGGGAAACCATTGGGGATATGCGGATCCGGGATGATCGATGCGATAACAGAAATGTTTCTGAGAGGTGTTATCGACCAGAAAGGCAGGTTTGTTAAGGGGTTCGTTACAGAAAGAATCAGAGACGGATTTGAAGGCCCTGAGTTCCTGTTTTACACTGACGGCAGGAGAGACATCGTCCTCACGGAAGTTGATATAGAAAATATATTGAGGGCAAAGGCAGCAATCTATGCAGGAATTTCTCTCCTGCTGAAAAAGGTAGGACTCACGTTTGATGATATAGAACGCGTTTATATTGCCGGTGGATTCGGGAATTATCTTAACGTGGATAAAGCGATCATTATCGGCATGCTGCCCGACATCCAGAGAGAAAAATATACGTTCCTCGGCAATACTTCTATTGCAGGTGCATACCTCTGTCTTCTCTCCGACAGGATGAGAAAAGAAGCTGCGGAGATAGCACGTAAGATGACAAATGTTGAACTCTCTGTATCAAGGAGGTTCATGGACGAATACATGTCAGCTCTCTTCCTCCCTCATACAGATATAACTCTTTTCCCGACAGTAGAAAAACTACTAGGGAAATAAGTGTTATTCTGTTTTAGATTATTGCTCACTTTATGAAGCTTCCATCCAGAAATAAATGAGAAAATAATATCTTACGGCATTTTGTCACCTTTTAGACAATTCCATAAACATTAGTCTAAAATAATAATATAGAACTCCACTTGCTTAATGTTTTCGGTAAGGATGTTAATTTATTTAGATATAAATGAAAGCAAACAAGCAGGGAAATAAAAGAATTTTGCAAGATAAGAAAAAAAAGCTAAAATGCTGGGAGTTTTTTACCTGTAATAAGCAGGAATGTCCTGCTTTCAAGTCAAAGGACCTCAAGTGCTGGCTATTTTCTGGAACCCACTGCCGAGATGAAGTCCAAGGAAAATTTTTAGAGAAAATGGAGATGTGTCTTGACTGTGAGGTTTTTCAAGCGAACAGAGACATTTCTGGAATGAAAGCTACTCTCAATGTTGTAAATAAACAATTCAAGGAATTCGTTAGGATTATTGGCGATAGAGACAGGGAGCTTGAAGGAATGAGTATGGAGTTGGCCATTGGCCTGTCAGAGGTCTTTGAGGCGTTGAGAAAAATTTCTTCAGGGGATCCTACAGTGAGGGTATCTGAAACATCAAGAATTGAATTGATCAGCAAATTAAAACATATAGTAAATTTGACTGCTGAAGAAATTGGGGAAATAGTTGATCAATCTCATGAGATTGCCATAGGTCTTGCCGAGCATTTTGATGTATTGCAGAAGGTTTCAAAAGGTGAACTTAATGCCAGGTTTCATGGAAGTTCACAGATAGAATTGCTGGATTCTTTAAAGAATGTAACAAATGAGATGATTGAAAGCATATCAAGGGAAATTACTGAGCGCAAGCGGACAGAGGGGGCACTAAGGGAGAGGTCAAATGATCTCTGGAAACGGGTCAAGGAACTGAATTGCCTTTATAGCATTTCCGAGCTTATTGAAAAGGAAGGCATTTCGCTGGAAGAGATATTTCAGGGAACTGCTGAGCGTATTCCATTTGCCTGGCAATATCCAGAAATCGCTTGTTCGCGAATCATCTTACATAATCAGGAATTCAGAACAAAAAACTTCAGAGAATCTATTTGGAAGCAGGCAAGCAGCATCTCTGTGCATGGCGAGCAGATTGGCTTGGTTGAGGTCTATTACTTAGAAAAAAAGCCTGTGAGGGACGAGGGACCTTTTTTAAAGGAAGAAAGAGATCTGCTTAATACTATTGCAAGACATTCGGGAAGAGTCATTGAGCGATTGGAGTCGGAAGAGACATTACGCAACTCTGAAGAAATGTACCGAACTGTCTTTGAAAATACTGGCAATGCAACAATAATAGTTGAAGAAGACACGACAATATCTTTAGTAAATACAAAATTTGAAAAACTCTCTGGTTACTCAAAAGAAGATGTTGAGGGCAAGAAAAGTTGGACAGAATTTTTTGGCAGAGATAATTTAGAAAAATTGAAAGAGTATCACTATAAACGAAGAATTGAACCAAAAACTGTTCCAACAAATTATGAAGCACGTTTTATTGACAGACACGGAAATATTCGAGATGTAATCATAAATGCTTCGATTATTCCGGGAACAAAAAGAAGCGTTGAATCTCTTCTGGACATCACTGAGAAGAAGAAGGGAGAGGAGCAGATGTTTCATACTGAAAAATTGGCATCTATCGGAACACTTGCTGCGGGTGTAGCACATGAGATAAATAATCCTCTGGGAGTAATTCTGGGCTTTACAGAGTTATTGTTAGAAAAGGTCTCTGCAGACTCCGAATATTATGAAATTCTGAAAACCATAATGAAGCAGGGGAATAATGCTAAAAAGATTGTGGAGAATCTTTTAAGCTTTGTAAGATACAGAGAACCTAGAGAAGAAAAGGTGGATGTAGATAAGATTATTAAGGAAGTGCTCACACTTAAAGGAAATACCTTAACCATAAATAATATTTCTGTGAATAGAAAAATGATGGAATCATTACCAATGGTTAAGGGAGACAGTGATGAGTTGCAACAGGTTTTTCTCAATATAATCAATAATGCAATTTTTGCTATGAACAGAGGTGGGGTTCTGACAATATTTACAAAGACATTAGACGATGGTCAAAATGTTGAAATCAGGATTTCAGATACAGGTAGTGGCATCAAAACAGAGCACAGGACAAGAATATTCGATCCGTTGTTTACTACCAAGAAAGTTGGTCAAGGTACAGGTCTGGGCCTTACTGTTTCTTATGCGATTATAAAAAAATACAGGGGTGAAATCATCTTTGAAACCAAGACAAAGGAGGAATCTATAACGTCAGGAACAACTTTTATCATAACCTTACCAGTTGTTAGTGGTTAATCTTTGCGGTTCAATGTACCGGACCTGAAGAAAGCAGTTTTTCCACTTCCCTTCTGATTACTGTGGCAGGGATACCACCGTGTATCTTCAGCACGCCGTTTATCAAAACAATAGGCGTGTTAAGTGCGCCCAGCCGCAGAAGTTCCTTTATATCATCGAACTCTTCCTCTCCGTCCATAAACAGATCGACATATTCAACATAAACGACGGAAGGATAAAAATAATTCATCTCCTTGGAAAGTTCATCTGTCAGAACCTTGTTTGTACCCGAAACATCGGATGTATTATCATCGAAAACGATGTTCTCTACAGGACTATCGAGTACCTGTATGTGAACTCTCTGAAGCATTCACGTTACCTCTCTTTCCTTACACTTGCCAGCATATTATCTATGAGCCTTATATCGCCGATCTTTACCGCCACTGCAAGCAGCACATCGCCTTTTATCTCGGAAAGTTCCTGAAGGGTTTCTGGATCATATACCCCGGCATAATCGATCTGTGAGACAGCAGGTTCTTTCGTTAACCTATGCAGCATAACCTCTTTAATATCGTCACTTTTTATTATACCAGAATTAACCAATCCGGATGCTTCTGCAAGACACCTGTATATTACTGCTGCTGCTTCTCTTTGTTCGCTGTTCAGGTATGCATTCCTGGAACTCATGGCAAGCCCGTCCCGTTCCCTCACCGTAGGACAGACAACGATATCGATATCCATATCAAGGTCTCTGACCAGTCTCCTTATAACTACTGTCTGCTGGAAATCCTTCTGGCCGAAGTATGCCCTTGTCGGCCTAACGATATGAAAAAGCTTGGTTACAACAGTTGCTACTCCCCTAAAATGGCCTGGACGAAGAGCACCGCAAAGCTTTTCTGAGATTTCTCCTACTTCAATACTGGTCATGAAACCCGCAGGATACATTAGTGTCATGTCCGGCATAAAAAGAATATCAACTTCTTCCTTAATCAGTTTTTCGGTGTCACCCTCTATATCTCTCGGGTATCTCTGAAAATCCTCTGAAGGCCCGAACTGAATCGGATTGACGAAGATACTCACCACGGTGACACCGCTCTCCTGTCTCGCCCTTCTTACCAGGCTGAGATGCCCCTCATGAAGTGCTCCCATTGTGGGAACAAACCCGATTGTCTTCCCGTGAAGCAGATACCCGATAGCTGTATCATGCATGATGCGCGGAATTCTGATAACTTCCATTAAGACCTCACAGTAAAATATTGACCGTGCACAGCAGTTTTTTGGATATAAACTAGCTAAAGCATGATATTTTTGTCAAACATGGGTTCTGAAGACACAAGTCGGGACTTTTAAAGACCTGATATGGTAAAATTTTAATTTATGGAAGAGATTGGTATCATTAAAAGGATAGAAGGCATTTTTGCAACCGTTTCGATACCAAAAAAAAGCGCTTGTGAAGGCTGTTCTTTAGGGATATGTAAGCCCGATTCTCAATTCATGGAGATAAAGGCTTTAAATCCAGTCAATGCCAACATTGGACAGAAGGTAAAGATAGTTATGAAACCGTATACGTACTTGAAGGGTTCTCTCATTGTTTATGGAATTCCGGCCCTCGCCCTGATTACAGGAGCTGTCCTCGGCAAAGAGGTCATCAGCCTTTATTTCGCCAGGCTGGATCCGGATATCGTTTCGGCTATTACCGGCTTTATTGCATTCGCCATATCCTTTATTGTTATAAAGCTCTGGAGCAGCAGAGCAGAAAAAAAAGTTGAAGTAAGCCCGGTTATCGAGGAAATTATAGAATAAATTTATACAGTTTGCTCAGTCTACTCAGTTGACATAGTTTATTGAGTTTTATGAATTCATATAAACCGGGTAATTCAGTAAACTAAGTAAACTATATAGACTCCGCAAACCCAAAATTAACTAAGATATAGGGGGAATGTATGGCAAACTTTGAAGTAGACAAAATTCGCAATATCGCTGTCATAGCACATGGAGGGGCTGGCAAAACCTCACTTGTTGAGGCAATACTATTTGATTCAGGGGCAATAGACAGACTCGGAAACGTTCAGGATGGAACCACGACAACAGATTTTGAGCCTGAAGAAATAGAACGAAAGATAACAATCAGCTCTTCCCTTGCATTCTGTCCCTGGAAAGGATACAAGCTCAATCTGCTTGACACCCCGGGCTTTATTAATTTCCTTGAGGATACGAGGGGATGCCTGCGGGCAGCGGATGGGGCAATTGTAATTGTGAGCGCAATCTCTGGTGTCAAGGCTGAAACCCAGAAAATATGGAAATATGCGTCTGAATTCGAATTACCGAGGATTGTTTTTATCAATAAACTGGATAAGGATACCGCAAACTTCTCAAGAGCTGTTGGAGAGATCGAAAAAGCATTTGAAACGGAGGCATTGCCTCTTCAGGTACCGATAGGTTCAGGTGAAAGTTTCAAAGGTGTTGTAGACCTCATAAAGATGAAGGCTTTTGTGTTTGGTAGCGGAAAGTCAGAAGAAACTGAAATACCTTCTGAAGTACTCCCTGAAGTTGAAGAATATAAAAAGAAGCTTATAGAGAAGATTGCTGAGTCCGACGATGCATTGCTCGAGAAATACCTTGAAGGAGGGGACCTGTCAGACGATGAGATAATCAAGGGAGTAAAAGAAGGTTCTTTGACAAAGAGGTTTATACCGGTAACCTGTGGTTCTGCACTCAGGAATATCGCTGTTCCTCAACTCCTTGATACAGCAATCCTCTGTCTTCCTTCACCAGCAGAAATGGCCCGTATAGCTCCTATCAGAGGGAAAAACCCGAAAAACGGGACTGAGGTCGAGAGAAAGCCTTCAGAGAATGATCCCCTTGCAGCATACGTATTTAAAACGATAGCTGATCCGTTTGCGGGAAGACTTTCTATATTCAGAGTCTTTTCGGGTTCCCTTAAGGCCGATTCTACGATCCTGAATACTGTTACAGGGGCAAAGGAAAGGATCGGTCAGGTCTTCTATCTTATGGGCAAGAAGCAGATACCGGCCCAGACGATAGGACCAGGAGAAATAGGCGTTGTCGCCAAGCTCAAGGAAACGTATACAGGAGATACTCTGTCTGAGGAGGGAAATCCGTTCATCTTCAAAAAAGTAAAATTCAGTGACCCTATAATTTCTTATGCAATAGCACCAAAAAGCAAGGGAGATGAAGATAAGGTCGGCACAGGTCTTCACAGGATTCTCGAAGAGGATCCAACGCTCAGGTTCCAGCGAGATGAAGAAACAAAGGAGATGCTCCTCTCCGGTATGGGACAGGTTCATCTTGAGATCACACTCGAAAGGCTGAAAAGGAAATTTGGGGTTGAAGTCGCAATGAAGACTCCCAAAGTTCCATACAGAGAGACCGTAAAGGTTTCGGCAAGGGCACAGGGGAAATATAAGAAACAGTCAGGCGGCCGCGGTCAATATGGCGATTGCTGGCTGGACATAGAACCGCTCCCCAGAGGTGGAGGATATGAATTTGCCGATAAAATTGTCGGCGGCGTTATTCCTCAGCAATACAGACCAGCGGTTGAAAAAGGGGTAGTGGAAACAATGAAAGAAGGGGTCATAGCAGGGTATCCTTTGGTTGATATAAAGGTTACGCTGAATGACGGTTCCTATCATTCTGTAGACTCTTCTGAAATGGCATTTAAGATAGCAGGTTCAATGGCTTTGAGAAAGGCTGTTCAGAATGCAAAACCCATTTTGCTTGAACCGATCATGAAGGTTGAGGTCATCACTCCTGATGACAACCTCGGTGCGGTGATAGGAGACCTGAACTCCAAGCGTGGTAGAGTCCAGGGAGTAGAACCGCAGGCTGGCGGCAATCAGAAGATTAACGCCCTTGTCCCTATGTCTGAAATGCTCATCTATGCGAACCAGTTAACCAGTTTGACTTCAGGGAGAGGACTTTATTCCATGGAATTCTCCCATTATGAGGAACTGCCCAGCCATTTGACACAAAAGATAATCGCTGAACGGGAAGCTCAGAAAAAAGAGAAGGCAGAAGAGAAATAAGAGGCAACTCACAGTATGTCAAAAGACTATAAGGACACACTAAATCTCCCCCAGACAGACTTCCCGATGAAGGCGAATCTCACTCAAAAGGAGCCCTTCATGCTGAGGTTCTGGGAAGAAAAAGATATATATGCAAGGCTTCAGGAAAAAAATAAAAACGGTGAACATTACATCCTTCATGATGGTCCGCCGTATGCAAACGGGCATATCCACATCGGGCATGCCCTGAACAAGATACTCAAGGATATTATCGTCAAGTATAAATCAATGAAAGGCTTTTACTCTCCCTATGTGCCGGGATGGGACTGCCACGGTCTACCTATCGAGCTCCAGGTTGATAAAAACCTCGGAGAAAAAAAGGACAAGCTTGATCTCCTTGAAAAAAGAAGGTTCTGCAAGGAATATGCAGCCAAATTCGTTGATATTCAGAGGGATGAGTTCATAAAACTAGGGGTTTTCGGTGACTGGCAGAATCCCTATCTGACCATGTCTAATACATATGAAGGAACCATTGTGAGAGAGTTCTGTCAATTTCTTGAGAACGGATATGTCTACAAAGGGAAAAAGCCCGTCCATTGGTGCCCTTCATGCATTACGGCCCTTGCTGAGGCTGAGGTTGAATACGGGAATAAAGAGTCTCCTTCCATATTTGCAAAATTCGCACTTGATGAAGAAAGTATTCACAAATTTTTCCCTGAGCTGCAGGGAAGGAATGTATTTGTGCTTATATGGACAACCACTCCGTGGACTCTTCCTGCGAACCTGGCCATCGCATTTCATCCTGATTTTAATTATGTTGCCATAGAACAAAACAATGAATTCTATGTCATTGCCGAAGGAAGGATGGATGCGCTGAAAGATAAAATAGGTCTCAGTGGAAATATCGTATCAAAGAAATCAGGGAAAGAACTTGAAGGCATGCATGCTCTCCATCCTTTTGTCCAGAGAAAGTCTGTGGCAGTTCTGGGTGAATTTGTATCACTCGAGGAAGGAACCGGTATCGTTCATATTGCACCCGGCCATGGAGAGGACGACTATGAAATCGGCCTGAAATACGGCCTTGATATCTATGCCCCTGTTGACGATAATGGCAAATTCAGATTTACAGGAACAGAGCAGGCCTCGCCCTTGCAGGGCAAGTTCGTATTCAAGGCCAATGCAGAGATTATCGATATTCTCAAAGAAAAAAATGCTCTGCTAAAAGAAGAAAAAATTACTCATTCATACCCCCATTGCTGGCGCTGTAAGAGACCCGTCATTTTCCGGGCAACAGAGCAATGGTTTATCTCTATGGAGAGAAACCATCTGAGAGAGAACTCCCTTTCGGAAATAGAGCGTGTAATATGGGTTCCCAAGTGGGGGATGGACAGAATTTACGGAATGGTCACGAACAGGCCTGACTGGTGTATCTCGAGACAGAGGGCATGGGGTGTGCCTATCACGGTCCTTAAGTGTGAAAACTGTGAGGAATTTGTTAAGGATCACGATATTTTGTCAAAAATAGTTGCGTTGGTCGAAGAACACAGTGCCGATATATGGTTCATGAAAAAACCCGAGGAATTCCTGCCGTCGGGATATACATGCAGGAAATGCGGCAGCTCATCCTTTTCCAAGGAGCTGGATATCCTTGATGTATGGTTTGACTCCGGTGTCAGCCACGCTGCGGTTATGGAGGCTGATGAGAGGCTTTCCTGGCCTGCTGATATGTATCTTGAGGGCAGCGACCAGCACAGGGGATGGTTTCAAAGCTCGCTTCTTGCTTCTGTCGGCACCAGAGGAAAAGCCCCTTACAGGACTGTTCTCACCCACGGGTTTACTGTCGACGGACAGGGCAAGAAGATGTCCAAATCCCTTGGGAATGTTGTTGCACCTCAGGAAGTCATAAAGAGCAATGGGGCAGAGATATTGAGGTTATGGGTTTCAGCAGAGGATTACAGGGATGATGTACGAATATCAAAGGAAATACTTGACAGACTCACAGAAGCATACAGGAAGATAAGGAATACCTGCAGGTTTCTGCTCGGGAATATATACGATTTCGATGGAAAGGATTACAGTGCAGACCTGCTGGAGATAGACAGATGGGCAATAAGCAGCTTGCAGAGTTTCACCGGAAAAGTTATTTCAGCTTATGAAAATTTTGACTTCCATGAGGTCTTTCACAGTATCTATAATTTCTGCGTTGTTGATATGAGTTCATTTTATCTTGATGTACTGAAAGACAGGCTCTATACTTTCAAGTCAAATTCCAGAGAGAGGCGTGCAGCCCAGTGGGTTCTGAGCCAGATACTGTCAACAATGATCAGGCTGATGGCACCGATACTTTCATTCACTGCAGAGGAGGTCTGGCAGAGCATAAAGCAAAGAGCAAAGAGCAAAGAGCTCACCGGAAAAGACGTTGTTGATTCCGTATTTCTCGCTCCGTTTCCCGAGGTTGACGAGAAACACCTGCATAAGGATCTCGAGATAAAATGGAATGATCTCTTCATGCTGAGAAATGAAGTAAACAAGGCGCTTGAGATTAAAAGAGCAGAAAGGTTCCTGGGGAATTCACTCGAGGCAAAGATACTTCTCCGGCTTCCGGGAAAATATAAAGCACCCGTTTTAGAAAACAGAGATTTTCTGCCAATATTTTTTATAGTTTCTGCTGTGGAGCTTTCTGATGGGAATCTTCCTGATTCTTATAAGAGCCCGGAGATTGAAGGGCTTGAAATCATGGTTGAGAAAGCTGCAGGTGTAAAGTGTCAGAGGTGCTGGAACTGGAATGAATCTGTTGGAACATTTGCGGATGCCCCTGACATCTGTGAACGGTGTCATAAGGTTGTTTTCGGCAAATAATGACCTTTGATTTCTAATAGATAAATAGTAATCCCCCTGTATCCCCCTTTAGAAAAGGGGGATTTAAGTTGGAAGTAATGAAGAGAGCAACATATATATTACTCATTGTCATATCCGTTATCGCTTTGGATCAGATAACAAAATATCTGATCGCCACTGCTCTGAGCCCGGCCGATTCCATTGAAATATTTCCGTTCCTGCATATAGTCAGCGTCAGAAATACCGGCGCTGCCTTCGGAAGCTTCAGGAACCTCGGAAGCAATTTCTTTATTATCATATCGGTGATAGCCATAATCTTTGTGATAACTCTGTTGATGAAAAGGACTTACAATAGCACTGGGCTTTCCCTCGTGCTGGGCGGCGCCATAGGTAATCTCATAGACAGGATATTTTACGGGAAAGTTGTCGATTTCATAGATTTCTCAGTAGGCAATTTCCACTGGCCTGCATTCAATGTAGCTGATTCATCGCTCACGATTGGTATCATGGTTATCTTTTTGACCTCTTTGCTAAAGAAGTAATCTTCGTAGTCGATAATCTTATAGACATTATTTATATGTCTCTTCCCAATGGCAGCACGATATTTGACTTTCTACCGCAAATCAGATTTAAAAGAGGTCGTAAACCTTATTGAAATAGACTGTTCTGCCAAACGGTTACATAATATCTCAAAAAAATAGCAGATCGTTTCTACATGTTTCGCAGTCTGAACTTTCTTTCTGTGCTATTATATAAAAATGTATCCTGTATTAATCAGATTTGGACCTTTGACAGTACACACCTATGGCTTCCTCGTAGCCCTCGGATTCCTGATCGGACTTGGTTTTGCTGTAAGGCTGGCAAAAAAGGAGGGAATCCCTTCAGATAAAATAATTGACCTTGGGTTTTACGTACTCCTCGCTGCGATTATCGGTTCAAGGCTGTTTTTTGTTTTCATTAATTTCGGCTTCTACCTGAAAAATCCCCTGGAAATTTTCAAAATATGGGAGGGTGGTCTTGTTTTTTATGGTGGAGTACTCCTTGCGATACCGACAGTTATCTGGTATGTGAAAAAGAACAGCCTCAGCATCTGGAATACGGCAGACATATTTGCACCTTCTGTCGCAATAGGTCACTCCTTCGGAAGACTCGGTTGTTTTGCAGCAGGCTGCTGCTACGGGAAACCCGCTGAATTACTCCCGTGGGGAGTTATCTTTACCGACCCCGAATGTCTTGCACCAACCAATCTGCCACTGCACCCGACACAACTCTATGAGTCTGCAGGTGAATTTATTAATTTCCTCTTGCTTTTAACCTTCAGGAGATACAAATCATTCAATGGTCAGCTTTTCATGACATACCTTATCCTGTATTCCGTCCTCAGATTTTCTGTCGAGTTTTTCAGGGGTGATGTAAACAGGGGATTCATTGCAGCTCATCTTTCCGTTTCACAGGGAATCAGCATCCTGATGTTCGTTGCGGGGATAACAGGTTTGGTCATTCTAAAACGCATGCAGACTAAATCTTGAAGAAATGAGGATGATCATCGACTGAGGAAGGTTTTCCAGTGAATAGACCTCTTTATTGGTTATATACGCAGTATTATCTAAGCCCTGAATCGGAGGTATGGCCGGAGATGAACCCGTTGCTATAACCCATGTTTTTGCAGAATACTGTTTTCCGCCAAGGATTCCGA
>Ga0256868_10000728_pt1 | contig 18846 bp, 15 predicted proteins | sample RVTome_13_FD_187341 | JGI IMG/M metagenome (GOLD analysis project Ga0256868, IMG submission 187341) | Soil microbial communities from uranium-contaminated site in the Upper Colorado River Basin, Wyoming, United States - RVT92D227 HiSeq ...
GCGTTTGCAGCACAAGCGCGACGGCCTCGCGGGCCAACAGCGCGAGGTCGAGGAGGCGCGCCGCCAGACCGAGGGCGAGCGGGAGCGGCTGGTCCACGAGCGGGAGAGGTTCCGTCAGCGCCTCGCCGACGAGCGCGATGCGCTCCGAAGGCGTGCGAAGGAGCAGCTCGCGGCGGCGCTTTCCGAGCTCGAGCAGGCCCGTGTGCGGGGCGAGTTCCCCGGGAAAAAGAGGCTCGCCGCGGTGCGGCGCACCGCTTTGGACATGGAAGTGGAAGAGGTCGCGCAAACACCCCCCGAGCCGTTCGACGTGGGGGCAACGGTACGGGTGCGCGGAACCGTGGCAGCCGGCCAGGTCAGCCGGGTAGCCGGTGACCGTATCGAGGTCCAGGTCGGGGACAAACGGGTGTGGGTCGAGCGGTCCGACTGCGAACCGGTTGTCGGGCCGCCCGCCCCCGCCAGTGGCGGGATCGAGATCACCGCAATGGGAGCCCCCCCGGCCGAGTTGAAGCTCATCGGCATGACGCAGGAGGAGGCGCGTGAGGAGCTGGAGCGCTTCCTCGATCGCGCCGTGCTCGCCGGCATCGCCCGCGTGCGGGTGGTGCACGGGCACGGAACTGGCGCCCTGCGTAAGGTAGTGCGCGAAGTGCTGGCCGCCCACCCGGCCGTGGCACACTTTGCCCACCCGCCGCAGTACCGGGGCGGGACTGGCGTGACCGAGGCAGAGCTGGAATGAGAACCGGACAGAGGCAAGGGGGAAGAGGGGAGAGAGACCCATGACACGTTTGCCACATCCCCCTCCCGCTTCTCCCCTTTTCCACCTCCCGTGGTCGGGAGGGGGGCGATGAGCGACTACGACCTCTCGCGCCGGGTGCTCGACCAAGTCCGGGAAGCCGCCGACATCGTCGCCGTGGTCGGCGAGCACCTCACGCTGCGCAAGACCGGCCGAAACTACGTCGGACTCTGCCCGTTCCACGGCGAGAAGACACCCTCCTTCAACGTCTCTCGAGAGAAGGGGACGTACTACTGCTTTGGCTGCAAGCGCGGCGGCGACGTGATCGACTTCGTCATGGAGTTGGAGCGAGTGCCGTTCGCCGAGGCGGTGGAACGGCTCGCCGAGCGCTTCGGCATCCGCCTGCCCCCCGCCTCCCCCGAGGCGAGGCGACGCAAGGACGAGCACGACCAGCTCGTGGAGGTGATGGACGCGGCCCAGGCCGTGTTCGTGCGTCAGGTCGGCGAGGACCGGCCCCGTGCCTTTCTCGAGCGCCGGGGCGTCAGCCTCGAGCTCGCGGCCGACTTCGGCCTCGGGTACGCCAAGGGAGAGTGGCGAGCGCTCTACGACGAGCTGCGGCGACGGTTCTCCGAGCGCGCGTTGATCGCCGCAGGCGTGGTGGTGGAGGGGGAGGCCGGGCGGGTCTGGGACCGCTTCCGCGATAGGGTCACCATCCCCATCCGCCTCGCTCGCGGCCGGCTGGTCGCGTTCGGGGGGCGGGTCCTGGGCGACGAGACGCCCAAATACCTCAACTCGCCCGAGAGCAGCTTGTTCTCCAAGAGCCACGTGCTCTTCGCCCTCGACCGGGCCAGCCGCACCTTCGCCCAGGCCGGCCGGGCCATCGTGGTGGAAGGGTACTTCGACTGTATCGCCATGCACCACAACGGGTTCGCGGAGACCGTCGCCACCCTCGGCACCGCCCTCTCCGAACACCACGCCAGGGAGCTCGCGCGGCGGGTACCGAAGGTGGTGGTGTGCTTCGACGGCGACGCCGCCGGCCGGCAGGCGGCCGTTGGTGCCGTTCGAACCCTGCTGGGCGCCGCGGTCGAGGTCGACGTGCTCCTGCTCCCGCAGGGCCAGGATCCCGACGACATCGTCCGGCACGAGGGGAGCGAGGCGTTCCGGGGACGGGTCGATGGGGCGCTTGCTGTCACCGACTTCCTGCTCGAGTCGATGGGTCCGACACGCGAGGAGCGCCGACGCAACCTTTTGCAAACCTTAGAGATAGTGAATGCATGCCCCGATCCGGTGCGGCGCTTCTCGATGCGCGAGGCGCTTGCCCGGGGAGCTGGGGTGCCGCTCGAACAGCTCGGTCAGATAGGCTCCCCGACGGTCGTGGCCCAGCAGGCTACCGTCCAGGCGCTGCCGGACAAGGGCGAGCTGGCTCTGCTGCGTGCCCTGCTCCACGACATCGAGCCCACCCGCAGGTCTGATGTCCTCGCCCGTGTGCCGGGCGACGCGGTTCTCCACCCGGCGACCCGGGAGGTGCTGAGGGTCCTGCGAAAACTGACTGAAAATGGGGCACTTATCGAACTCGCCGCGGTCGTCGCGGAGGTCGAGGACCCGAACGTGCGGCGCATCGTCGCGGGCTTGGAGCACGAGGCGCCCGCGACCTCGGAGGACCGGCTCGAAGTCGTGATCGCGCTGCTGATGCGGAGGAGAGACGAGGCGCGACGGGCCGACATCCTCGACAAGATGCGGCGGGCCGAGTCCGCCGGTGACAAGGAGACGCTGGAACGCTTGAAGGCAGAGCAGACCGAGCTAATCAAGAGGCTCGGGCCGCCATCCCCGGGTGTTCCGGAAGCCAAGTAAGGCCGCCCAGCGGGCCCCAATCCGGTCACCGGACGGTCCAGGCCCTTGAAATTTCTGGGATTACGCCCGACATTGACGGATAGTGGTGTGCGGCGGTCGGTGGCCGCTCTCATGCATGAGGTGCCGGAGAGGGACGAAGAGCGCCTCACGCTTGTCATAATTGAGGGAAAACATTGCGACAAAAACCGAAAAAGAAGGCTCGCGCACCCCGTAACCGAAATCGCGCGCGCCGAAAGACCAAAGTAGTTGAAAAGAAAAAGGTTCGCGTCGTTCCGACGCGACCCAAGCGCCCCCTCAAGAAGGCCAAGGAGCACCGCCCGAGCGAGGCGTCCGGCGAGTCCGGGGTGAGGGAACGGGAGGCTCTGGCATTGACCGTGGAGGAGAAGTACGTCGAGCTTGGCCGGCTGCTGGGCCTTGGGCGGGAGCGGGGTTACGTCCTGGTGGACGAGATCCTCGAGGTTCTGCCGGAGGAGGTGGCCTCCACACCCGAGGAGCTGGACGAGATCTACCTCCGCTTCACCGAGAACGAGATCGAGATCGTCGAGAGCCTCGAGAAGCTGGCCGCCATGGAGGAGGAGGCTGCCCAGGGCGACAGGCACGAAACCCCCGAGCCCCTCCCGGGCGTCACGGTCGTCGACCCCGCGCTGCTCGAGAAGACCAACGACCCGGTCCGCATGTACCTCCGCGAGATGGGCACCGTCAAGCTGTTGGACCGCGACGGCGAGGTCTCGATCGCGATGCGAATCGAGTCCGGCGAAGCCAAGGTCTTCGCTGCTCTCGCCTCGAGCCCCAAGGTTCGGGAGCTGTTCCTGCGCGCCAACGAGATGGCGCGCCGCGACCGCCGAATGATCAGGGACATCCTCTCGGGCCTCAGCGGGGACCTGGACGAGCGTGGACTCCAGCGGGTCGCGGAAACCATGAAGCTGTTCGACCGCATCCTCGAGCTCGACAAGCAGTCGAAACAGTTCAAGGAGAGGTTACGCCGCTGCAACCGGGGCACCCGCCGGGCCGACGAGTTGCTCCGGAAGATTGATACGCTGGCCGGCGAAACCTCGGTGTCGGTGCGCTCCACGGACTTCACCACCACCACTCGCAACCGTCTCGTGCGCTTCCTGACCGAGGTGGAGCGCCAGTTCTCCATCCCGCTCAACACCATTCGCAAGGACGAGGCGCGTCTCAAGACAGAGCGCAACGCCGAGCGCCACAGCTATTACAAGGAGCGTGTGAAGCGCTACCGGGCGGAGCTGCGCTCTCTCGAGCACCGTTTCGGCGTGCCCCACGGGGAGTTGAAGCGGGTGGTGGCCGAGGTGCGGCAGGGTGAGGAGGAGACCGATAGCGCCAAGCAGCAACTCATCGTCGCCAACCTACGCCTGGTGGTCTCGATCGCGAAGAAGTACACCAACCGCGGGCTCCAGTTCCTCGACCTCATCCAGGAGGGGAACATCGGCCTCATGAAGGCGGTGGATAAGTTCGAGTATCGTCGCGGCTACAAGTTCTCAACCTATGCGACGTGGTGGATCAGGCAGGCCATCACGCGCGCCATCGCCGACCAGGCCCGAACGATCCGCATCCCGGTGCACATGATCGAGACGATCAACAAGCTGACCCGCACGCAACGTCAGCTCGTGCAGGAACTTGGGCGTGAGGCGACGGCCGAGGAGGTCGCCGAGAAGATGGAGATCCCGGTGACCAAGGTCCGCAAGATCATGAAGATAGCCCAGGAGCCCATCTCCCTCGAGACGCCGATCGGGGAGGAGGAAGACTCCCACCTGGGCGACTTTGTCGAGGACCGCTCGGCGGTCTCCCCCATCGACGCGGTGATCGCGGCCAGCCTAAAGACCCAGGCGGAGGGCGTGCTCCGCACCCTCACCCCGCGCGAAGCCGAGGTGCTGCGCCGGCGCTTCGGAATCGGGGACGGCACCGAGCACACCTTGGAGGAGGTGGGCAAGGCGTTCAACGTGACGCGCGAGCGCATCCGCCAGATCGAGTCGAAGGCGTTGCGCAAGTTGCGCCACCCCACCCGTGCAAAGCTGCTCAAGCCGTACCTGGACATGATCGGGTAACGGCAGGGGAGAGCGCAGAGGGAAGAGGGCAGATACCGGCCGGGCGGCCCGCTCGTCCGTCTCGCCTGCTCTCAACTCTCCGCTCTCCGCTCTTCCCTCTCCCCGCCTCGGCGCTTGCCTCCTGGCACGGCAGGACTTACAATCCCGCGCTGCTGGGTCCATAGCTCAGCGGTCAGAGCTGCCGGCTCATAACCGGTTGGTCCCAGGTTCGAATCCTGGTGGACCCACTTCGAGCGGGAACGGTTCTGGCCCCCGGGGCATGGTCGGGCCGGATTGGTTTCGCCTGTCGGTACGGGGAGGTGTGTTGAAGGCACGGGAACAACTTTCCGGGTACATCGCGCTGCAGCGTCTCTTGGACCACCGCACCGCCCTGAAGCGGGAGCGGGACACCCCGCCCGAGGCACTCACCACCCTTCGAACCCAGTTCGCCGAACGTCACGACAAGCTGGAGCACGCACACAAGCGCCGCGAGTCGCTGCAGGGAGAGCAGGGCTCGCTGCAGCCCGAGGTCGAGGCGCTGCGCGAGGAGCGCGAGCACTTCCGCAAGCAGAAGAGCCAGGTCACCAACATGAAGCAGCTTTCGGCGGTGGTTTCCGAGCTCGACCACGTGGAGAGCCAGCTCAAGGCCAAGGAGGACCGGTTGCTCGCGATCTGGCAGGAGCTCGAGGTGACCGACGCCGACATCGCCACTCTCGGCGAGGAAAGCCACGAGGAGAGAACGCTGAGGGAGGAGGCCGAGGCAGCCTGGGATGTCGGCCGCAAGGCGGCCGAGGCCGGGCTCGCAGACGTCGAGCGCGAACTGAGCAACGTCCAGCGGGAGCTGGGCGAGGCCGGGATGGCTTCCTTCAAGAAGCTGTGGGCATCGCGCAAGCCCAACGCTGTGGTGCCGATGGACGGTACCGCGTGCTCCGCCTGCCACGCCGATCTTCGCCCCTCGCTGGTGCAGCTCGTGCGCACCAACGAGGAGCTGCAGTTCTGCGATCACTGCCGCCGGCTGCTCTACGACCCCGAGAAGTTCAAAGCCTCAGCATGACCGCCGTGCGGGCAGGCCGCGTCGCTATCGACGGGGGCGCCCGCGGCAACCCCGGTGAGGCGGGATGCGGCATCGTCCTCGACGCCGGCGGCCGTCGCGAGGAGCACACCGTCTACCTCGGCATCACCACCAACAACGTGGCTGAGTACGCGGCGCTTCTTGCGGCGCTGGAGCGCGCGCACCTCCTGGGCCTCGAGGAGCTCGCGGTCCGCTCCGACTCGCAGCTCCTGGTCGAGCAGATGAACGGCGCCTACCGGGTCAAGGCACCCCACCTCAAGCCGCTCTGGCTGCGGGCGCGGACTCTCGCTGCCGGTCTGCGCCGCTTCTCCATCGTCCACGTGCCGCGCGAGCGTAACCGGAAGGCCGACGCACTCGCCAACCGCGCGATGGAGCACCACACCTCGACGCTTCCCCGTCCCGTGGGACTGTCGTGACCGCCGTAGCCGATAATCTCGCTGCGGCCAAAGCAAGGATCGCCGCTGCTTGCGCTCGTGCGGGGCGCGACCCACGCTTCGTGCGCATCGCGGCCGTTAGCAAGACTCAACCCCCGGATGTGGTGGCCGCGGCGGTCGCGGCCGGCGCGGACGCCATCGGCGAGAACCGTGTTCAGGAGGCGGCCGCCAAGCGGCCTCTGGTGGCAGGGACGATCCCCTGGCACCTCGTCGGGCCGCTCCAGCGCAACAAGGCGAAGCTGGCGCTGGGGCACTTCGACGTGGTCGAAACCCTGGACCGACCCGAGCTCGCCGACCGCCTCGAGACGCTGCTCGGGTTGGTCGGTCGCGTACTTCCCGTCTTCATCGAGATCAACATCGGCGGGGAGGCACAGAAGTCAGGCATCGCGCCTGCCGCGTCCGGCCCACTCGTCGAGCACGTTGTCGCCCGCTGCCCGCACCTCCGGCTGTCGGGCCTGATGACCGTGCCACCCTACCACCCGGACCCGGAACGCTCACGCTCCCAGTTCGCCGCCCTTCGCAACCTCGGGGCGGATCTCACGGCACGTTTCGGCCTGCCACCCCTCGAGCTCTCCATGGGCATGAGCGAGGACTTCGAGGTGGCCGTGGAGGAGGGTGCCACCTGGGTGCGCCTCGGGCGCGTGCTGTTCGGCGAGCGCCGCACCTTGCCGTGAGCCTTGTCACCGCCCCCGCCACGATGTAAGTTATTCTCGCAGTAAGAAGAGGTAGGTTGTCCTCGTAGGAAGGGGAGGTCTTCGTCATGAACCGGCTGACGCCACTCGAGATTCAGCGCTCCACGTTTCCGCACCGGATGCGCGGCCTCGACCCGGACGCGGTACGCGACTTCCTCGGCCAGATCGCCGAGCAGCTCGAGGACGAGGCACGCACGCGCGGAGAGCTGCGCGCCCAGGTCGCTCGTCTCACCCAGGAGGTCGAGGAGTACCGGCAGCGGGCCGACGCCCTCAACGAGGCCATGGTGGCGGCGCAGCGTGCCGCCGAGGCCATCGTGGGCAAGGCGGAGGCCGAAGCCCAGCGCATCGTGACCGAGGCCGAGGCGCTCGCCGATCGGGTGGTGGACGACGCCGCGCGCCGTGCGGAGAACATTGAGCTCGTGATCGGCCAACTTCGCGGACGCCGGCGGGCCGCACGCTCCGACCTCAAGCGACTCGTGGAGCTGCTGCAGGGTGCGGTGCGGGACGACGAGGCTTCCGAGCAGCGCGACAGCGATGCACCATCCGTGAGCTTCCTTCGCCGCCGTCAGTCCAACGCCAAGGGCGAGCGATGAGCCTTGTCGTGTCCGGGGCCACGGTCGTGGCCACTCCGCGTGGCAGCGCGGCACTCGCGGGGGACTTACAGAAGGCGGTCGAGCTTCTTCCCGGCGCCGTGGTGCGCTGTGAGGGTAAGGGCATCGTGTTCGTGGGCGACACCCGGGAGCACGATCGCGGGTTCGCACCTCCCGACGAGGTGCTGGACGCTGCCGGCGGCACGGTCATCCCCGGCTTCGTGGACCCTCACACCCACCTGCCGTTCGCCGGCGGCCGGGAGGACGAGTTCGACCGCCGTCTCGCGGGTGAGACATACTCGCAAATCGCAGCGTCGGGCGGCGGCATCGTCGCGACGGTTCAGGCCACGCGGCAGGCATCCTTCGACAAGTTGCTGGCGCTCACCCTCCAGCGTCTCGACCGTCAGCTCCTGAATGGGACCACCACAACGGAGGCGAAGTCCGGGTACGGCCTCGAACTCGAGACCGAGCTCAAGCAGCTGCGCGTGCTCCGCGAGGCTGCCCGCCGGCATCCCGTCGAGATCGTCCCCACCGCCATGCCCGCCCACGAGGTTCCGTCCGAGTGGCGGCACGACCCCGACGGGTACGTCGAGCTCGTCGTCGGCCAGATCCACCCCGCCATCGCGGCACAGAAGCTCGCAGAGGCCGTGGACGTGTTCTGCGAGCGGGGCGTGTTCTCGCCGCACCAGACCCGCAGACTTCTCGCCGATGCTCGCCGCTACGGGTGGCGCATCCACCTCCACGCCGACGAGCTGTTCGACCTCGGTGGCGCGAAGCTCGCCGCCGACCTCGGTGCGACCTCCGCGTCGCACCTCCTGCACGTCAACGAGGAGGGGATTAAGGCCCTCGCGAGGCGTGGCGTGGTGGGCGTCGTGCTGCCTGGCGTTTCGTTCTTCCTGCGCGAGCGCTACGCGCCGGTGCGGCTCCTGATCCGCGCTAAGGTTCCTGTCGCGCTCGCCACCGACTGCAACCCAGGCTCCTCCCACACCGAGTCGATGCCCACGATCATCGCCCTCGCTTGCCTCGGGGCCGGTCTCACCACCGAGGAGGCGCTGGTCGCCGCGACGTTGAACGCCGCTGCCGCGCTTGGCCGCGCCAACCGCATCGGAACTCTTGAACCGGGTAAGCAGGCCGACCTCGTGGTACTCGACGCCCCTTCGCCGAAACACCTCGCGTACCACTTTGGCGTGAACCTCGTGCGGCACGTGGTCAAAGCAGGCAAGCTCGTGGTGCGGGACGGGGTCCGGGTCTAAGCGCTCGAGTGTGGCGCACACAAGAGGGATAGGCATTTCAGACCCAGGGCCGCGACGCGACGTACCGTTGCGTCGCAGGCCCACCCGCCCAGGTGAATCTTCGGAGCGGGCCAAGTGTTAGAATACAAAGCACCGACATCACTGCAGGGCCCTGGAGGTGTCGTGAGCGACTTCCACCAGCGAGGACCGATCACAACGCTGCCGCGTCTGTTCGCGGGAGATCTGGAGGTCCGCGAACGGGAGTTGAAGTTCTTCGCCCGCCGCGTCCCACTAACGTTGGTCATCCCCTGCCTGGTGAGCGAGCTGGACCAACCCGCCCTTGCCGGCATGGTGCAGGAGCTGGCCAAAGTACCCTACCTGGACACTGTCCTGATCTCCCTCGACCACGCCGACGAGGCCGGTTTCCAACGGGCGCGTGCCTACTTCGCCGCGCTTCGGCGTCGGACCGTCGTGCTGTGGAACGACGGACCGACGGTCCGGCAGGTCCGAGATGAGATCGAAAGCCGTGGAACCCCGCTCTCCGAGCCCGGCAAGGGCCGCGCGGTCTGGATGGCGTTCGGCTACGTCCTGGCCGAAAACCGCGCCAGGGCGGTCGCTCTCCACGATGCGGACGTGGTGGGCTACAAGCGCTCGCTCCTGGCCAACCTCGTGTCCCCGATCCTCCACTCCTCGCTTGATTTCGACTTCTGCAAGGCGTACTACGCCCGTGCCACCACGCGCCTGCACGGGCGGGCGACACGACTGCTGGTGCGGCCGCTACTCCAGGCGCTCGGCGACGTGGTGGGCCGACACCCGTTCCTCTCCTACCTCGCCGCCTTCAGGTACCCCCTCGCCGGCGAGATCGCCCTCAACGCCGACCTGCTCCGCCTCCTGCGCATCCCCGGTGACTGGGGGTTGGAGGTCGGCCTGCTGTTCGAGGTGTTGCGCCACCGCTCCGCGCGCCGCATCTGCCAGGCCAACGTCGCGAGCCTCTTCGAACACAAGCACCAGCCGCTCTCGCCCCTCGATCCCACCCAGGGCCTGCACCGAATGGCGGTCGACATCGTGAAGCACGTACTGCGAACTCTCGCCGCCTCCGGCGTGATGCTCCAAGAGGGACTGTTCAAGGGCCTGCGTGTCGCCTACCAGCGATACGCGGAGGACGCCGTGTCCGACTCGTTTGCCGTCGCAACCTTCAACGGCCTGGAGTTCGACCGCCACGCCGAGGAAGAAACCCTTGAGACGTTTTCCCGCGCCCTCGCGGAGGGGTGCCAGCAGTTCCAGGAAGACCCGCTAGGCACACCGCCGCTGCCCAACTGGGCGCGGGTCATATCCGCGTTTCCGGAGGTGGGGCCCCGCCTCATTGCCGCGGTGCAGGAGCTCGGCGGGGTCGTTGAGCCGTGAGGGTGCGGGCTGTTCTCACTGATCTCGACGGCACGCTCCTCGAGCCCGACGGCAGCGTTTGCGACGAGGTTTTGACCGTCCTCACCGAGTTGCGCGAAGCGCGCGTGCCTGTCTGCCCGTTGACGAGCAAGACCGCTGCAGAGCTTGCCTCGATCATGGGAATGCTTAACCTCGCCACGCCAGCCGGGTTCGAAAACGGTGCGGGCGTCCTGCTCAGCGACGGCACCCTCGAACTCCAGCCATCCGCCGTGCCGGTTGCGGACCTGGTGACCCTCTTTGCGAGGGCGCGGCGCGAGACCGGCGCCCCCGTGCGCACCATCCTCGAACTCCGTGACGACGAGCTCTCGGTGTTCACAGGCGTTCTCGGCGGGGCGCTCTCGGCCGCCCGCGCGAGGCAGGCGACGCTGCCCCTCGTCGCCGAGGGCTCGTGGGACGACACCCTGAGGGCGGCGTTGGTGCCGTCGCGGCCACTCCGCCTGATCCGAGGCAACAAGTTCCTCCACCTCCAGGGGGACCATGACAAGATCACCGTCCTTCCTCGCCTTATTGAGCTCCTCAACAGGAAGGGAGGGGTGACGGTGGCCTGCGGCGACTCGCCCAACGACGCCCAGTTGCTCGCGTGGGCCGACGTGCCAATAATCGTGCCCGGGCGAGATGGGCCGCATCCGGAGTTGGCACGGGTCGTACGACATGCCCGCGTGGCACCTCTCCCTCACGGACGAGGCTGGGCCGCAAGCGTGCGGCATATCCTCAACCAAGCCGATGCCTGAGGGACGCGGGCACACCGAATCGGAGGTTTCACAGGTGTCTGGAAGGGGTTCGCGGCAGGTGGGTCTCAGCGATGGATGAGCCCTTGCTTCCGCCATCGCTGGCGCAGGAGCTGAGCGAGATCGGCCCGGTCGACATCCTGGTCGGCATCCCCAGCTTCAACAACGCTCGCACGATCGGCCACGTGGTGCGCGCCGTCCAGGCCGGTTTCGCGAAGTACTTTCCCGACCAGCGCACCCTGCTGCTCAACTCCGACGGGGGCTCCACCGACGCCACCCAAGAGGTCGTGAGGACCACCTCGCTCGCGGACTTCGGCACGGTCCTCGCCGCCCACCCCATCCACGGCGTGCACCGCATCGTGACCCCGTACCATGGCATCCCTGGCAAAGGGAGCGCCCTCCGGACCGTTTTTGCGGCCGCCAAGGCGGTAACCGCGAGCGCGTGCGCGGTCGTGGACGCGGATCTGCGCAGCATCACGCCCGAGTGGCTCGACCTCCTGATCTCCCCGGTGCTCCGGCAGGGGTTCGACTTCGTCGCGCCGCTGTATCGCAGGCACAAGTACGACGGGACGATCACGAACAGCATCGTCTACCCGCTCACCAGGGCGCTGTACGGCAAACGAGTCCGGCAGCCGATCGGGGGCGACTTCGGGTTTTCGGGCACGCTTGCCTCCAACTTTCTCGAGCACAACGCCTGGCACTCGGACGTTGCCCGCTTCGGCATCGATATCTGGATGACGACGACGGCCATCACCAGCGGCTCCAGAGTTTGCCAGTCGTTCCTTGGGGCCAAGATCCATGACGTCAAGGACCCCGGCGTTGACCTCAGCGCCATGCTGACCCAGGTCGTGAGTTCCGTGTTCACCCTGATGGAGAACCACGAGCCGCTCTGGAGGAGCGTACGCGACAGCGAGGCCGTTCCCCTCTTCGGTTTCGAGCACACTGTCGGGTTGGAGCCGATCCGCGTGGATGTCGGGCGCATGTTGGGTGTCTTTCGCTCCGGCGCGCGTGATCTCTCGGCGATCTGGGAGCGCATCCTTGCGCCCGAGACGTTTGCCTCCGTCCAGGGACTGACCCGAGCAGGTGACGACCGGTTTCGCTTCCCGGCCGACCTCTGGGTCCAGGTCATTTACGACTTCGCAGTGGCCCACCACAAACCGGCCATGAACCGCGACCATCTCCTGCGCTCCCTCACGCCGCTCTACCTCGGCCGCACGGCCTCCTTTATCAACGAGACCGCGGACGCTGACGCCGAACAGGTCGAGGACGTCATTGAGGGAACCTGCCAAGAGTTCGAAAGTTTGAAGGCCTACCTCGTCGAACGATGGAATGGCCTACAGGGAGGCGAATCATGAGCGCTTCGTTTTCGGAAAGGTTGCTCGGCGCGCTGAATGCGTTCTTCGAGGGGGTGGTGCGGTTCCTGCCGGGATTGCTCGCCGCCCTGTTGATCCTCGTGATCGGGACGGTCGTCGGCTGGCTCGTGAAGGTTGTCGTGCGCCGAACGCTCGCGGTTGCGAGGTTCGATCACTTCTGCGATTCGTCAGGGATTTCGCAGGTTCTGAACAAAGCGGACATCCGCGCGACGCCGTCGAAGCTCATGGGAAGCCTGTTCTTCTGGCTCGTCTTTTTGAGCTTCCTGATGGCGGGGTTGAGCGCGCTCGAGGTGGAGGTGATCAAGAGGCTCATATCGGAGTTCTTCCTCTACCTGCCACGAATCCTGGCGGCATTCGCGATCCTCTTGGTGGGTTTCCTCCTGGGCAACTTCGTCTCGCGTGCCGCCCTGCTCGCGTCGGTGAACGCAAACATGCCATCGCCTCGTCTCATTGCGGGGGTCGTGAAGTTCCTCATCGCCATCCTTGCCTTCGCGATGGCTTTGGAGCAGTTGGAGATCGCCAAGAGCATCGTGATCGCCGCGTTCATCATCTCGTTCGGCGCCGTCATGCTCGGGCTGGCCATCGCGTTCGGGCTGGGGGGCAGGGACGTCGCGAAGACGGTGCTGGAACGACAGCTCAAGGATCTCGATCAGCCGCGGGACAGGGACGGCTTCTCGCACATCTAGAAACCGGGGCGGCGGAGACGGCGGGGAGCCCGCCCAGCGCCCGGTGAGCGTTGTTCCCGTGCACGGCGCCGGGATCCCTCCGGGTGCTGGGGGGGTTTGAGATAATCCCGACTCGCCTACACCGAGAGCGGCCGCGCGGCGCCTAGGCGAAGGACACAATGACCAGGATCACCGCTGCAACGGCAATCACGATCCAGATGATCTTCATGGCCCGACCGCTGCCCTTCTTCTCCACATCTCCAAGGTTTTCAAACATGTGTACCCTCCGGGTAGTCGCCACTCGGTTCCGGCAACGTAACGCACGCCGCGTCGCCCACAATCAACTGGATGGCGGCCCGACCATCCGAAGTTGTCCTCCGGCGGCACGATGCCGACGGACCCTTTCAAAACCCCACGCCCCGATCCCTCTCCGACCGGTGGCGTGTGCCCTTCACTGAATCTAGACCTTCAGCGCCCCGCCCGCAAGGCCGAATGAGGTTGCGACCGGGGAGCAAACTTTCCCCAGACGTTACTTCCGGCAAAGGGTAAGCCGTCGAGCAATTGCTCCGCGACCTGCTCAGAGGCGCTCGAGCTTGGCGAGCGACGGGATTAGCGTCTTGCGACCGGCGCGGTCGAAGAACACCACCAGGCGTGTCTGGGCGTCCCCTCCCTGCACCTGCAGGATCACCCCCGACCCGAACGTCGGGTGGCGGACCTTGAGGCCGGGCCGCCACCCGTCGGGGTGGGGCGTGCGTTGCTGCCGGCCGATGCGCGCCTCGCTCGCAGCGGCCGGTGCGGGCCGGAAGTGGCGGGGCAGATGCGTGCGGAACGGGTCGCGACCGGCGGAGGTCGTCCTCTCCTCCACCACCTCCCGCGGCACCTCCAGGAGGAACGGCGAGGGGCGACCCGAGAGCAGCTGGCCGTTGACCCGCCGCACTCGCGCCAGCGTCAGGAACAGGCGCCGCCGCGCCCTGGTCATACCGACGTATGCGAGGCGGCGCTCCTCCTCCTCGTCGGTCTCGCCGTTCCCCTCGCGGCGCAGCGGCAGGAGGCCATCCTCCATCCCCGCCAGGAACACAACGTCGAACTCGAGTCCTTTGGCGGCGTGCAGGGTCGAAAGCTGCACCGCCTCGCCCTCCCGCCGGACGTCCGCGTCGGTGAGCAGCGCGACCTCGTCCAGAAAGCCACCAAGGTCGAGACCGCGCTCCCCCGCCTCGGCCGCCGCTGCGACCAACTCGTCCAGGTTGGCTCGGCGGGCACGGTCATCCTCGTCCGCGGAGGCGTACTGCGCCGCGAGCCCCGAGCGTTCCAGCAACTGGCGCACCACCTCGACCGCGGGCGAGGAGCCCGCCAGCGTCCGGAGGCCCTCCAGGAGATGGAAGAACTCCTCCAACGCTACGCGCGCACGTGGCGTCAGCTGCTCGGGGAGGCGGCGCGCCGCCTCGGGCAGCGACACGTCCCACGCCACCGCAGCGGCCTCGATGTGCTCCATCGCCACCTGCCCGATCCCGCGTGCCGGCACGTGGACCGCGCGCCGAAACGCCAGTACGTCGTCCGGCACCACCAGCAACCGCAAGTACGCGAGGGCGTCGCGCACCTCCTTGCGCTCCCAGAAGCGAGTGCCCGCCACCACCGCGTAGGGGACCGCGCGCCGCACCAGTTCCGCCTCGAAGCTGCGCGATTGCGCGTTGACGCGGAACAACACCGCCACCTCGCCGAGCGACGTCGAGGCGCGCAGGCGCTCGATCTCGTCGGCCACGAAACGCGCCTCGTCGCCCTCGTCGGCCGCCAGGTAGACGCTCACCGGCTCGCCGTGCCCGACCTCCGAGGAGAGCCTCTTGGGGCGGCGGCGCGCGTTGTGGGCGATCACCGCCGCGGCCGCCTGCAGGATCGGCTCGGCCGACCGGTAGTTGCGCCCGAGTGTCACCACCCGGCTTCCCGGGTAGGTTGCCTCGAAGTTGAGAATATTCTCGATCTCGGCGCCCCGCCAGCGGTAGATCGACTGGTCCTCGTCCCCCACCGCGGTGAGGTTCGGCCGTATACCGCCCAGCAGCCACACCAGCTGGGCCTGGGCGAGGTTGGTGTCCTGGTACTCGTCCACCAGGATCCAGCGGAATCGGGAGGCAAGCCCCTTGCGCAGCGCCTGTTCGCGTTCGAGCAGCGCGACGGCGCCCAGCAGCATGTCGTCGAAGTCCACCGCTCCGGCCGTGCGCAGCTCGTTCTTGTACGCCTCGTAAACCTCGGCGATCAGGCGCTCGTCGCTTCCACGCGCCCCGGAAACCAGCTGCTCGGGCGTGAGCATGGCGTTCTTGGCGGCGGAGATGCGCGAGCGGGCGGCGCGGGGGGACAGGCGCGAGGAGGGGACGTCCAGCTTCTTGAGCACCCGCTCGATTAGCGTGCGCTGCTCGTCCTCGTCGGCGATGGCGAAGTGCGGGGGCAGCCCTGCCTCACGGGGGTGGGTGCGCAGGAGCTGGAGCGCGAAGCGGTGAAAGGTGCCGACGAACCCGCCGCGCAGGGAGCCTCCGACGAGGGCCTCGACGCGCTCGGCCATCTCGCGCGCCGCCTTGTTGGTGAACGTAACCGCCAGGACCTCGTGAGGCTGGGCAAGGCCATTGGCCAGCAACCACGCGATCCGGTACGTCAGCACCCGGGTCTTCCCCGAGCCCGCCCCCGCGACCACCAGGAGCGGTCCCTCGCCGTGCGTCACGGCCCGCTTCTGGTCGTCGTCGAGATCCGCAAGCAGCGCTTCAGCCGGTTTCAACACCCCTCCTGCATGTGGGCGGCCCGCGAGGGCCACCGCCCGAACGGAAGATTGTACCGGGGAACGGGTTTCGGGGCGTTTCGGGGCTTGGGCTCAGAGCGGGTGCTTATCGGGTGGCGCTCCGGCGGCGGCGCTCGTGCCTGCGCCGGTCAAGGCCGGAACGCCGATTGTTGTGACCCGGGGTCCGTCGGACACCCGTTGCCTTTCGCCGGTCGACGCCCCTCCTGCGATCTTTGCCGCTGCGCCGTTCGTGCCATGGGCGTTGGCCGACCATCGCCGCCTCCACACACAAGCTAGGCCCTTCTCGACCCCCCCGCAACCGTCTCACGCCAGCCGCCTGGCAATAGCGCTCGCGAACCACAAGCAGCGATGCGTCGCCGTGCGTCACGGCCCGATTCTGCTCGTCGTCGACCTCAGCGACGAGCGTTGTGGTGCAGTTCACCGCCGTTTCCGGGGAACCCCCCGGCCCGGGCGTGCAAGCCAGCCGTACGACGAGGTGGAGTGCAGTCAGTGGTCAGGAGAGCGCGGGCCCTCCTGGCCGCCCGGCGCCAGCGATGGGCGCCGCAAGCAGCGTTTGCGGATGCGCCCGTGAGGCGCGTTGGTCCTAACGCGGCGAGGCCGCGCTCGCCATGACGATGTCGGCCCTGGTGGTACCGACGATTTCGAGCAGCTCCTGCTGCTCGGCCGCCGGGACACGATGGTCGGCGAGCACGTCCTTGAACACAGCCACCATCCAATCCCACTCCGCCGGGGTGATGTTGAGGTGGGCGTGCGAGTCCTTCATGGTTCGACCGGTGTAGGTGCACGGGCCACCCGTCACTTGGCACACGAGTGCCGAGACGTGGTACTTGAGGTGCGGCGCCGGGACTCGCGAGCGGGTCTCCTTGATGCGCGGGTTCATGTTCAAGACGTGGTCGATGACGAGCCGATCTATGAAGTCGTCGACCACGACGGTGATCCCCGTCATGCCCCCGAGCCTCTCGTAGAGGGCCTTCCGAGGCGTTGTCTGCTGCGCACTCGCGGATGCCGCAGCAAACACGCCGATGGCCAAGAACACGGCAGCGAGCAGTCTGAGGTCTCTCATGGTTTTCCCCCTTCTTTGCGAAGGAAAACGCAGCTGCGCGCAGTCGCATTCCATTCCCCCGTGATCCCCTGCACCGCCTGAGCGCCTACTCGACCGTGACGGACTTGGCCAGGTTCCGTGGCTGATCCACGTCGCAGCCGCGCCGAACAGCAACCTCGTACGCCAACAGCTGCAGCGGCACCGCCGTCGCCACCGGCAGTAGGGGCCACGGCAACTCGGGCAGCGGGACCACCGCGCGGGCGAGCTCGGCGAGGCGGGCATCGGAGGCATCCCCGAAGGCGTAGACCGGGGCTTTCCGAGCGCGCACCTCCTCGACGTTCGAGCGCACCTTCTCGGAGAGCTCGCCCGCAGGGCAGAGCGCGATGACCGGGAAGCTCTCGTCGAGGAGCGCGATCGGGCCGTGCTTCATCTCCCCCGCGGGGTAGCCCTCGGCATGGAGGTACGAGATCTCTTTGAGTTTGAGCGCCCCCTCGAGGGCGAGCGGGTAGAGGACGCCGCGCCCGAGGTAGAGGGCGTTGGTGGCGTGCTCCAGCTCCGCGGCGATGGCCGCCACCTCGGGCGCACGCGCCAGCATCCCGTCCAGGTCGTAGGGCAGTGCCCACGCGCGCTCCAACAGCGCCCGTGTCTCGTTGGCCGCCAGACCCTTGGCGTCACGCCAGGCGAGCGCCAGCGCGAGCAGTGCCACCAGCTGGGTCGTGAACGCCTTGGTCGAGGCGACACCGATCTCCGGGCCGGCGTGGGTCGGAAGGCGCCAGGTGGCGAGGCGTTCGGCGAGGGCTCCGCGCACGTTGCACACCGCGACCAGCCCCGCCCCCGCCTCACGGGCCAGGCGCATCGCGGCGACGGTGTCGGCGGTCTCGCCGGACTGGGTGATCCCCACTACCAGCGTGTCGCTCCCGAGCAGCGGCTCGCGGTAGCGAAACTCGGATGCGTACTCCACTTCGCACCGCACCTTCGCGAGCCTTTCGAGGTAGAACTTGCCGACCAGCGCCGCGTGCCACGAGGTCCCGCACGCCACGAGCCGCACGTTCGTGAAACGGCGCAGGGTCGCGGGATCCAGGCCGACGTGGGCGAGCGAGGGCTGGCCCATGTCCGGGAAGAGCGCGTGCAGCGTCTCCGAAACCGCCCCCGGTTGCTCGTTGATCTCCTTGAGCATGAAGTGGCGAAAGCCGCCCCGCTCCACTTCGCCGGGCTCCCAGTCGAGGGTGATCACGGGCCGCTCGACCTGCCGCCCGGCGCCATCGAAGATCCTCACCTCGTTGGCCCGTACCACCGCCACGTCACCGTCCTCCAGGTGCACGCAGCGGCGGGTCATCGCGACCACGGCCGCCGGATCGGAGGCCACCAGGTTCTCGCCCTCGCCGAAACCGACGACCAACGGCGGGCCGTTCCGGAACGCGACCACGCTCCCAGGGTCGTCGCGCGCGATGGCGGCCACCGCGTACTGGCCGTGCAGCTTCTCGCGCACGGCCAGCGCGGCGGCGGCCAGGTCCTTGCCGCCGCGCGCGAGCAGGTGGGCGATCACCTCCGAGTCGGTGTCGGAGGAGAAGCGAGCCCCCTGGGCCTCCAGCTCACCCTTGAGCTCGCGGAAGTTCTCGATGATGCCGTTGTGGACGACGGCCACGCGGCCGTCCTCGTCGGTGTGCGGGTGCGCGTTGCGCTCGATCGGCGCACCGTGGGTGGCCCAGCGCGTGTGGCCGAGGGTGAGGTGCCCGTGAAGACCGGCCGCATACGCCTTCTCCGCCAGGTTGATGAGCTTGCCCGGCGCACGCAGCACCTCCAGCCGGTCGCCGCAGTGCACGGCCACGCCGGCCGAGTCGTAGCCCCGATACTCGAGGTGGCGAAGCGCCTCGAGCACCACCGGTACGCCCTCCCGCGGGCCCACATACCCGACGATGCCGCACATGGGAACTCCAATCTCCCCCGACCCGCCGCCCAGTCAACATTCGACAGGTGGCAGCCCCCACCCGCCCGAGGATTCCGCAATGCGATCCTCGTGCCCGATTGTAGCGAGTCGCAACGTCGAGGGCCCGTCTCTGCGTGTGGCGCCCGTGCCACGACCTGTGGCGATCGCGCACCGCGAGGGAATGGGTCAGGGCAAAGGGCTCGGTGCGCAGGGCAACGGCACGAGAATTACCCCCCACCGGCG
>Ga0256868_10000729_pt1 | contig 18834 bp, 17 predicted proteins | sample RVTome_13_FD_187341 | JGI IMG/M metagenome (GOLD analysis project Ga0256868, IMG submission 187341) | Soil microbial communities from uranium-contaminated site in the Upper Colorado River Basin, Wyoming, United States - RVT92D227 HiSeq ...
GGTTGCGGAGTTTGCGCTGCCAGTTGCACCCAGAAGGCAGTGACTGTCCATCATTTTTCTGACGAACAGCTGATTGCCCAAATTGAGGCCCTTACTCCTCTAAAGGAAAAGGAAGCAGCCTGATATTAGTGATGAGTTAGGAGTTAAAACATAAAAATTAAGAAAATAACGGACCTGCGGGACGGGCACGGGCACGTTAATTAGTGTCTGTTTATAAATTCAGTTTGTTCGTTATACCCGCCCCGTATCAAGTACGGGGTAAACTCCGGCGGGTATCCAGAATGTATTGAAAAGACTGGATTCCCGTTTCCACAGGAATGACAAAAAAAGACGATTACGGCATTTATGGACAGACTTTAATTAGTAGGTAACTATGAGTTTTGAGCCAAGAATTCTATCATTTCTTTGTAATTGGTGTGCTTATGCTGGGGCTGATCTTGCAGGCATTTCAAGGTTCCAGTACCCTCCCAATACAAGGGTCATCCGGGTAATGTGCTCTGGAAGAGTTGATCCTGCATTCATTCCGAGGGCTTTCCTTGCCGGATATGACGGTGTCATGGTTCTGGGATGCCATCCCGGAGACTGCCATTATTTAACCGGAAATTATCAGGCTGAGAAAAAAATTACTCTGACTCGGAAATTATTAGATATGGCTGGGATTGGGTCAGAGAGACTTCTTCTCGATTGGGTTTCGGCTGGTGAAGGAGAGCGGTTCTCCCAAGTCGTTCAGCAATTCGTTGAGAAGATTCGTGGTCTCGGCCCCTTCCCTCTCGATCAAGGCATGAAAGAAAGACTTCAAGCGGTCAGGGTTTCTTTAGAGGGAGAGAAAATCCGCTGGATGGTCGGTAAAGGGCCTGAACTCTTGGAAAAAGAGAATGTCTATCACGAACAATTTCCCAAGGAGAAATTGGATGCCATAATTGAAGCCACGATTCGAGATGAGTTGATTAAGAATCGAATTGTAGCGTTGGTCGAATCCAAATCCTTGGCGGCAGCAGAGATCAGTCAAACACTGAATCTGAAATTGAACGAGACCCTTAATTATCTGGTTTCTTTAGTAGGAGAGGGAAAGGTAGGATTCGATCCTTCTGAGGAAGGAAAGGTACCGAAATATACACGTAATGCATAACCTTAAGGCTGAGGCTGAGGCTGAGGCTGAGGTTTAAATGATAAAATCCTCACCCTTAGCCTTGACCTAAACCTACTTGAGTTGGAGGCTATGGAAGCGACAAGAGATTTGGAAAAAGTTAAGATGGAAAAGCCTATCGGGGCAGTCATGGTGGTTGGAGGCGGCATCGGTGGAATGCAGGCCTCTTTGGACTTGGCGGAGTCTGGGTTTTATGTCTATATGGTTGATAACTCCCCAACGATTGGTGGGGTAATGGCCCAACTCGATAAGACCTTTCCAACTAATGACTGCTCAATGTGTATCATGTCCCCGAAATTAGTAGAGTGCGGGAGGCATCTGAATATCCGCATTATTGCTAATGCAGAAGTAGATGGTGTGGCAGGCGAGCCTGGCCGATTCAGCGTCACCCTCACTCGAAAACCGAGATATATCCATCTCGACCGATGTACAGGCTGTGGCGAATGTGCCAAACACTGTCCGGTGACGGCAATCGATACTTATAACGAAAAAATGAGCAGAAGAGCAGCCATCTATATCAAGTATCCCCAGGCCATCCCCAAGGTCTTTATCATCGACCGTGAAAAGTGTATCGGGTGTGGATTATGTGAGAGGGTCTGTCTTGCAAAGGCGGTCAATTACGCGGACGCTCAGACCGAGGAGAAGATTGAGGTGGGGTCCATCATCTTGTCCCCCGGTTATGAAGTCTTTGATGCCCGTCTTCGACAGGAATTCGGTTATGGGGTTAATCCCAATGTCGTGTCCAGTATTGAGTTCGAAAGATTATTGAGTGCAACAGGCCCTCACCGGGGCCATCTCCTCCGACCTTCGGATGGAACGATTCCAGAAAGGATCGCCTTCATCCAGTGTGTCGGCTCCAGGGATTCGAATTGTGGAAACGACTATTGTTCTTCTATCTGTTGTATGTACGCAATGAAAGAAGCCATTATCGCAAAAGAGCATGTCCACTTCGTCAAACCTACCATATTTTATATGGATGTGAGGGCCTATGGTAAAGGATTTGATGCCTATTATGAAAGGGCGAAGTCCGAGTATGGAGTTCGATTTATCAAGTGTATGGTCTCCAAAGTGAGAGAACAGTTTAAGACAAAGAACCTTCTGATCACCTATTTGAACGAGGAAGGAAATTTTGTTGAAGAGGAGTTCGAGCTGGTTGTCCTTTCTGTAGGAATGGTTCCCTCTCAAGGGGCCATCGAGATGGCAAAGAGACTGGGGGTGGAACTAGATAACTATGGGTGGTGTAAGACGAGACCTTTTGCGCCTACCTCGACCTCAAAGCCGGGCATCTATGTGTGTGGAGCGTTTCAGGGGCCGAAAGACATCCCCGAGACTGTTTCTCAGGCGAGCGGTGCAGTGGCCGATGCCACAGCGACAATCGCTCAATCAAGGGGAACCATCGCCACTAAGAAAGAATATCCTGTTGAATTGGATGTGGCTGGCGAGGAACCTCGAATTGGAGTCTTCGTCTGCCATTGCGGGATCAATATCGGAGGAGTGGTCAATGTGCCGGGTGTAAAAGATTATGCCCGCTCATTGAAAAATGTGGTCTATGTTGATGAAAATCTTTACACCTGCTCCACAGACACCCAAGAGAAGATTAAGAATGCCATTCAGGAGCATCATCTGAACCGTGTGATCGTTGCCTCCTGCTCTCCGAGAACCCATGAACCGATGTTTCGGGAGACGCTCAGGGATGCAGGATTGAATAAATATCTTTTTGAGATGGCCAATATTCGTGATCAATGCTCCTGGGTCCACATGCGTCAGAAAGAGGATGCCACCCACAAAGCCAAAGACCTTGTCCGCATGGCTGTGGCCAATGCCAGGCTGATTCGACCCTTGGGTGAGCTGATGGTGTCGGTCATTCAGAAAGGGCTGGTCATCGGAGGAGGGGTTGCCGGGATGACGGCTGCCCTCAAAATTGCTGAACAGGGATATGAGGTCTTCCTCCTTGAAAAGGAAGCCCAACTGGGAGGAAATCTGAGAAACCTTCGCTATACTCTTGAAGGGGAAGATGTCCAGGCTTTCCTCAAAGATCTGATCACGAAGGTAACAAGCCATTCCTTGATCCATGTCATTACCAATGCATTGGTAGTCGATTTCAGCGGCTCTAAGGGGAATTTTTCAACAGGTGTGATGGTGGCTCCTACCATGTATTATCGAAAGATTGAACATGGGATAACGATTATGGCCACAGGAGCCGATGAATGGAAACCTACAGAATATTACTATGGCGAAGATCAACGCATTGTTACACAACTCGAATTAGAGGATAAGATCATCCATCAGCGAGACGAAGTGGCCCGAGCCAGCCAGGTGGTGATGATTCAATGTGTGGGATCAAGAAATGAAGAGCGTCCCTATTGTAGCCGAACCTGTTGTGCCACCTCCGTAAAAAATGCTCTTAAGATCAAAGAACTGAACCCTAATGCAAAAATCTCGATCCTTTATCGGGATATGAGAACCTATGGTCTCTTGGAATCATATTATGCCAAGGCCCGCAATGAAGGGATTATGTTTGTCCGATACGAACCCGAAGAGAAACCCGAGGTAAAAAAAGATGGACAAGATCTCTCCATCTCTTTTATAGACAAAATTTTAAAGGAAAAGGTGGAGTTGAAACCTGACCTTCTGGTTTTATCGTCGGCGACCATTCCAAGAGAGAATGAAGAATTGGCAACCATGCTCAAAGTCCCCCGCACTGCCGAGGGCTTTTTCCTTGAGGCCCATATGAAGCTGAGACCTGTCGATTTTGCAACAGATGGCCTCTACCTGGCAGGAGCTGCGCATGGTCCAAAGCTGATCAGTGAAAGCATCTCTCAAGCTAGTGCTGCCGTGGCTCGGGCCTGCACTATTCTTTCAAAAGATAAAATGTTGGTTGGCGGCGTGGTGGCCGTGGTAGAGGGGGAGCGATGTGCGGCCTGTTTGACGTGTGTGAGGGTTTGTCCTTATAGCGTGCCGGTGATCAATACGAAGGGTGAGGCGGAGATTGACATAGCGAAGTGCAAGGGGTGTGGCAGTTGTGTGGCAGAATGTCCAGCGAGGGCCATTGAACTGATGCATTTCCAGAGTCATCAATTAGAAGAAAAGTGTCAGGCTTTGATCATGGATGTTGCAGCGTAATTCAGTTCAGAGTTCGGAGTTTAGAGTTCGGAGCAAAAACCTAAAAGATTCAATACTCCGAACGAGCGAGGGTTAGCATGACAGAAGCGGTTCAAGAGAAAATGAAGCCCAGTCAAGAACCACTTACGACTCACGACTCGCGCCTCACGTCATTTGAGCCGGAGATATTGGCATTTTGTTGTGAGCATTGAGCGTATAGTGCGGCGGACCTGGCAGGTTCGATGAGGCTCAACTATCCTCCGAATGTGAAGATTGTGAAGGTGCCCTGTACGGGGAGGGTGGATATACTTCTAATCCTCAAGGCCTTTGAGTCAGGGGTGGACGGGGTATATTTAGCGGGATGTTTGGAGGGGGAGTGCCATTTCTTGAGAGGGAATCTAAGGGCGAAGAAGCGGGTTCAATATGTGAAGACATTGCTTGACGAAGTGGGTTTAGGTTCGGGTCGGTTAGAGATGTACAACATGAGCTCGGCTCAGGGGCAGCGTTTTGCCGAGGTGGCCCGTGAGATGACGGAGAAGATCCGGGGGTTGGGGCCGTCACCGGTCAAAAAGAAGGTAAAAGCGTAAGTCGTAAGGGGTGAGGCGTAAGGGGTAAGAAAATAACACCTTGCGCCTAACGCCTGACGCCTTGCGGATAATCCCCCTCTTTCCCCCTTTAATAAAGGGGGAGGAAGGGAGATTTATTGGAGGAAATCGATGATTGTAGCGAACAGGAAGACGTTGGAAGAGATACTCAACATGATTAAGCCCTACAAGAAGGTACTTCTGTTGGGGTGTAACGAGTGTGTGACGGTGTGTGCGACAGGTGGGGAGCGGGAGGTGGGGGTGCTTGCTTCAGAAATACGGCTCTCTCGTTCCAAGGAGGGTCAGGAGATAGAGGTACGGGAGCAGACGTTGGAGCGTCAGTGTGATCATGAATATATTGATCAGATTCGTCCATTTGTGGGGGAGTATGAAGTGATACTATCGATGGCTTGTGGGGCCGGGATCCAGTATGTGGCGGAGAAATATCGGACGAAGGTCGTCCTTCCAGCGGTGAACACGAGCTTTTTGGGAGTGACGTTGGAGCAGGGGGTATGGAGTGAGAGGTGTCAGGGGTGTGGGGAGTGTATATTGCACTTGACGGGGGGGATTTGTCCGGTGGCCCGGTGTGCGAAGAGTTTGTTAAATGGGCCATGTGGGGGGAGTTCGAATGGGAAGTGTGAGGTGGACAAGGATCTGGATTGTGCTTGGCAGTTGATCATAGACAGACTTAAGGAACTCAATCAGATGGATCGGTATGAGGAAATCATCCCGATCAAGGATTGGACGAGTTCGAGGGATGGGGGGCCGAGAAAGAGGATACGGGAAGACCTAAGACTTTAGGTTAAGGCTGAGGATAAGGTTAAGGAAGAAATGGGATATAATTCATTTGAAGATATGCCCGTATGGCAAAAAGCTATGGAACTTGCTGTTAAGATCTTTAATCTGACTGAAAATCTTCCGAGAAAGGAAGATTATAGTCTGACTTCTCAAATCAGAAAATCGTCATTATCTGTATCGGGTAATATTGCGGAAGGATTCGGAAGAAAGCATACGAAGGACAAATTGAATTTCTATTATCATTCTCGGGGATCTTTGGCTGAAACGAAAAGTCATTTGATATATGGCAAAAAAGATTTTGAAAATCTATTAAATTTTATTGACGAAATATGGAAGGAATTAAACTCTTTGATCAATTCCTTAACAAAAAAATCTCAACCTTAACCTCAGCCTTAACCTTATGATTAATAGAGGTAAAAATGAAGACCAAGTCCAATATTGAAAAGATTTTGGAGTCGGGTCAGTGGGTGGTGACTTCTGAGTGTGGGCCGCCGAGGGGAGCGGATGCGGAGGTGATTCGGAGGAAGGGGAACTTGCTCAAGGGGGTGGTGGATGCGGTCAATGTGACGGACAATCAGACTTCGGTGGTGAGGATGAGCTCCTTTTCCTCTTGTATCATTCTGAAGGAGATGGGGTTTGATCCGATCTTGCAGATGGTGTGTCGGGATCGGAATCGGATAGCGATCCAGAGTGACATTTTGGGGGCAGCGGCCTTGGGGATCGACAACATACTTTGTCTTTCGGGGGATCATCAGAAATTTGGGGATCATCCTCGGGCGAAGAATGTGTTTGATATGGATTCGATCCAATTGATTAATACGGTTAAGACCATGAGGGATGACGGTAAATTCCTTGGGGGAGAAGAGATCAAGGGGAAGCCGATGCTTTTTATTGGGGCGGCGGAGAATCCGTTTGCGGATCCGTTTGAGATACGGGCGGCGAGATTGGGGAAGAAGGTTCGGGCGGGGTGTGAATTTATCCAGACGCAGTGTATTTACAATCTTGAGAGGTTTGAGAAGTGGATGGAGATGGTGAGGGAGAGGGGGTTACATGAGAGGTGTGCGATCTTGGCGGGGGTGACGCCGTTTAAATCGGTGGGGATGGCTCGGTACATGAAGAACTCGGTGCCGGGGATGGATGTACCGGAGGGGATGATAGAGAGGATGAAGGGGGTGGCGAAGGAGAAGCAGTCGGAGGAGGGGATCAAGATCTGTGTGGAGACGATCCAGAAACTAAAAGAGATACCAGGGGTGCGAGGGATCCATATCATGGCGATTGAGTGGGAGGAGAAGGTGGTAGAGATTGCCAAGGCTGCAGGACTGCTGCCCAGGCCACAACTCTAATCCCCCTCTTTCCCCCTTTCGTAAAGGGGGATGAAAGGGGGATTTGTTAATTATTAAAAAAAGGAGGGGGAGGAAAATGGCAAAGAAGATTTTGATCGTTGATGATGATCCGGATTTGGTGGAAGCGGTAACAATGATTTTAGAATCTAAGAATTATGATGTGGCCGCTGCCTATGGCGGAATCGAAGGATTACAAAAGGCAAAGACTGAAAATCCGGACCTTATTGTCCTCGATGTGATGATGCCGGACAAGGATGGGTATGCGGTATGTAAGGAATTGAAGGCAGATCCCAAATTGAGTAACATTCCTATCCTTCTTTTGACGGCGGTGGTCTCCAAGATTTCTACAACCCGCTACACCCAACAGATGGGACTTGAAACCGAAGCAGACGATTACATCGATAAACCCGTAGAGCCGGAAGTATTGGTGAAACGGATCGAAGCCCTACTCGCCAAATAAAGAGGATGGCAATAAATCGGTAGTACTCCGACATTATCGGAACGGATAATGTTCGCCCTCAGTAAATGAGGGCGCAAACAAATGGGATTTAAATGCCAGACCAGACAAACATTCTTGTCATTGATGATGAGCAAATTATGAGGGATGGCTGTTCACGCATTCTCTCAAAAGATGGATGTTCTGTCATCTGCGCTGAGAATGGGAATCAGGGATTAGAGGAGATTAAAAGTCGGCCAGAGAATATTGATGTGATCCTGCTCGATCTGATGATGCCTGGAATGAGTGGAATGGAAGTTCTGGATCACATCCGAACCATGGACCCGAGTCTCCTGGTGATCGTTATTACGGGTTATGCCACGGTGGAATCAGCCGTGGAGGCAATGAAAAAGGGGGCCTATGATTTCATCCCCAAACCCTTCACTCCCGACCAACTCCGCATCATTGTCAGAAGGGCCTTGGAGAGAAGAACCCTTCAGAAAGAAGCAGAGTTTCTTCGAAAAGAGCGTGAAAAGTCCCTTCGGGATATTGCCACCGAGAAGTCTAAGATCAAAACCATCATCAATTGTATGGGCGACGGTGTGCTGGTATGCGATCGGGACGGATGCATCGTCCTCTCCAATCCAGCTGCGAGCCGGATGTTGAAGGCTCCCGAGACTTGCCTCCTTGGAAATTATTTGAACCAATGCAATCTTCCCCAGGAGTTGTCTCATACCATCGAAGAAAGCTTGCAAGTAAAAGATATGAGTTATACCTCGGTTTCTCAAGAATTGAGCGTCGGCGAATCTATGGAAATATTTCTCCGTGCCCATACAGCCCCTGTGCGGAATGATATTGGTGAGATCATGGGTTCTGTCACCGTTCTTCAGGATATCAGCCATCTCAAAGAACTCGATAAAATGAAATCAGAGTTCATTGCGATGGTGACCCATGAACTTCGGGCACCCATTGCTGCGGTGGAACAGCAATTGACTGTCATCCTGAATAAAATGGCTGGTGAGCTGACGGAGAAACAAGAACAACTCCTTTCCCGTGCAAAAAAAAGAACAAATGGACTTCTCGACCTGATCAAAGATCTTTTGGATCTTTCTAAAATTGAAGCTGGGAAGATGGTCCAATACAAAGAACCTCTTCTCCTTCAAGAGGTGATCCAAAGAGTGGTGGATTTGATGAGGGCCGAGGCTGAGAATAAAAAGATCGATCTTCAATTCTCCGCCCCTTCCAATGTTTCTCTAATTCATGCAGACCGAAATAGTATGGAAGGAATCTTCACCAATCTTATCTCTAATGCAATTAAATATACACCCGAAGGAGGGAAAGTTTGGGTCACCCTCGGTGAAGAAGGTGAATTTGTGAAGGCCGCTGTTTCGGACACAGGGATCGGTATTAAAAAAGAGGACCTCTCTCGAATTTTTGACAAATTCTACCGAGTGAAAACGACAGAGACTCGCCAGATTGTTGGAACAGGCCTTGGGCTTTCAATTGTCAAGAGTATTGTGGATGCCCATTTAGGCTCCATCTCCGTCGAAAGTGAGGAAGAGAGAGGAACGACTTTTGCTGTCTTTTTTCCAAAAGAGTCCAATCCAACCGTCTGTTAACCCAATGGTGCGACAGAGAGCAATATTGGATAGATTGATCAAAGAGTAGACCCCATTAGAAATTCCAGTGGGGCATTAAACGCAGGGCATTATTTCTAACGGGGTAAATAGGAGAGACTATGAGCATTGTGGTTTCAAAAGAAAGCTTGAAATTCAGCCGTGATCTTCAAACCCTGACAGGCGAGAATGTTCTACTCTGCTACCAGTGTAAAAAATGTACATTGGGATGCCCTTCTGCTTATGCGATGAGGATGAAACCTCACGAACTGATGCGAGCCATCCAACTCGGCCTGTCCAAAGAGATTTATTGGTCAGGCACCATTTGGATCTGTCTTTCCTGTGAGACCTGCAATACTCGTTGTCCTCAGGACATCAATATCCTCCGGGTCATTGATGGATTGAGGGAGATGTCAAAGAAATTTGAATACTATAACCCCTACCCTGTCATCCCCTCCTCTCATCGAATCTTCATGGCATTGGTTAAACGTTTTGGAAAGGTATATGAACTGGGCCTTGCCCTTCTTATTAACTTGAGAATGTTGACACCTTTTAAAGATATTGACATGGCTTTTCCCATGCTGATGAAGGGAAAGCTCAAACCCCTTCCCCATAAAAGCCGCGGGGCAAAAGAATTACAGCAGGTGATGGCCAAAATTCGTACCTTAGAGTCATCTTACCCTCCCCCTTGATGGGGGAGGGAACGGGTGGGGGTGCGTTACATCGTTAGCCTCCCTCCCCTTCATCCCCTCCCCCGCCTGCTAAAGAACTTGTTCGGCGGGCAGGCACCAGGAGAGGGGAAATTTATTTTCAGGAGTAAAATAGAATGATGCGCTATGCTTATTTCCCAGGATGTTCTCTTAGTTCTTCTGGTTACGATTATGATCTCTCTTTGAAATACGTCTCCAAGGCATTAGGAATGGACCTCGTCGAAGTGAAGGATTGGGTTTGCTGTGGAGCCTCATCCGCTCATGCCACTTCCCATTTATTATCGATCGCCCTTCCCGTTCTCAACCTCTCTCATGCAGAAAAGGAGGGATTTGATAAATTGATCGCCCCCTGTCTGGCATGCCTTTCCAGATTTAAGGCCGCTAATGTGGAGCTTGAGCATGATGCAGATTTGAAGAAAAAGATTCATGAAGTTTTTGATTATAAGTATCAGTGCAAAGTAAAAGTCTATCATCCATTAGAAGTCTTTCTTGAAATGGGATTGGAGAAAATCCGAGAGAGGATACGAAAAAAGCTGAAAGGTCTGAAGGTAGCTTGTTATTATGGATGCGTGCTCACACGTCCTCCAAAAATTTGTCAGTTTGATAACGTGGAAAATCCTCAAAGCATGGATTCCATTGTCAGAACTTTAGGTGCAGAAACGATAGAATGGTCCTTTAAAACAGAGTGTTGTGGTGTGTCGATGACCCTCACCCGATCTGATATGGTCCTCAAACTTTCAAATGATGTCCTCCGTGAGGCAAAGGAGGCCGGGGCAAATGCCATTGTGGTTGCTTGTCCTCTTTGCCAAGCGAACCTCGATGGCCGTCAAAGACAAATTGAGGAGACTTATAAAACCCGCTATGGTATTCCTATTCTTTATTTCACCCAGTTGATGGGTTTCGCCTTTGGTGCCTACCCCCAAGAGGTAGGTATCCAGAAACTGATCACCAGCCCTCGCGAGGTATTAGGATCCATTGGCCTCATGTAAACCCAGATGGGGAGCATAGGGATCAGCCCTTGACACGGGACATGCGTGTAGCTAAAAAATTGAGAACATTAAGAAAAATATTGTGTTAAAGGAAGCTGCTGCCCAAACAAGACAACCCGGCCGGTCACTTGAAGTGCCGGCTGATTTAGTCTGTTTGCAGTTTGCTGAAAAAGTCATATTTCAAAGGCTGGTCAAAAATGCCCCTGCCTGCGCCGAGGCTTCGGCAGGCAGGCAGATGCAAGTTGAGCTTTGCCGAAAATCCCGCTTCACTTGCGGGAGCGCCCGAAATCCTGAGGAGTGAGGGGTACTTGGCAGTACGCTGCAACGACGAAGGATGAGGGGAACGCCGCAGATGAGCGTTTTTCAGCAGCCTGTTAGACTGATGTTGAACCACTCTTCTTGGCTCTATTATTGGAAACATTAAATACAGTATTTTTCTCTGAAAAATACTGGTTTGACCTAATTCATTTTATCACCTTTCAATAAGATAATTACTGGTATAATCCGAAAGGAAGGAAAGGCAAAGCAAAAATAACTTTTAAAGACAGACCGATATGGTGCAGCTCGACATTGAATAGGGATTGAATAAAATGAGATCGTTTTATATAAATCGGCGACAATTTCTATTCATGTTGGGTTTTGGGGGAATAACCCTTGTTTCAAGTGATCCAAAGACTTCTTTTACAAAAACACGAGAGGAGGAAAAGATGACTTACAATGCAAAAGATTACAATCGACTCATAGGGATGGAAGGATTCAGTGACACTCTTTTAAAAAACCATTTTACGCTTTACCAGGGGTATGTAACCAATACCAATAAATTAATGGATGCCCTTAACCAGCTCTTGAAAGAAGGAAAGACTGCAACCCCAGAATATGCCGAGCTGAAAAGGAGATTTGGATGGGAATTCAATGGAATGAGGCTTCATGAATACTATTTTGAAAACCTTGGGGGAAAAGGAGGCATCAATAAAACAGGGAAATTGTGCCAAAAACTTGTTGAGTCTTTTGGTAGTTATGAGGCATGGGAAAAGGACTTTAAAGCCACAGGAACCATGAGAGGGATCGGATGGGTTGTTCTTTATCAAGATATCCTAAGTGGAAATTTCATCAACTTCTGGATCAATGAACATGACGTGGGTCATCCGTCAGGGGGAATGCCCATTCTCATCATGGATGTCTTTGAGCATGCCTTTATGATCGATTACGGTCTTAAAAGGGCCGATTATATTGAGTCTTTTTTTAAGAACATCCATTGGGAAGAAGTGGAGAAAAGGCTCCTTCTCCATAAGGGATAAGAACCCCTTCTCCTCTCGCCCCCTTTAGCAACGGGAAGGTGTGAAATAATGATTCAAGTTAGGAGGGTGGGCAGGAATATCGGGCAGGAACGGGAAGCTTAGGCCGATGGGCCAGAAGCTTCCAAAGTTTTACAGCGGCACATTTCTGCGCTAACTATTTACGATGAAAAAATTCAATAATCGTTCCTACTTGGAGAGTCTTGTCACATCTGCCTTGTAAACGACCGCAATTGTAAAACTTTGGAGATATTCCTGGCCGACCGACATTCCCATTTTTTTCACAGCTTATGGGGGATGGGGGAATTTGAAAGGACATTACAAAGGAGGAATAAAATATGTCGAAGACAGAAGGGTTTTTAAAAGAAGCTTTTGCAGGAGAATCTCAAGCGAACCGTAAGTATCTTGCCTTTGCAGCCAAGGCAGATCAAGAAGGCTCTCCACAAGTGGCCCGACTCTTTCGGGCAGCCGCAGAGGCAGAGACCGTTCATGCTCACAATCACCTAAGGGCTCTGAATGGAATTCATTCCACAAAGGAAAATCTCCAAGAGGCGATTGCCGGAGAAACCCATGAGTTTAAGAAGATGTATCCGGAGATGATCGAGGCGGCAAAGGCGGAAGGGCAAAAAATTGCGGAAAGAAGTTTTAATTATGCGAATTCAGTAGAAAAAATCCATGCCGAACTCTACCAAAAACTTCTGAATAGTCTCGGAAAAACCCAGGAAAATTATTCTTACTATGTCTGCCCTATTTGTGGATATACGGCAGAGAAACAAGCACCAGAAAATTGCCCTATTTGTGGAACCAAAGGTGAAATGTTTAAGAAGATCGATTAAACCCCGTTAGAAAGGACGGGGGGCTTTAACCCCGCCCTTTCTTTAAGGAATTGAAACTTTATTTTTTAATTCCCCTATAAATAAAAGAGTCTTATAACCGGGTAAAATTCAGGGAAGGAGGGAGAAAGTAATGCAGGAAAGACCGGGATTGATTACCATGAGAGGAAATCCTTTAACTCTTGTTGGAAATGAGGTCAAGAAAGGTGAGGTGGCTCCGGACTTTATGGTCCTTGACAATAGCTTGACGCCTATAAAATTTTCATCCTACCGCAACAGACTATGCATCATTTCTTCAGTTCCCTCCCTTGATACCCCGATTTGTGATATCGAAACCAGGAAGTTCAACGAAGAAGCAAGCAAGCTTGGGGAGAAGATCCAGATTCTGACCATCAGCATGGACCTTCCCTTCGCACAAAAACGTTGGTGTGGAGCTGCTGGTGTGAATAAAATCCAAACGCTCTCCGACCATAGAGATGCCCAGTTCGGTATCGCTTATGGAGTCCTCATCAAAGAATTGCGATTATTGGCGAGAGCAGTCTTCCTCGTTGACCAGAAGGGTATCCTTCAATATACTCAACTGGTCAAGGAGATTTCAAATGAACCTAATTATGATGAGATTTGGAATGCACTGAAAAAAATAAAATAAAACCTCTTTCATATAACAAAGAATCATTATATCTCTAATCAAAAAGATGGCTGCCCTTTAGAGAGCGGTCTGCTTCATTCATACCACAATTATTTTGTCATTTCCTCTCCCATTGACATTACTTTCGCAAACGAATAGACTCCATATCATCCAGATCAAGCTTTTTGAATAGTTGTTGGAGGAAGATGATGGGAGGGTATAAAAATAGAATTCTGGAAGTGGACCTTTCAATTGGTAAAATGGACATCACCGATGTGAGCGAGGATGACAAGAAGAGATTTATTGGAGGAAGCGGAGTCTCAGCAAAACTCTTCCTCGATCGATTCCATATCCAATCAAATGCCCTTTCCCCAGGAAATCCTCTCATGATCATGAATGGACCCATCACCGGTACGAACTTACCCGGTACATCGAGGTTTGTCGTTTGCGGAAAGTCCGTTCTAACAGGGATCTGGGGTGAATCAGCCTGTGGGGGTAATTTCGGACCCGAGCTGAAGATGGCCGGGTGGGATGGGATTATATTAAAGGGAGTTTCTGAAAGACCCTCCTTTCTCCTCATTGAAGATTCCAGGTGCGAACTCCATGATGCCTCCGATCTTTGGGGAAAAGATATCTATCAAGTGACCGACTCCCTGAAGGCAAGATATAAGGACGGTAGGCAGGTAAAGGTCTTCGCCATAGGGAAAGCTGGAGAAAACTTAGTGAAGTTTGCAGGGATCGGAAATGATAAAGGAGATTTCGCCGGCAGAACCGGAATGGGGGCCCTCATGGGCTCAAAAAAATTAAAGGCGGTTGTCGTCCGTGGAAGCGGTGCCTTGGAGCCTGCATTAAGGGAAGAATACAGTTCACTTTTGAAAATATTAATTGCCGAGGTGAAGGAATCAATACCAGCCCGGGCCTTGAGAGAGATGGGAACGGATTCTGGTATGGACCTGGGAATGATGACAAATGATGTGCCAATCAAGTATTGGATTTCGCCCCAGGATTTCGATCTTTCGTTCAACCTCGGGGGACCTGCGCTCACCGAAAAGTATCTGACAAAAGTTCATTCCTGTTATGCCTGTCCCATCGCCTGCAAGCGTGTGGTGAAAGTGACTGATGGACCATACAAGACAGAGGAAGGACCCGGACCTGAATATGAAACATGCTGTACCTTTGGTACGATGATCATGAATAAGGATCTGGCTGGCGTGATCAAGGCGAACGAACTCTGCAACAGGGCAGGATTGGATACCATCTCCTGCGGGGCGGCCATTGCTTTTACCTATGAATGTTATGAAAAGGGAATCATCACCCAAAAAGACGCCGATGGTCTTGAACTCCTATGGGGGGACATTGAACCTGCTCTTAAGCTGATTGAGATGATCGCTGAAAGGAAAGGCATAGGCTCCATTCTGGCTGAGGGGACAAGGGGAGCGGCAGCGAAACTGGGTAAGGGAGCTGAGGAATTTGTGGTGGACGTTAAGGGACTGGATGCTCCCATGCATGACCCGAGGGGCTGGCACAGAATGGGTCTGGGTTATGCGGTCTCAACCCGTGGGGCTTGCCATCTTCAGCACATGACCCTCTATGTGGAGCAGGGAATGTCTGCCTACCCGGAGACTGGGCTGGAGACCGACTATAAAGGTCCCCAGAGTGAAGGAAAAGCAAGGATGTATTTGATTTCTGAAAATCTCGGAGTCCCCTGTAATTCAGCCTGCTTGTGTATTCTCGTTCTGGGATGCCTTTCGGCCTCCCATTTTGCAGAGATGCTGAGAGTCACTACGGGCTGGAAAAATTTTGATGTGGAGGAACTTTTAAAAAGCGGGCAACGAATCAATCTTCTAAAAAGAACGATAAACTGCCTTCTCGGGATGAAGAGAGAGGACGATCGATTACCGAGGAGAATCTTAACACCCCTTTCCTCCGAAGGAAATGCCCCTAATTTAGACCAGATGTTAAAGGAATATTATAATCTGCGAGGACTGGATGAGATAGGGCGTCCGAAAAGAGAAACTCTTGAAAAAGCCGGATTGAGTGAATTGATTTCAAAACTCTACCTGACAGGTGCATAAAAAAATGCTAACGGCAGGTGGGTGTGCTGGTTTTGGAAGCACATTCACCTGCCGTTTGGATGGAACGTTAAACTCTATTGAGGAGGTGCGAAATGGCATACAGGTTTTGGAGCGAGGAATGGATCAGGGAATATCAGAAAATGATCAATTCAAGTGAAGACTATAAGAAGTCTGGAGCCACCTGGACGGCCGGAGCCGTCTGCCTGGTGGTTTCGGCGAATCCCTCCGTCGGTTTTGACAAAGAGGTTGGGATCTGGCTGGGTCTTTATAAAGGGGTATGCGAGGAGATCAAGACCGTCACTCTTGAGGAAGCCCAAAAGGCACCCTTTGTCATCACGGGTGACTATTCCAGGTGGAAACAAGTTGTCCTTGGCCAATTGGACCCGATACAAGGGATGATGCAGGGAAAACTCAAATTAAAAGGAGATCTTCCCACCATCGTCAGGTACGTCAAGGCCTCTCAGGATCTCGTTAAATGCGCCTCGAAGGTAGAGACTCAATTTGTAGATGAGTAAACCTTAGCATTTCATTAAATCGGCAGGTGAGTGTGCTTCCAAAACCAGTACACCCACCTACCTCTGACAACATTTCTTACCAACTATTAGTTAAAGACATCTTAAAACGGGAGAGACCAAATGGATTATTCTGAGAAATTAAATTTTATTTTCAGATTTCAAACAAAAATAGTATTCGGCCCCGGCACGGCAAAGGAAGTAGGAATAGAAGTGGAGGAATTAAAGAGAACCAGGGCTTTGATCATCACAGACCGTGATCTCGTTCAAACCGACCTTGTGAAAATGGTTCAGAAGGCCCTTGGAACAAAATATGTGGGCACCTTTTCTGATGTCATCCCTGATACAGGGCTCCATATTGTCAATGCCGGAGCAGAATATGGAAGAAAATTAGAGGTGGATGTCCTGGTGAGTGTGGGAGGGGGAAGTGTCATCGATACGGCAAAGGGAATGGCCATCTGCTTGACAAAAGGTGGAAGGCTGGAGGACTATGCTGGTTTCAACATCCTCAATGGTCCTATCACACCCCATATCGTGATCCCGACCACAGCAGGTACTGGCAGCGAAGTCACCTATGCGGCTGTTATCAAGGATCATGAGCAGAAGAGGAAGCTATTGTTTGCAGATAACTACCTCATCCCGAATGTTGCTATCTTAGATCCTAATATGACGCTCGGATTACCCAAATTAATGACTGCTGCAACAGGAATGGATGCCCTATCCCATTGTGTGGAAGCGATTCACTCAAGGCAGAGCGAACCCGTTGCTGACGCTTTAGTTTTCCATGGGATAAGAATGATCAGGGAATATCTTCCCAGGGCAGTGGAAAATGGTGGGAATATCATTGCAAGAGGACAGATGTTAATTGCAGCCTGTATCGCAGGGGCAGCCTTTTCGAATGCCCAGGTGGGAATGGTTCACGCCCTTGCCCATTCCATCGGCGCAAAGTTCGGTGTGCCCCATGGGATTGCCAATAGCATATTGTTGCCTCACTGTATCCTCTACAACCTCGATGCCTGCATAGATAGATATTCGCAAATTGCTCAAGCCATGGACAAAGACATTAGAGATTTGGAACCCGTGAAAGCAGCAGAGCAAGCCGCCATTACCATTCAGGAGTTTTCTAAATCCATAGGGATGCCCCAGACCTTAAGGGAAGTGAATGTGGAGGAATCTGGTTTGGAGCAATGTGCAAACGATGCTCTCATGGACGGGTCGATTGTCTATAATCCAAAGATGATTTTTGACCCGGATGAAATCCTTAAGGTCTATCGAAACGCTTTCTGATGGGACTCAAATGCTTGAAATCATCATTCTCCCGGAGGCCCTTGAATCGGGCCTTCCCGTCATGCTTGCCGACCTTATCAGACAGAATATTGAAAAAAGGCCTGAAAAAATAAGACCCTTCGAATCACTCGATGCGAAGGTCCTTATCGAAATATCAGACATTCAAATCTCAGCGGGGCTTGAATTCCATCTGGGGAAACTCACCCTCTCCAGAAGCCTTTCTGGCATGCCGGATTTGCACATCCTGACCGATTCGGCAACAATTCTGGATCTCTGCCTCTTAAAGATCAAACTTGGGCTCCCCTATTTTTTAGACAAAAATGGTTTCAAGATTCTTAAAAAGATACTGAGCGGAGAAATCATCATCAGAGGTTTGCTTAAGAACTTTTCTGTCCTAATCAATCTGACCAAAGTCATCTCCATTGTTTGAATTGATTTTAACCTATTTAGACCTCCATTGTGAATTAAGCCTCGACCAAACTCCCGTCCAAGAAATACTTCCTGTACTCTATTTTTGACATCGTCTACTAATACGTGTAGATTATAATTGGTAATCGACAGGGGGTGTATAAACGAGATTGTTGTCTGTGAACGAGTTATCTGTTCATTGCGAATAGAGGTATGTAATAGGAGGCAAAAATGCGAATAAAATATTCGGTCTATTTATTTATTGCTATGATTGTTTCCTCTTTTGCATTTGGTGCTAATTCCTTGGATGCTCAAGAAAAGCCTGCCATCATTATTCAAGACCTTTCACTACTAAAAGATTCCGATGGCAAGATCGTTGAACAGAAAATGGTGGAACTTAAATCCAGATGGTTAGATAAGGTTGAATGCTACAAAATAAAATATCTGAGTGATAGGTTAAAAGTTGTTGGATTTTTACTGAAGCCAATGGTTGGAGGGGTAAAATTTCCCGTGATTATATACAATCGGGGTGGGAATCTAGAGTTTGGAAAAATCTCTGATAGAGACTTAGGAAACTTGTGCTATCTGGCAGCCCATAATTATGTTGTGCTTGCATCGCAGTACCGAGGGAATGATGGAGGACAGGGAAGAGAAGAATTTGGAGGAAGGGATGTGAATGATGTATTAAATCTAATTCCGTTGGCAAGAAGCTTGCCATTTACGGATCCAGATAAAATAGCCATGTTGGGATACTCCAGAGGGGGTATGATGACCTATTTAGCTATAAAACGTGGGGCAGAAATTAGAGCTGCTGCTGTGGTGGGGGGGATTACCGATTTAGAACAGACTTATGTAGAACGTGAACCGGCCATGAAAAATGTAATTAAAGAATTAGTAGGAATGAAGGAAAGTGAATGGAGAGAACGTTCTGCATACTACTGGCCCGAGAAGATAAATGTCCCCTTATTAATCCTTCATGGTGAAGAAGATTGGCGGGTAAAAGTTAGTCAAGCCAAAAAACTTTCCGAGAAATTAAAAGAGTTGAGTAGAGAACATGAACTCGTAATCTTC
>Ga0256868_10000730_pt1 | contig 18817 bp, 14 predicted proteins | sample RVTome_13_FD_187341 | JGI IMG/M metagenome (GOLD analysis project Ga0256868, IMG submission 187341) | Soil microbial communities from uranium-contaminated site in the Upper Colorado River Basin, Wyoming, United States - RVT92D227 HiSeq ...
CCCCGGGGCAACTTGCGAAAAAGGATCTCGTCTTGCACCCGTCGGTCCATGACCAGCACCACCTCGGCCCGGCCCTTCTCCACCGCGACCGGTTGCCTGTAGACCCCATCTATCGAAAAGGCGCGCTGAAGGTCGCGGGCCTCCAAGGATTCCTTGTCGGGCGGCAGAGCCACGGCCACGGCGGTGAGCTCGCTTTCGGCCGTGTCGATGATGTCGCCGCCGAAGGCAAGGTCCGTCCGGGCCTGAAGATTGTGGGGGAAAGCGACCTCGACGCTGAGCAGGTGCGGCTGGGCGAGATCGACGTTCGGCACCGCGATCCGGCTGGGGTCGGTGACCGGGAGCGGCGCCCCGTCGAGCGTCGCCCTGGCCGACAGGGGTTTGTCGCCGGTGGCCTCGTTCCACGCCACGGTGGCCGCCACCGGCTGCCTGGTCATCGGGTCTCGCTCGAGGAGCGCCGAGACCGCCGCCCTCTCCCGACCGAAGTTCACCCACTGGGTAACGCGTCCCACTTCGTGCCCCGCGGCGTCAGAACCAATGGCGGTGAGCTCGTGCGGCAGCGGGCTGCGGCCGAAGTCGTGCTCAATGACCCACGGCGGCCCGACCAGCGTGCCGATCGAAGCGCCGTCGAGGCGGAACTCGACGGTCGTCACCGGCGGTGCCACCATCACCCGGATCGGTACGCGGCCGAAGATGATCCCCAGCAGGAGCGTCTCGAACGCGATCATCGTCTGTGCCCGTTCTCAACGATAGCAAGACTCACGCCAGTGCAGCGGCTGGGGCTTGCGCGTGAGAGTCCCCCAAGCAGCCGCGGCACTCGCCCGCAGCCAGGAACTGGGACTCCTCGAGTGCGTATCCCTGCCCGCACCGTGTGCGCAAGAAATGTCTCATTTTACGGTCGAGGCGTCCGCAAAAATGGGCACCGCTGACGGCCTGTTCTCATCAACGGGCAAGGAAGCCTGGTACGGTTGATGCACACTACGGTGCCAGGTGATCCGCTCATGAAAGCTGAATGCGTGCTCGCGGGCTTGGCCGCCACGGTCTCGGCCCTCCTCGGCGCCTCGCCCGCGTCCGCCCAGCAGGCCTCGCCGGCGCCGAGGCAGGTGACCGAGGCCGTGCAGGTTCACGTGGTCAACGTCGAGGTTTTCGTCACCGGCGCCGACGGTCAGGCCGTCTTCGACCTAAGGCCGGAGGAGTTCGAACTGCGCGAGGACGGCGTCGTCGTGCCGCTCACCAACTTCCTCGGGCCCGCCCAGCCACTCGTGGCGAAGGCGGCGGAAGCACGCGTGGCGGGTTCGGCCCCGGGAGAGATCGCGCCCCCCTCGGAGGAGGAGCAACAGCGCACACTCGTGGTGTTCGTGGATGACCTCAACCTGAGCGTCAGCGCCCGCAAGCCGGTCGTCGACCGTCTGGGGCGGTTTCTCACCGAGCGTCTGCAGGAGGGATACCGCGTCATTCTGTTCAGCTTCAGCCGGTCGCTCCGGCGCCTCACGCCGCTCACCCGCGACAGCTGGCGGATCATGGCCGCCCTGGATGACCTGAAGCACACCGCCTTCGAGGGCATGATGGTCCGAGCGCAGAGGGACAGCATCCTGCGCGACATGGGGCGTCCCGTCGCTCAGGAACGCGGGGAGATGGGCGATGCCGCCCGAGAGGCGATTCTCGACGACACGCGATCGCTCGCCTCGGAACTGACGGTCCTGGAGCGTTCCCTCCTCGAGGCGTTGACGACGCTCGTGGACTCGCTCTCGGGCGTGCCCGGCCGCAAGGTCGTCCTGTTCGTGAGCGAGGGCATACCGACGGACCCGAACGCCGACCTGTTCGTGGAGTTCGGCGAGCGCTTCACCGGAGGTCAGGGACAGAGCGTGCTGAGCCCCGAGAACAGGCTCATGCACCCCGTGCAAGTGGTCGCGCTCCACGCCAACGCCAGCCGGATCACGTTCTACACGATCAACGCGGGATCCGAGGAAGGGTTCGGGATCTCCGCGGAGGTGCAGGCTCCCAACGCTTCGCCCCTCGGAACGAATGACGTGATCAACCGCGACGCGTCGCTGAGCGAGCTCACGACCGGGACGGGCGGCCGCAAGCTGCTCAACGCGGACGCTCTCGAGAAAATGGCTACTGAACTCGACACGTACTACTCGCTCGGCTACTCACCGGACCACTTCGGGGACGGGAAGTACCACCGGCTCTCCATCAAGGTGAGGCGTGCAGGCGTCTCCGTTCGCTGCCGCGAGGGCTACCTGGACAAGACCACCGAGCAGCGCCAGGCCGACCGCACCACCGCGGCGCTCCTGGCGGGAGGGAACGCCAACCCCCTCGGCGCCCGTGTGGAGCTCGGCACACCCCAGCGGCAGGGGCGGAAGAAGATGGCGGTGCCGCTCACCGTGGCGATCCCGGCGGTGAACCTGGTCCTGCTCGAGGCCGGTGAGTTCCACGAGGGGAAGGTCTCGATCACGATCGCCGTGTCCAAGCACGACGGCAGGACGTCGGACGTGCACCATGAGACGTTTCCGATAAAGGTGCCCTTCCGGCTCGTAGGCGGATTTCTCAAGCAGGACACGACGTTCGACTTCACCGTGCTGGTCGAGCCGGGCGACAGGAGCCTTTCGGTGACCGCCCGTGATGACGTTGCACAGGTCGAATCCGTCGTGGTAAGCGCTCTGGCCGTGGAGCCGGAGAAGCGGTAGGCAGGGCACGTCGAGGTGAGCCTTCGGAGGCGGCGCGTATACTGCGGGCGTGAGTGAACCGGGCACGCTGTTCTCGCACCGCACGTTTGCAGAGTTCAACCTTCCCCCACACGTGCAGCAGGGCCTCGACGAAGCGGGCTTCACCCGCTGCACGCTCGTGCAGGCCGAGGTGCTCCCGCTGACTCTCGCCGGCCGCGACGTGGCGGCTCAGGCGCAGACGGGGACCGGCAAGACCGCCGCGTACCTGGTGACCATCTTCACCAAGCTGCTCGCCACGCCGGCCCCGGAGCCGCGAGTGCCGCGGGCGCTGATCGTGGCGCCGACCCGCGAGCTGGTGGTCCAGGTGGCGGCCGACGCCGAGAAGCTGGGCGTCCACACCGGCCTCGTCACCGAGGCGGTCTTCGGGGGCATGGAGTACCGCGAGCAGCGGGCGGAGCTAACTCGGGGCGTGGACCTGCTGGTCGGAACGCCAGGCCGCCTGCTCGACTACCTGCGCCAGGGAGTGACCTCGCTGAGGCACGTCCAGGTCTTCGTGGTGGACGAGGCGGACCGCATGTTCGACATGGGTTTCATCGACGACCTGCGGGAGATCACGAGGCGGCTGCCCGCGCCCGGGAAGCGCCAGACGATGTTCTACACGGCCACGCTGTCGGGGCGTGTGCTGCAGCTTGGCTTCTCCGAGATGCGGGACCCCGCCGAGATCATCGTGAACCCTGAGGAGATCACCCCCGACCGCCTCGAACAGGAGCTCTACCACGTCGGCTCGCGGGAGAAGTTCTCGCTTCTGCTCGGGCTGCTGGCACGGGAGGGGTGCGAGCGAACGATGATCTTCGTCAACACCCGCGAGGAGGCGCGCCGGTTGGTCGAGCGGCTGGAGCGCCACGGCTACCTTGCGCGCGGCCTGACCGGCTCGGTGATCCAGACGCGACGCCTGAAGGTCCTCTCCGACTTCAAGGAGGGAAAGCTGCCGATCCTGGTGGCCACGGACGTGGCCTCGCGCGGCCTCCACATCGAGGGCGTCTCCCACGTGATCAACTACGACCTCCCCCAGGACTCCGAGGACTACATCCACCGGGTCGGGCGGACCGCGCGTGTGGGTGCCGAGGGCAAGGCGATCTCCCTCGCGTGCGAGAACTTCGTGTACTCGCTGCCCGCCATCGAGAAGCTCCTGGGCGCCGGCATTCCGGTGAAGCACGCCGACAACACCCTGTTCCTGCCCGTTCAGCCGCGCCCGCACCCTCGCGAGCATGTCGCCTCCGAGCCCCAGCCTTCGTCCGGAGCAAGGCCCCGCCGTCGCCGCCGCAGGCGCCCCGGAGAGGCGAAAACGGGGGAGAGTGCTCCCTCCTCCTAGACGCGGTGGGGACCGCCGAGGACGCGGGCCGGCAAGGTGATGATCGCCTTGAAGAGGCCGAGGACGCCCCCGACGGCGATCCCCAGCAGGCGGAACGGCAGAAGAAAGAGCCAGACCACCGGGTAGAGCACCAGGGCCAGGAGCGCGAGCGGCCAGCACAGCACCAGCAGGATCAGCCAGAGCAGAAACTTGACCATTGCACCCCTCCCACCACGTTCGCCGCTGACGAGAATACGCTGCGGCACGGTGGAGGTTTCCGGCGCGGCGCTTGACAGCACCACTGCGGCGGTGTACCCAAGGCGGGCAGGAGCACATCGAAACCGCGGCACGCCGTCCGAATTCGGCAGGGAGGTCCTACCATGCCCGAGATCCGCTCCAACCCGGTCACCGGCGACTGGGTGATCATCGCCACCGAGCGCGCCCGGCGCCCCGAGGAGTTCACCCAGAAGACGCAGAAGCCCCCGCTCCCGGCCTTCGCGCTCGAGTGCCCTTTCTGCCCGGGCAACGAGGACAAGACACCGGCCGAGCAGTTCCGAGTCCCCGCCCCGGGAGGCGGGTGGCTGGTGCGCTCGGTCCCAAACCGGTACGCGGCGCTCGCTCCGGAGGGCGAGGTCGAGCGCCACGGGGATGGGTTTCGGACGTTCCTCTCCGGGGTGGGGCTTCACGAGGTGATCGTCGAGACGCCGGCCCACCACCTGACGACGGCTCTCCTGCCGGTCGGCCAGGTGGAGCACATCCTCGTCGCGTATCGGCACCGCCTGCGGGCCTTCTACGACGACCGGCGCATCGCACACGTGATCGTTTTCAAGAACTACGGCGAAGCCGCCGGCACCTCACTGATCCACCCGCACTCACAGATCGTCGGCATGCCGGTGCTCCCCGGCCAACTGCGCGCCAGGCTCGAAGAAGCGGTGCGGCACTGGGGGGACAAGGGAGAGTGCCTGTACTGCCGCTCGCTCCAGGAGGAGCTGCACGACGGGACACGCATGATCGCGGAAAACGCGTCGTTCGCGGCGTTCGTGCCGTACGCGGCGCTGTCGCCGTTCCATATCTGGATCTTCCCCAAGCGCCACTGCGCGTACTTCGGCGACATCTCCGACTCCGAGGTGTCCGACCTAGCCGCACTCCTCCTTGAGGTGCTCGCGCGGCTGTATGTCGGGCTCCAAGATCCCGACTACAACTACGTGATCCGCTCCCTCTCGCCGCAGGAGGGGGCCGTGAGGTATTTCCACTGGTACATCTCGCTGATTCCGCGGGTGACCAAGTCCGCGGGTTTCGAGCTCGGCACCGGGATGTTCATCAACACCGCGCTCCCCGAGCGCAGCGCCGAGTTCCTGCGCGGGGTGACACCAGGGGCGTGAGGTGCCCACGGCCGGCCGCTACTTATGGCCCACTGGCAGCAGCGCCAGCGGCTGCTCTTCGGGGGCGCTGCCGAGGGCGGCGGCCAGGGCGGCGTCGTCGTAAGCGCCCACGACGGTAGTGCCAAGGCCGAGGGCAACTGCCTGCAAAGCCAGGTTTTCGGCTGCGGCCCCCACCTCTATCGGAACGTAGCGGTTGGACCGCTCCCCGTACTTCTTCACCGTGCGCGCGTAGACGGCAGTGAACGCGACGGACGCGGGCGCCTCGGCCACCCACCCCTGCCGGCAGGCCGCCGCCACCTCGGCGCGGCGATCCCCGGTGAGTACCATCACCAGGTCGTGCAACGCGGGGCGGTACCGGTACACGCCGCTCGGCAGGCCCGTCACGTTGCCGGCCACGAGGAAGAGCTCAAGGGGGTAGAGCGCACCGGCGGAGGGAGCCGTGCGGCGTCCCCGCTCGTCGCTGACACCCTGGGCGGCCCACATCAGCTGAGAGATCTGTGCGAGCGTGAGGGGGGTTGCAGCGAACGAGCGCAGAGAGCGCCGTGTCTTCAACGCCTGCTCGATGGACACCTCGCCCGTCGCCCGCGCTGCCGGGAGCCTGATCACCGTCGCCGCCGAGGGTTCCTGAGCCGGGGCCGCGGCTCCGAGGCCGAGCACGAGTCCGGCCAAGCAGGCGGTGGAGCCCCGGAGCTTGCGGGGTTTCATCGTCATCGCAGTGTCCTCCGGTGTCGGTGAGAGTCTAGCGCCGCCGGTGTCTCGGCGTGCATCGTGTCCTTCGGAGGTGACGGGAAAAGGGGGAGTGGGTGGTGCACCGTTGAGTGACGGCGCTGAACCCAGGTATGTTTGGTGCACAATGCCGGTGCAGGAGGTTCCCATGCGGAGACGGCTCGCGCCAGTCTTGACGCTCGTCGTTGCGGTGGCCGTGCTCACCTCCGTGGGCTGTGCCTCGGCCAAGGCCACCGACTGGACCGGCCACCACATCGACGAGGTGATCAAGGAGTTCGGTTCCCCGACCAGGGTGGTGTCCACCCCCGACGGGGGGAAGATGTACGTCTGGGAGCTCCAGCGCAGCGTCTCGGAGCCGAGCTGGGGGAGCGGGCCGGGAGCGCCTACGGTCTCGAGCAATGTCCGCCGCTACACCGCCACCAAGACGTTTTGGGTCAGGCCGGACGGGATCGTCGCCTCCTGGAACCTCCACGATTGACGGGCCGCGCTCGCCGGCCACTTGCAGGTGCCCTGCTAGAATCCTGACGCTGTCGCCAGCGGAGGGAGCACATGGAAGCGACGCTGATGCGAGCGTGGGAGAGGCCTTTCTGCGGGAGCCTGCGCGCCGCCGACGTCGGGCGGCGCGTCGAACTGGTAGGGTGGGTGCGGCGCCGTCGAAACCTGGGCGGGATCGTGTTCGTGGACCTGCGCGACCGCGAGGGGTGGGTGCAGGTTCTGGCGCGCGATGAGCTGCGGGAGGCGGGGGAAAAGCTCTCCCAGGAAGATGTCGTTCGCGTCGTGGGCACGGTGGCGGCGCGCTCCGCAGAGACCGTGAACGCCGAGATGCCCACAGGTGAGGTCGAGGTGGAGGCGGAGACGGTGGAATTGCTCACCGCCGCCGAGACCCCGCCGTTCGTGGTCGAGGACCGGGTCAACGCCTCGGAGGAGCTTCGCCTCCGGTACCGGTATCTGGACCTGCGCCGGCCCGAGATGATGGCGACGGTACTGCTGCGCGACCGCATCGTCTTCGCCATTCGTGAGTATTTCCACAAGATGGCGTTCGTCGATGTGGAGACCCCGATCCTGACCCGCTCGACCCCCGAGGGCGCGCGTGACTTCCTGGTCCCCTCGCGCCTGTCGCGCGGAACGTTCTACGCGCTCCCGCAGTCGCCGCAGCTCTTCAAGCAACTCCTGCAGGTCGCCGGCCTCGGGCGCTACATCCAGATCGCCCGGTGTTTCCGGGACGAGGCCCTGCGCGCCGAACGCCAGCTCGAGTTCACCCAGGTGGACGTCGAGGCCTCGTTCGTCGAGGAGGAGGACATCTTCACCATCATCGAGGGGCTGTTCGCGCACGTCTTCCCGATCGTGGGGATCACGCCGCCCGCGACGTTTCCCCGCATGACGTTCGACGAGGCGATGGAGCGCTTCGGCACCGACCGCCCCGACACCCGGTTCGGCATGGAGCTCGTCGACCTTGGGGCGGTTGCCAAGACGTGCGCATTCGAGGCGTTGCGCTCGGCTGCCGTGAGCGGGCGCGTGAAGGGGCTGGCGGTGCCCGGCGGCGCCTCGTTCTCGCGCAAGCAGCTCGACGAGCTCTCCGACCTCGTGAAACCATTCGGCGCCCCCGGTGTGATGTGGTTCCGCAAGACCGCCGAGGGGTACGGCTCGCCTGCCAAGAAGGCACTGGGCGACCAGGGCATCGCGGCGTTCCTGCAAGCGGGCGGCGCAGGGGAGGGTGACCTCCTCGTGGCGGTCGGCGGTGCCGCCAAGGTCGTGTTCGCCGCTCTCGGGGCGCTCCGCATGGAGTTGGGTCGCAGGCTGGGGGTGATCCCCAACGACGCCCACGCCTTCCTGTGGGTGACGGACTTCCCTCTGCTGGAGTGGGACGAGGAGACGAAGCGCTATTACGCCAGTCACCACCCGTTCACATCGCCTAAGCCCGAGGATGTCGACACGCTCGAGAGCGACCCGGGGGCGGTGCGGGCTCGCGCCTACGACGTGGTGATGGACGGCGTGGAGCTTGGGGGTGGCTCGATCCGGATCCACGACCCCGCTCTGCAGCGCAAGGTGTTCTCGGCGCTCGGGATCGACGAGGCCCAGGCGAAGCACAAGTTCGGCTTCCTGCTCGAGGCGTTTCGGTACGGCGCCCCGCCCCACGGCGGGATCGCCCTCGGCCTCGACCGAATGGTGATGCTGATGGTGGGGAAGGACTCCATCCGCGATGTGATCGCCTTCCCCAAGACCACCGCCGGGAACTGCCTGCTCACCGAGGCGCCCAACACGGTGGACGCCGAGCAGTTGCGGGAGCTTCACATTGCGCTGACCTAGCGGCACGAGGGGTTTACCGGGACGGGCGGCCCCCCGGCAGAGGGGCTCGGCAGGCCGAAGGGCGTGGAAGAATAGTCCCCGACCGCGGGTTAAGGTCGGTGGGAACTCACGGTACGCACGCTCGGGCCCGGCGGGCACGGCACGGGGTTGCGCGCGCCGTACAGACAAGGGAGCAGAGACCATGAGCAGGCTCATCGCCCTCGTCCGTCACCCCGCAGCGGCGGTGGCGGTGATTGCGCTTGCCCTCGGCGCGCTCGCCCAGGACAAACCGGCTGAACAGAAGAGGCTCTTCTTCGAAACCGTGCAGGTCAACCTCATCAGCGTCGAGGTGTTCGTGACGGACCGTGCCGGCAACCCGGTGACGGGGCTCCAGCGTGAGGATTTCGAGGTGTTCGAAGACGGCCGCCCGGTCAAGGTCACGAACTTCTTCGCGGCGGATCCGTCGGCACCCGCCCCGATCCCGGTTGCCGTCGCCGGACCTCGTGCCGAACCGGCCTCGGAGGAACCCAAGCTACCGCCCGTCGAGCAGCGGCTGTCGGTAGTCCTGCTCGTGGACAACTCCGGCATCACGGAGGCCGAGCGCAACCTGGCGCTCAGGAACGCCCGCGAGATGCTGGCCAACTGCCTGCGTCTGCCCCATACCCAGGCCATGGTCGTGATGCTCGACGTCCGCGCGCACGTCCGTCAGACGTTCACCTCCGAGCCTCAGCTCCTCAGCGCCGCACTGGACAAACTGGAGCGCGAGCCCGCCGACCGCACCGCCGGGGCCATCAACACCTCGATGGTCGAGCGTGCGATGAGCCGGATCTCGGTGCCGTCACAGTTTTCCGACCAGGGCACAAGCAGCCGGGGTGGCCGAATCGAGAGCCGCGACTTCGAGGCGCAAGAGGCGCTCTCCCTCCTGCAGACGATCCGCTCCGCTGCGGCGGAGGCCCGCGAGAGAACCCGCGCCACGCTCGTCTCGACGATCGATTTCATCGGCTCGTTGGCGGGCCTGCCCGGCCGCAAGGTCGTGTTCTACGTGGGCAACGGACTCTCGCTCAACCCCGGCGAGTCCCTGTTCATGAAGTGGGAGAGCCGGTTCGGTCAGGCGGGCCTGGAGCGGGGGTTCTCTGCGCCTCTGGAGGCGAGAGGGCTGTCGCTGTCGAGTGACTTCCGCAACCTGGTTGCCCGCGCGAACGCCGGCCGCGTGACGTTCTACGCGATTGACGCGAGCGGGGGCGTCGCCCCTAGCGCCCCCTCCGCCGAGCAGGCGGTCCTCGACCCCGAGCCCGGCATCAACACCTCAGAGACGATGGGGAAGCAGCACTCCATGCAGCACCTGGCGTTTGCCACGGGCGGCGAGGCGATTGCCGCCACGCCGGATCCGTCCGCCATGTTTACCCGGCTTCTGAGAGACTTCGACACGTACTACTCCCTCGCCTATCCGGCGCCGCGCATCGGCGATGGCAAGGACCACTCGATCACCGTCAAGGTACGCCGGGATGGCGCGGTGGTCCGCTACCGCCGGCACTACCTCGACAAGACCGCCGATGACCGCGTGGTGGAGCGCAACCTAAGCGCGTTGCTTCATGACTCGGGGAGCAACTCATTGGATGTTGAGGTGACGGTGGGCACACCGGTGTCGCGAGGCGGCGGGGCGTTCTCCGTGCCTCTCCTCGTCTCGGTGCCGGTGGGCAAGCTGGTCCTGCTCCCGGAGGGCGACGCACACCGTGGTTCGGTCTCGATCTTCCTCGCGGCCAAGGACCTCGACGACCGAATCACGCCGCCGGTCAAGCGCCATTTCTCGCTCAGCATCCCGAACAGCAGCCTCGTGGCTGCGCTGGGACAGACCGGCAGCTACACCTTCGAGTTGGTGATGGCAGGGGGCCCACAGACGGTGGCGGTGAGCGTCCGGGACGATCTGGCCCAGACGGAGTCCACCGTCACGGCCCGCTTCTGGGTGGGCGAGCGGACCGACCAACCCAAGACGATCCAGGGTCGCCTCATGTAGCGGCTCCGAGGGCGGACTGGCCGGTCGCGGCGGCGTTCCCGACAATTGCTCGCGGCGGTGTGCCCGGTAAGCGGCGGGGACGGTGTGTCCCCGGATTCTGCTCTTTGGGCCGGCGCGCGTCGGGCACCACCCCGGGGCAAGGACACGGTGAGCCGCCACCGGTCGGGGTTCCCGCAGCGTTGGGGCCAGCGGCGCTTCTGGTATCGTGGCGCACATCCGGAGCACCCCGGAGAAAGGGAGCTGGCCATGAGCAAGACCCACGGGCCGGTGCGATACGACGTCAGCCTGCTCACCGAGGACGACCTCTTCCTCTTCAACGAGGGGAGCCACTTCAACCTCTACGACAAGCTGGGTTCACACGTGATCACAGCCGACGGCACCGAGGGCGTGTACTTCGCGGTCTGGGCCCCGGACGCCGAGCGGGTCGCGGTGACCGGCGACTTCAACGGCTGGAACAAGGGGAGCCACCTCCTCGGATCGCGCGGCCAGTCGGGGATCTGGGAGGGGTTCATCCCCGGCCTCGCCAAGGGCGCGCTCTACAAGTACCACGTGTACTCGCGCTTTCACGGCTACCGGGCGGACAAGGCCGACCCGTTCGGCGTCCACCACGAGATCCCGTCCAAGACGGGCTCGGTCGTCTGGGACCTGGACTACTCGTGGGGCGACGCGGAGTGGATTACGACGCGGGGCGCCCGCAACCGGCTCGACGCTCCGATGGCGATCTACGAGGTGCACCCGGGCTCGTGGATGCGTGTGCCGGAGGAGGGCGGTCGGTGGCTCTCCTACCGTGAGCTGGCGCCAAGGCTCGCCGAGTACGTGACGAAGACGGGCTTCACCCACGTCGAGTTCATGCCGGTCATGGAGCACCCCTTCTACGGCTCCTGGGGGTACCAGATCACCGGCTTCTTCGCACCCACCAGCCGCTACGGGACTCCCCAGGATTTCATGTTTCTCATAGACACGCTGCACCGGGCCGGCATCGGGGTGATCCTGGACTGGGTGCCATCGCACTTTCCCTCCGACGAGCACGGCCTCGCCTACTTCGACGGCACCCACCTGTACGAGCACGCGGACCCGCGCCAGGGGTATCACCCCGACTGGGGGAGCTACATTTTCAACTACGGCCGCAAGGAGATCTCGAGTTTCCTGACGTCGAACGCGCTGTTCTGGCTCGAGAAGTACCACATCGACGGGTTGCGCGTGGACGCCGTGGCCTCGATGCTCTACCTGGACTACTCGCGCAAGGAGGGGGAGTGGATCCCCAACGCGTTCGGCGGGCGCGAAAACCTCGACGCCATCGCCTTCCTTCGTCGCTGCAACGAGGAGGTGTACCGGCGCCACCCGGATGTCCAGATGATGGCCGAGGAGTCCACCGCCTGGCCGATGGTCTCGCGCCCGACCTACGTCGGGGGCCTTGGGTTCGGGCTCAAATGGGACATGGGGTGGATGCACGACACGCTGGCCTACATGCGCCACGAGCCGATCCACCGCGCTTACCACCACAACCAGATCACGTTCCGCCAGCTCTACGCCTTCCATGAGAACTTTGTGTTGCCGCTCTCGCACGACGAGGTTGTGCACGGCAAGGGCTCGCTGCTCGGAATCATGCCGGGCGACGACTGGCAGAAGTTCGCCAACCTGCGGCTGCTGCTCTCATACATGTGGGCGCAGCCCGGCAAGAAGCTGCTGTTCATGGGCGGGGAGATCGCCCAGTGGCGCGAGTGGCACCACGAGGAGAGCCTGGACTGGCACCTCTTGCAGTACACCCCCCACGAGGGCGTGCGAAAGCTGGTGACGGACCTCAACCGCATGTACCGGTCCGAACCGGCGTTGTTCGAGCACGATTGCGATCCGGCCGGGTTCGAGTGGGTGGACTGCGCCGACTGGCACGGGAGCATCCTCTCGTTCCTGCGCCGGGGCAAAAGCGCCGCAACAGTGCTCGTGGGCTGTAACTTCACCCCCGTGCCGCGGGTCGGCTACCGGCTGGGCGTGCCGTTCGGCGGCACCTGGCGGGAGCTGCTCAACAGCGACGGGGAAGCGTACGGGGGCGGCGGGATGGGGAACTTCGGCGGCGTCGCCGCGGAGGAGATCCCGACTCACGGCCGTCCCTTCTCGCTCAGCCTGACGCTGCCGCCGCTGGGAGCGGTGTTCCTCAAGGGCGAGGCACCGCAGGCGTGACGCCGCGCCCGGGAGTTTGCGTTCCCGCTGATATTGCGTCAGAATCTACAATTAACGGAGGTAGAAGCATGACGTACACGGAGACCATTGGGAAAACTGCAGGCAAGGTCTGGCAATACCTGCACGATCATGACAAGGCAAGCCTGTCCGGCCTCGAGAAGGCCGTCAAGGCGCCGCGAGGCGTGGTTTTCATGGCGATCGGTTGGCTGGCGCGCGAGGGGAAGCTGGAGTTCGGCCAGGAAAAGCGAACCACGCAGGTCTGGTTGAAGTAGGGTCAGCCGCCCCCACCTCCTTTGACGTTGGGAAGCTCAAGGCACTGGGCGCACGGCAGGTTTCCCGTGCGCGCGGTGGTCGTTTGCAAGGCGAGGCCCAAACTCCTGGTATCCTTCGCGGGCGGCGCGCGACCCGCGCCGACAACCTCTCGGAGGGAAAATCGTGAGACGAACCATCGTCGTTTGTTGCGCCGTGCTGATCTGGAGTGCGTTTGCGCCACGGCTGGCTGATGCGTGCACCAATCTCCTCGTCACCAAGGGGGCGTCGGCCGACGGCTCGACGATGATCACCTACAACGCCGACTCGCACGAGCTGTACGGCGAGCTCGTGCTCATCCCAGGTGGCTCGTTCCCGCCCGGCGCGCGGCGCGAGATCATCGAAGGGGACTCTGGCAAGTTCCTGGGCTGGATCCCGCAGGCGCCACAGACGTACTGGGTGGTCGGCAACATCAGCGAGCACCAGGTCTCGACCGGGGAGACCACGTTTACCGGGCGGGACGAGCTGAAGCCGGACCCGCCGATCGGCATCGATTACGTCTCGCTCATGAACATCGGCATGGAGCGGGCGAGAACCGCACGCGAGGCGATCAAGGTCATGACGGACCTCGTCGCGGAGCACGGGTACGCCTCCACCGGCGAGTCGATCTCCGTTGCCGATCCCAACGAGGCGTGGATCTTCGAGATCATCGGCAAGGGGAAGGGGGTCAAGGGCGCGGTGTGGGTCGCGCGGCGCGTGCCGGACGGCTTCATCTCGGCGCACGCCAACCAGGCGCGCATCGGGCGGTTCCCACTCAACGACCCCGCCAACTGCATGTACTCCAAGGACGTCATCTCCTTCGCCCGCGCGAAGGGGTGGTTTTCGGGCAAGGACGCGGACTTCTCCTTTGCCGACGCCTACGCGCCGCTCGACTTCGGCGCGCTGCGGGCATGCGAGGCGCGGGTGTGGAGCATGTTCCGGGGCGCCGCGCCCTCCGCGAACCTCTCGATCGACTACGTGAAGGGGGTGCCGGGCGCCGCCCCGCTGCCGCTCTGGATCAAGCCCGACAGGAAGCTGGCGATCGCAGACGTGATGGCGCTGATGCGCGACCACTTCGAGGGTACCGAGTTCGACATGACCAAGGACGTGGGGGCCGGGCCGTTCGCCTGCCCGTACCGGTGGCGGCCGATGACTTTCAAGGTGGACGGCCAGGAGTACGTCAACGAGCGCGCGATCTCGACCCAGCAGACCGGGTACTCGTTCATCGCCCAGATGCGGTCGAGCCTTCCGGACCCGATCGGCGGGGTGATCTGGTGGGGCGTGGACGACACCTACTCCACGGTGTGGGCGCCGATGTACTGCGGCATCCGGCAGGCGCCCAGGCCGTACGGAGTCGGGGTCGCCGACATGCACCACTTCTCGTGGGACTCGCTGTTCTGGGTGTTCAACTGGGTGGCGAACTTCGCGTACTCGCGCTACTCCGACATGATCGTAGACATCCAGCAGGTTCAGCGCGAGCTGGAGGGCGGTTTCCTGGCCGATCAAGCCGGGATCGACAAGGCTGCGCTCGCCCTCCACGCGCAGGCACCCGAGCTCGCCCGCGACTATCTCACGAAATACTCGATTGCGCAGGGCGAGCTGGTGCACAAGAGGTGGCGAAAGTTGGGTGAGGACCTGCTCGTCAAGTACATGGACGGCAACGTCAAGGACACTCAGGGCAACGTCACCCACCCCGAATACCCCGAGGCGTGGTATCGGCAAATCGTCCAGGACCACGGCGACGTCATCAAGGTGCCTCCGACGCCCACCCCGACTCCCGCACCCACGCACTGAGCCATCCCGGCGTGAAGCTTCGATCGCGCCAGAGGTCGGGGCTCCCGGACGCGAGCGCCCGTGGTGTCGGGTTGTGGGTCTTCAACCCGCCCCTCGGGTGAAGCGGCGTTAGCTCCGAGGCCGCGGGGTCCCCAGCGCGCGGATCCGGGACGGGGTGTCGTCGGCGCGGTCTCATGCGAACGGCGAGGGGCCCCGTTCCGGGACGCGCTGCTGGGTCGCGGTCGAGGAGTTTCAGCGCGCCGCGAGCGGGGGCGAGCAAGCGCTGAAGGCCGCGAACCCGAGGGGCAAGAAAGCGCCTCCACGCAGTGGAGTACGTGTTGTCGTGGAACGGCGGTTCAAGGCCCGCTCAGGGCCTTCTCTCCACCTCGCCGGTCATGGGAACGAACCGGACCGGGATCACGTCGCGCTCGGGGAAGTCCTCTTCCCCGCGACGCGTGATCACCTTGAGCTGCTGGTAGAAAGATCCGACCGGGATGACCATGTGGCCGCCGATCGCGAGCTGATCCAGTAGCGGCTGGGGGATGCGCTCTGGAGCGGCGGTGACCACGATGCCAGCGAACGGTGCAGCGTCGGGCCAGCCCGCATAGCCGTCGCCGGCCCGGACGTGGACCTTCTTGAAGCCGAGGGATGTCAGTTGCCTTTCGGCCTCATGCGCGAGCGAGGCACGGATCTCGATCGTGTAGACATCGCAGCCAATGGCGTCCAGCACCGCCGCCTGGTACCCCGAACCGGTGCCGATCTCGAGCACGCGATCGCCAGGCTTGACCTCCAGGAGCTCGGTCATGAGTCCAACGATGTACGGTTGGGAGATGGTTTGCCCCTCGCCGATCGGGAGCGGGTGATCCGCGTAGGCCTCCGCGCGCACATCCTGCGGCACGAAGAGGTGGCGGGGGACCGTTCGCAGGGCCGTCAACACCGCCGCATCGCGCACGCCGCGCGACGCGATCTGAGTTGCGACCATCTCCTCGCGCAGTTGCGCCCAGTGCGCCTCTTGGTCGGCCATGCTGCCCCCTCCGCAACCCCCCGACCAACCCCCGGCGAGTGCGAGCATCACAAGCACCGATGGCATCCTCACGTCCCGCTCCTCGTAACGAAAACATCGCGCCCCGCGACCACGGTGCGCAAAATCTTCACCTGCAAGATCTCTGCCGCGCCCCCTCCCTCGAGGTCACGGTCGAGGACGGTGAGGTCAGCGGCGTTGCCGGCGACCACCGTCCCTCGCCAGTTTTCCTCAAACGCAGCGTACACCGCCCAGGACGTGTAGCCGGCCACGGCTTCGGCCGGCGTCAGCGCCTCGGGGAGGTTCCACCCTTCGGTTGGTGTCCCCTGCGGGGTACGCCGTGTCACCGCGGCCCACAGCCCAAGCCGAGGGTCGGGGCTTTCGACCGGGACGTCCGAGCCGAGGCACAGCCTTGCGCCGGCTGCGAGCAGGGAACGCCAGCGGTACGCCCAGGTGATGCGCTCCGGGCCGAGGCGCGCCGGCGCCCAGGGCATGTCGGAGGTGCAGTGGGTGGGCTGAACCGAGGCGATGACGCCGAGCGCTGCGAAGCGGGGCACGTCGGCCGGCCGCACGATCTGGGTGTGCTCGATTCGCGGGCGAAGCGTTCTCCCGTTCGGCCCGAGCTCACGCTCGTAGAGGTCCAGCACGCGGGTCACCGCCGCGTCACCGATCGCGTGGACGCAGGGCTGGAACCCCGCCTTCGCCGCGCGTCGCATCACGTCCGCCAGGCGGGCCTCCGGGGTGACCTCGAGACCTCGCGCCGTCGGCTCGTCGCTATACGGCTGCGACAGCCAGGCTCCGCGGGAGCCCAACGCTCCATCCGCGAGCAGCTTGACCGCGCGCACCGCGAGCATCCCATCGCGGCCGACGCGTGCCCCGACGGCGAACTCGGCGTCGAGAAGCTGATCGTCACTCCCGTCGAGCATCGCGTAGACTCGCACCGGGAGCCGCCCCTCCCCTTCCAGCTTGCGCAGCACGGCCAGCTCCATGCGTCCCGTGCCCGCGTCGTGGAACTCGGTGATACCGAACGCGGCGAGATGCTCGCAGGCCAGCAGCACGCGCCGTTCGATGTCCGCCGCGGTCGGGGCCGGGACCGCCCTGTCTAGGAGGTCTTCCGCCGCATCCACCAGGACCCCGGTAGGAGAGCCGGCAGCGTCGCGGAGGATGCGGCCGCCCGGTGGATCGTCCGTTACCGCGGTGATGCCGGCCGCGGCGAGCCCCCGTGCGTTGGTGAGCAAGGCGTGGCCGTCCACGCGCCGGAGCGCGACCGGATGGTCCGGTACCGCCGCCGAGAGCGCGGCGTGGCTCGGAAACGTCTTTTCCGGCCAGCGGTTCTGGTCCCACCCCCGGCCCACAACCCAGGTGCCGGACGGCAGACTGGCGGCCGCCCGCCTCACCCGCTCCACCACCTCGGCGAAGCTCGCCGCGTCGCGCAGATCCACCTGCTCGAGCGACGCCCCGTAGCCGACGAGGTGCCCGTGGCTCTCGGTGAAGCCCGGGTAGAGGTGGGCACCCGCCAAGTCGGCCACCTCGGCTGCGGACCGCCGCCACGCCCCCGCGTCGCCGGGAGGGACCAGCGCGACGATGCGCCCACCCTCCACCGCCACCTCGAGCCGCTGAACGCCGGCAGGGGTGTGCACCTGAGCGCCGACGAGGAGCCGATCGCAGCGCGGCGCTTGCGAGCAGGCAGCCAGAGCCGTCACGAACGAAGCCGCCACGAGAAGGCGTAGCACACGGGTACTGTAGCGGTGCTCGCTCGCCGGGGCAACGGGGAGAAGGTATTCTTGTCGCCTGCAAGGAGGTCTCCATGCCCGAAGAAAGGACCCTCACCCGCCGCGACCTCATCGCAACGACCGCCAAGGCGGCCGCAGTGGCCGCCATCGCCCTTCCAGCGGCGAAGGCCGCAACGGCGGCCGGCCCGGCGCGACCGGTGGCGGTCGCGTCTAGGAACGGCCTCGCGGCGGTCAAGCTGGCGGTGGAGCGCATGCTCGCGGGCGCGGTCCCCGTGAACGCCGCGGTCGCTGGCGTCGCGATCCCAGAGGGAGACCCCGACGAGGTGGGGGTCGGCTACGGCGGCCTGCCCAACGAGGACGGAGTGGTTCAACTGGACGCCGCGGTGATGGACGGCACGACGATGCGGGCGGGGGCCGTCGCAGCACTCGAGCGCATCAAGCACCCGGCCGCCGTGGCGCTGGAGGTGATGCGCCACACCAACCGGATTCTGCTGGTGGGCGAGGGCGCCCTCAAATTCGCCAGGGCGCACGGTTTCCCCGAGGAGAACCTGTTAACCGAACGCTCGCGCAAAATCTGGCTCTTGTGGAAGGAAAACGCCTCGGGGAAGGACGACTGGCTGCCTGACCCGAAGGAGGTGGAAGACCCCGACATCCGGTGGTTCATCGAGCAGTACGGCGATTCCTACTTTCGCCCTGCAGGCACGATCCACCTTTCGGCGTGCGCGGCCGACGGCCGGCTCGGCTGTTGCACCACCACCTCGGGGCTGTTCTTCAAGGTTTCGGGGCGGGTGGGGGACTCGCCGCTGGTGGGCTGCGGCCTCTACTGCGACTCTGAGGTGGGCTCGGCGGGGGGCACCGGCCACGGCGAGAGCAACATCATCTCCGTCGGTGCCCATACCGTGGTCGAGTTCATGCGTCAGGGCAAGTCTCCCGAGGCCGCGTGCCTCGCGACCCTGGAGCGGGTCGCGGGCAACACGAGGCTCGCCTACCTCAAGGACGAGGCGGGCCGCCCGAAGAACAACCTCTACCTGTACGCGGTCAACAGGGCAGGGGAGGTGGGGAGCGCCGCGATCTGGGCGACTGCGAGGTCCCAGTACGCCGTCTGCCGCGCGGGGTCCGAGCCCCAGCTCCTGGACTGTGCCTACCTGTACAAACGTGGAAAGGCATGAGGCACGAGGCGTCGGAGAGACAGTAGGGAGCCAAGAGTTGAGAATCGGGATGGAAGAGTGAGAGGTACTTCACCACATCCGGACCGTGCTCGCCCAGGTTCGTTGCCTTTCTGCTGAACCTCGACTCTTGCCTGTCGAAAAGCCGCTGCTCGCGCGACGGACCGTCAGACGGCGGTCGAGGCGAGCGCATTGAGCCTGCTCTCGACCTCGTCGATGACGTAGTCGGGGGT
>Ga0256868_10000732_pt1 | contig 18783 bp, 21 predicted proteins | sample RVTome_13_FD_187341 | JGI IMG/M metagenome (GOLD analysis project Ga0256868, IMG submission 187341) | Soil microbial communities from uranium-contaminated site in the Upper Colorado River Basin, Wyoming, United States - RVT92D227 HiSeq ...
AAATAAAAAAACTGGTCACTTTGAAAAGATACTACTATATCTAAACTAAAAAAAACCAGGCTTTAACTCTTTCTTATTCCTTTTTTATACTTTCAATTATCCTAATATGAGTTATATAAAATAGAAACATTTTATAGGTGAGGATGAGGTATAAGATGAAAAAGAGAAATATTGTATATATCCCTACTATCCACCACTGTTTAGAAAAACGTGATATATTAGAAAATACCCTTAGTAAGAAAACAGTTGACCAATATTTTCGGGATACTAATAAATTTTGGAAAGAAATAGATGATTATATAAAAAAAATCAATGTCAAGATAGACAAGATATTTTGGGAAGGCTGGAGAGGAAATGAAAAAGAGATAAGTACAGATAGAAAAAATTTAGGAAAAATAACTGATAAACTTACTGATGATGATCTCTTACAAAAAATGTTAGAATCAACTGCAAAGATGGATAAGATATCCAACATAGTTTTAGACTTAATTAAAAAAGGTGCTGTGTTGGAAGAAACAGAAAGCAATGAATTAATAAATGAACATAAAAAAATTAGAGACGACTTAATAAACTTTCCAAAGAACTTGGATAAAAATAATAATATTGCTATCGAGCATAGTAAAAAACTTAATGAAAATAACTTTGTGCTTATACAAAAAAGAGATAGATATATTGCCAAACAAATAAATTATAATTTATTAACAGGAGAAACAGGGATTCTATTTATAGGCAGGGCTCATAATGTTTTATCATATTTATCTGATGATATTGAAATTATCACCGATAGCAATATTAGTGATATGGGAGAAAAAATTATTAATAAATATTTTAAATATAAGAGTACGTGAAGTAATAATAAATTAGGTTTATAGCTTTTATAAGGATAGATTAGAAAGAACATTAGTAGGCATTATTAAAAGCATTTGATATTGAAATGAGGTCTGTGTAAATAATTATTGATGAGAGTTTTATAAACAACAGTCTATCCGAATGTATGATTTCTATGAAAGAATAAGCATTATATTGGGAGAAAGCAGAATTAATATTTTCAATTAAGAATATTTATTTTTCCTGATTTCAATATATTTTTTCTTTTCCTTTTTTGAGATATTTCCTTGGAAAACATCAGTTATTTGTTTCAATGTGTTATAATCGTATATTTTCTTATTAACATTCTCAAGGAATACTCTCATTGCTATGTCTGGATATTCCTGCATAAAATAAATTACATCTCCATACATACTTACTCTTCTAATGTTTGGGAATTTACTCTTAATCTTTTTATAATTATCATAAGTGTTTCTCATGGATGATTTGGCATATCCATTCTGTATGATCTCCTGTAGGAATGCGAGTGGATTTCCAGATAAACCGGGATTATGCGGATCGCGAATTAGGATGTCATGCGTATGTTCGTAAACGAGTCTTGGGGATATGTTTAATTTTCTTGACACCTGCATTTTTGTTTTACTACTCCTTACTTCATTTCGTATTTTCTCTATTGTTTCTTTTGATAAATGTGATTTTCGTTTTTGGATAATTTGGGATCCAAATTGTATATCCTTGGTGAATCGTATCACATATGCACGGGAGAGTTTCATCTCCCGCGCTATCTGGGATTCCGAAATTCCTTGTTGTACTCGTTCCCTGATTTTCTCCTTTAAATCTTCTGGTACTCCCTGATTCATCGGTATATCCTGGGTATGCCATCGTATCGCCCAATAGGTAAGACCTAATCTTTTCGCCGTTTCAGTTTTGGATTTGCATTCAAGAACGGTTTGTCGTATCTGTGCTATCTCCTCATCAGATCTTATCCTTCGCATATTCGTGTTTCTGGGGATATTTCTCGTATATTTGATCACGGTGTCCCTACAGATATGCAGTTCTTCAGCTACTTGCCTCTTAGATTTCCCTTTATTTACTTCATCCTTTATCCGTTGTTCGAGCTCCACCGGTATGCCTAAACGAGTATGAATGTCATGAGTATATTTCTTAACTGTAGAATAGTCGAGACCGCGTTCGATTGCCACTTCTATCTTAAACTTTCCTTTTTTCACTTCATCCCGGATTGTTTTTATCAAGACATCATCTAATTTTGTTTGGATCATCTAATAAAAAAAACCGATGGTGGTTATATAAATAGATATCTCTGAGTGGGTGTTTTTACATGAGATTTTTACGAAGGAATAATTATTCATCTCTTTTTATTGTGTGGCCAATTCACTATAGTAAGGACATAGTAATTATCATAAAATCCAGGGGAGTGATATGGACTTCAAGCTTAAATCACTTATTCTCATACCTACATACGAACCCTTACCCTTATTTTAGGACCATTTTTATTAATTCTTATCTGTTGAAATGATTAAAATTCTTATGCTACTGTTAATTTTATTAAATCCTTTTTTTACTTGTTTAAAAAACCGTATCATATCTAAAAGGGAGATTTCTCAAATCGCCATTCTACAACATCATTATTCTTAAGATAATATCTACTACAACCAACATTTGCAAGTTCACCATTTACATAATACAACCAATATTTGCCATCTTTACCATTTTCAATATCATTTATTGCTACAACAAAAAACGAGTCGTAACTATCCCAATTATCTGCCTTTACAGAAAAACCATAATATTCTGCACATTCAAGTAAAAAATCTGCAACAGTAACATTATTTGTTGTCACATTCAAATAATTAATATTCCACTCTGGTGAAACAATTTTCATACTCACATTCTCAACTCGTTCTACAGTAATACCTTGTTCTACTGAAGTTGATATACAACCAGAAAATGAGACAATAACTAAAATCAAAGTAACTACAACAGCAGGTATACTTCGCCTTAAAACAGTTTTATTAGATTCTTGAATTGAAAACAATGCTTGTTTATTAGATACATAGGTAATTACAGGAAGCCCAATCAATACAAAAGTTGTTACTCCTGATATCAAATGATAGATCATAAAAGGAACACCAAGACCATAAACAGTAATTAATGCTTCTCCAGTGTGAGGATATATAATATACCACCAGCCAAAATTCGTCCAAATATCATAAAGAAACACAAGTAAAGCGCAGGTTCCCCCTATACAAAAAATAGAATGTAATTTTATACCTATAATATACGGTTTTATTCGATTTTTCAACAAAATACTTGTAAGAGCAATTAAGGCAAAACCAGAATATGTGAAAATTACTATCTGATTCATTTTTTCTCCAATAAATATTGGATTCCCCAATAAAATATCACTAAAAATTATACCAAAAAGTGGTATAAACATTGCAATTCTCATATCAAGTAGCATAATACCAATAAATGTAGCGATAGTTACAACTTCAAAGTTAGGGAAAGGTTGAATCCCCTTTGAAACTAAAAAAAATCGACCTAAAACGGCAAAAACTATCAGTAATAAAAACCCAATGATTTGTTTTATTTTATCTTTCATTTTGATTACCCCTAATGAAGATTAGGAAATAAATTAATTAAAACGACCTCTTTAGTGTCTGTATTTTCTTCTTTGAAAACTGTTTTTTCAAAATTATCAAAATTACTTTCTAAAATGTGTAAACTTGTTTTAAGTTCATTTTTATCATAAATTGATCTGATTTTTTCAAGAATTTTTATAATGTTATCAATTAGGTTTTTATAGCTTAAAGTCTCAATTGTATAAGATTTTACCATGATTTTGTTTTTCTTAAAAAAAGCTCTTTCATTTAATTTATAGTTAAATGGACGTTCTTCATCAGAATAGGCAAGTTTATCATTAATGTAAAAGTCAACTTTTTCTATATCTTCTGATACCTCAACCTCGATATCAATCGGACCGATTATCCACGTCTTTTTAAGATTATTAAATAGTTTTAAATTCATTAGATAAAAGCTATTAACAGAAGGTTTGGTTATCATAACATTCTTTTTAACTATAATACTTACCTTTTCTGATCGAACAAAACCATCTTTTTCTGCATATATTTTATATGTTCCATTTGTACAACAACTAACTGTAACATTACCATTTTCATCTGTTTTATATGTTTCTGAATCAACATATACAGTAGCACCTTCAACACCAATCATTGTCTCATTGAATACACTTACTGTAAAATTCTCGTTTTTCTTAACCTCATCTTTATCGATAGATATTCTTAACGCATGTGCCTCCCAACTTTCCAAATACCCAAACAATATTTCATAATCCTGGTCAGTTAATTCATATTTACCTGCATCAACCATAGGGAGTTCATAATCAACCCAGTAATGCCACCAATCAGAACCACCATCAATTGTTTTAACAAGAAATGCATCCCAACTAGGCCAATACTCAACAACATAAGAAAAACCACCTTTCTTCGATGCCTCATCAGCTGCACCCAGCACACTCGGATAAGGAATACAATATTCTTCTATTTCTCCGGTATCAACATTTTTAGCATAAATACGCGATTCATTAACAGTTACAATTCCATTCCAAACTGTGTCTACTTTTCCCTCGATTCTAATATTTCCTGTCCACTCATTTAGATACAAATTATCATATCCATCATCATTACCTTGGCTATTCCTGCTCCTGGTTTTTTCATTTGCATTATTGTCATCATCAGATTCGCGAATCTTAACAGGATAAGGCTTTCCTAGCAGAGCAGGGATAACATATGAAGTCATCCATTCAGGATTCATACTTTGACCAATAGCCCAATTAAAACTACCATCACTCTGCTGTAAACTTAAAAGAAAATCAACCGGTGAATTACCATTTTTCTCCCATTCAACACTTGTTGGGTCTTGACCAGCAGCAACAACAGCATCTACTGCCCAAGAAGTAGATGCAGCATTAGTAGTTCCCCAAGCCTGAAAACCGCCACTATCAGTTTGAGTTGATCTAATAAATGAAAGCGCATCATTAATAATCTCTGAGTCAGGATTTTCTCCCGCTATGATTAATATCATAACTGCAACTGATGTTGAATCAACATCACCCCAACCACCGTTATTATTTTGTTTTCCTTTAATGTAGCTTATAACATTTTGAATAATAGATTTATCTTTATCAACACCACCTGAAATTAATGCTAAAACACCAAAAAAATCATCATACAAATTTGCATTATCGCCGATTTGCACCCCATCATAAAAACTTTCTATCTTTGTAATAAAATCAATTCCATTAAAGTCCCTTGGGTTTTCATCACATGCTACTATCGCAAGCGTTTGTCTTTCCCAATCTGTTGCCTTATAGGGATCAAGCAAGTAACTTTTATCTTTTAGATAATTTACCAGGTTTCCCCAGTCATGTGCATCTTTATCTGCTGTAGAAATAGTCATAGCCGCCCATGAAGAAACAGCAAATCCTCCGATACTTCCCTCTTCCAATTGCTGATTTTTTAAAAAATTTAAGGCTTTAGTAATTACTTCATCTGTAGGCTGAAAAGGGTAATCTCCTCCAGAATCCGCTGATATACTTTCTAATGGAACATTCATCAGTATTATACTTATCAAAATAAAAATTCCTATCGTAGATTTTTTTTTCATATTTGTACTCCTAAAATGAATGTATACAAAGGAAAGATTTAAATTTATCAAAAATGATAACATTCTTTATCAAAATGGGTAACAACAATCTGTTTAAAGCATTGAGCAGTCAAACACGAATGAAAATAATGAAGATCCTTTTACATAAAGAAATTCATTTATCCGAGTTGGCTAAAGAAATAGGCATTTCTATTCCTGTTACTTCAAGACATGTAAATATTCTTTTAGAAACCGGATTAATAAAGAAACGAATAATTGGAAATGTTCATTTATTATCTGCAAATATGGAAATTTTAGAAAAAATATTAGAACCATTTATTGAGGAATCTTCGGTTGAAATTAATAAAAATGATAATCTTTTTAATGCACTCCAACAGCTTCCGGGTGTTGAAGTAAAAAGAATTGGTGACAATCAGTTTATCACTTCTATTAATGGAGAAAGAGGATATTATATATATGAAGTGGATGGAACTTCCCCAAAAATATCAATTGATAAATTTAAACCACAAAAAAATATTACATTAAATCTAAAGAAACTTGTTTCAGTTGATAAGAAAAAAATCCAAGTAAAGATTAGACATTAAAAATCAACTATCTATATGTTTTTCTACTGTAAAAATGATTAAAAGTGCAGGGGAAGTGATACCAACTCCAAGTTTAAATCTCATATTTATTAAAAGATTAATCTCTAATGAATATAAAAGCTCCCATTAGGATTTGAGCGTCGATTTACTAGTAAAAATTGTGTTTTTCTTCTGTTAAATAACCGTGCTAATGATTAGTGCGGGGAGAGAGATTCGAACTCGTATTTGTTAACACATTTGATTCCATATCTGTTGATCAGTTTTTCATTATTTTAGATACTCTATAGGAAATTAGTGTTTATTGAGTAATATCCCATATTTATTGAAAATGCGATTTCGAATCAAGCATTAACATTTTTAATATCCAATGTATTTCTTATACACATAAAAGAGGCATTGTTTTTTTTGTTTCCAGCCTCACAAACCAGGAAACGACGAAAGGAAAGAGGCTGAACAGAAATGTTAATGCGATCAAATCAGAAACAGACGGAAAAAAAAGAACACCCTATCCAAAACAGAAAAACCGTTTTTGGACCACAAACCTCTGCATTGTTCGTTATCGACATGCAACAGTTTTTTTGCAAACCGTCTTCTCACGCTTACTTTAAAGATTCAACAAAGATTATACCCAATATCCAAAATCTCATGACTGTCTATCGGCAACAATCCCTTCCTATTATCTTCACCAGATATGCACTTCTTCGAACAGAATCACCCGGGTCAATGGGCCGATGGTGGAACGATGTTCTTTACGATGACGATGACTTCTCAAACATCATAGCTCCACTTCAGCCGCTCCCCAATGAGCCTGTGATACGAAAAACACAATACAGTGCTTTCTTTAAAACAGATCTTGACCAGATTCTGAAGAAACTCAAAGTTTCAAATATTCTCATTACAGGAGTATTAACCCATCTCTGTTGTGAAACCACAGCACGAGACGCATTCATGAGAAATTATGATGTGTTCTTTGTAACCGACGCCACCGCATCAGATGAACAGGTGTTTCATGATGCCAGTCTACGAAATCTTTCCGATGGTTTTACCACCTTGGTGACCACCAAAGAGGTAATCTCATGGATCAAATAAATGAAGTAACGATCATTGGTGCGGGTCCTGCAGGGATAGCTGCAGCGATATACCTCCAAAGAGCAGAGTTGAATCCAATTCTTATGGAAAAAAACGAGCCGGGAGGTCTTCTCAGACACGCCTATCTTGTAGAGAACTATCCTAGTTTCCCTGAAGGCATTAGCGGATGTACATTGGCAGAACAGTTTGTTAAGCAACTTCACATGGTCGGTGCATCAATCACAAAATCAGGAGTAAAACATGTTCATCACCATGATGACAAATTCCATATTGAAACAGATCAAGGTTGCTTAGTTTCGTCTACGATTATCATTTCGACAGGAACCATCCCAAAAAAGTTAGAAATTCCTGGTTCTACGTCCATCGAAGGTACACGGCTCTTTTATGAACCACAATCAATACTTTTAAAAGAAAATGGAGTAAAAAAACGAATCCTTGTTATTGGTGGAGGGGACATCGCATTTGATTACACATTGACTTTGTTGAATTGGAGGCATGAGGTAACTATCATATCCCGATCAAAACTGACATGTTTATCGCTTCTTCAAGAACGTGTAATAAAAAATGGAGCTGTCATTCACACCATATGTGTTCCTGAAGAAATCGTAGAGCATAGCGAGGATATTCTGTTTAGATGCCGACGGAATGAACATATTGAAGAGATACCTTTTGATTTCATTGTTGTAGCCTGTGGAAGAGTCCCTAATATATCGTTTCTTTCCTCAACACTTAAAAAATGCTTTGATACCGCCTCAGATTTTCCTAAAACATCTCTTCCGGGATTATATTTTGCGGGAGACGTTATTCGTGGAACACATCGTCAGACTGGAATTGCTGTTGGTGATGGCATTCATGCAGCAATGATGGCGGAACATTATTTGAGAAAACGACCGGTGAAACCATGAACATCCTTGCTGAATACGGACGAGATGATCTCGCAAAAGTGTTTGTTGCACAAATGCGAGAAGACAAGCCACGGGAAAAGAACTACCATAGATATCTTGTCGAATGTGTTGAATCCATACAACCTCCGTTCCCTAGAGAAAAGAAATGGGTGTTGATTGTGTCATCCATGTTCGGATGCCCTATTCAATGTAAAATGTGTGATGCTGGTTGCTGGTGGTGATTTTTCTGGTTGCTTCACTGCTGAGGAACTCCTTGCTCAAATTGATTACATGGTACATCGGAGATTTACAGATGGAAAACCATTGACAGCAAAATTTAAAATTCAATTCGCGCGAATGGGTGAACCTTCGTTAAATCCTGCTGTCCTTAAGGCATTGGAGCAACTCGCGAGACGTTATGATACAAAAGGATTGTATATCTTCTCGGTTTCTTCTGTTGCTCCTCGTACTGCAGCTGCGCGAAGGTTTTTTGACGAACTTCTCATGATAAAAAACAGATATTATCCCCAGGGTAAATTTCAACTTCAATTTTCGATTCATACAACTGATGAACGGAAGCGCGATGAGTTAATCCCGGTAAAGAAATGGTCCTTCGATGAGATAGCTGCATATGGTGAACTTTTCTCTCTACCGCAACAAGGGGATCGAAAAGTCACTCTCAATTTCGCACCGATAGTTGGATATCCTATTGACGTTGACTATCTTCGTAACTATTTCGACCCAGAACACTTTCTTATTAAACTCACCCCAGTCAATCCGACCTTACGGTCACAAGAAGCGATGCTGATCTCAGCAGTTGATCCATACGATTGCACTACATCTACTGATCTTATCAAGCTATTTAGAAAGAACGGATATGACGTCATCCTGAGTATAGGTGTACTTGAAGGAGAACCAGATCGGTAGTAACTGCGGTCAGTTTATTCAGCGTGCGCTCAGTATATACCAACGACCTGAACAAAGCTATGACCTTGAGCGATATTCCATAAAATCATATTAATATAAAAAATAATTTTCAACAATAATTAAATTTTATTTTTTCTCCTTTCATATAACCATGTTAATAGCACGCCGAGGAGGAGATTTAGACGCATTTTTACTAGTAAAAAATTAAGGATTTCTTATGTAGGTTTAAAATGTGAAAATTGTGGATATGTTTATAGCATAGAGCGAAAAAAATGAATAAACATCCCTTTGTTTTTCAACATCTTTTTTTACCATGAATATTTGATATGTTATCATGGAAATGGTATCAATTCCAGAGGTTGAGGAAACACTACAGTCTTGGAAGAAGAAAAAACAAAAACTGAAAAAGAAAGAACAGGAAGAAAAGGAAGAAACTGAAAAATAACTTTGAAATAAATTCCCTGTTTTTCCTTGGTTGTATGGTTGGTTTTTTAAAGAAAAAGATGTTATGCAATTGTGTGTAGATAGGAAATAATGTATGATTTACATTAAATGTAAGAAATGTGGCTGGCGTTTACCTTTTTCTGCAGAAAGAAACAAAGATGCTGTTAAGAGCCGAGGAGACAGCGATATCATATGTCCTAATTGTGGTCAAATGTTGATTAAAAGTGGCGGAAAGTGGAATGGATGGAAATGAACACCTCTTACTTGATCGTTTGAATCCTCTTTTTTATCCTCTAAAACTCAACTAAGGGTTAGTTTTTTAAAGAAAGAGCAATTATAGAAAAACAGGGTTTTTAAACAGATTCGTTGTTTAGAATGATGGGAGGAGAACATTGAGAGAATATGTTGACCATGAGTTGATACAGCCAGATAAAATCGAAAAACGATTTTACCAGGTAAACATCTATAAGGAAGTGAAAGATAAAAACTCTCTTGTGGTTTTACCCACTGGTCTTGGTAAAACCATTATAGCACTCCTGGTTTTATTGGATAAGTTATCGTTAGGTAAGAAGGTTTTGTTTCTTGCTCCGACAAAGCCACTCTGTGAACAACACGCTTCCTTCATTAAGAAGACGACGACTCTTTCAGATGATGATATTGCTGTCGTCACTGGTGAAACATATTCACCACGGGAGAGAAAGGAGATATACAATAAAACAAAGGTTATTGTCGCCACGCCTCAAACTATTGAGAATGATATGGATAATCAATTATCCTTGAATGATTACGGATTGATTATTTTTGATGAGGTGCATCGTACTGTTGGTGATTATGCGTATGTGAAGATTATCGAGAAATATCGTTCTATTAGTGGTTCTCAGGTTTTGGGACTTACAGCATCCCCAGGCAGTGATTTCGAAAAATTAAAAGAAGTTGTTGTTAACCTTAGGATAAAACATATTGAAGTGCGGAATGAATGGGATGACGATGTACGGCCGTATCTATCAAGTAGAGTTCTTCAATGGCATCTTATCGATATGCCTTCTAAAATAAAACGGGTGATGACGAACATCGATAAGATGTTACAAGAAAACCTCCGTGATCTATGTAGGTATACGAGTCAAGCGAAGAATCTATCACCAAAAAAGTTAAGTAAAAAAGCATTAGTGGAGATTCAAAAAAGGATGTATATGAATCTTGGTAAAAGAGGTGGTAGTCTCTTTCATGGGTTAAGTGTGGTGTCTGCTACAATAAAGCTGTCTCACCTGAAGGATATGTTGACAAGTCAGGGGGCAGAAGTAGCAAAGATGTATATCTCCAAGCTTGACAAGGATAATTCACGAGCTGCAAAGAGGATAAAGAAACATCCTGTGTATCAATGTATCAAAAAAGGTATTGAAGAGATCAAAGGTGCTCAACCAAAGCTAAAGCTAGCAAACAAGATTATCCAGAAACACCTTCAGGAGAAAAAGGATGCGAGGATAATGGTTTTTGCAGAATACCGTGATACCATTGACATGCTTACCCCCGCGTTAAACACAATTAAAGGAGTAAAGGCTGTTAGGTTCATTGGTCAGGCAAGAACAAATACGGAAAAGGGTATGAGCCAGAAAGAGCAGAAGCAGACCCTTGACGAGTTCAGAGAGGGGACGTATAACGTCTTGGTTTCTACGAGCATCGGTGAAGAGGGCATCGATATACCTGCTATACTAGCCTGGTGTTGTTTTATGAGCCTGTGCCGTCTGCTATACGGCATATTCAGAGGAAAGGAGGACGGCAAGAGACGGGCTGCCAGGTGAGGTGAAGATACTGATAATGAAGGATTCACGTGATGAGGGATATTATTGGAGCAGTGTGAGAAAAGAACGGAAGATGTATGGCTACGTGTATCGGCTGAAGGACAGGTTGGAGGGAAAAAAGGTTAGGACGAGAGCTATTGAACGACAGAGTAAAATCAGCGAGTTTTATACATAAAAAATCATTTTTATCCTCCACACAAACCAAAATACAAAAAATATTGGTTTTTTAAAGAAAGAGATGATATAAAATTTAGTTTTGGAGGAGGAATGTTTGATGTTAAAACCGAAAATAAAAGTCGGGCATTACTATGAATTTAAATTTAGCGATAAGTGTACAATGGCATTCGCCGTATTGTATGGGTTTGAGAGAGGTAAAAATAAGGATGTATATACTTTGATGATGTACAACGATGGGAAAAATTTTGAATTTCCTATTGAATCCCCTTTATTTGATAAATGGGTTAAAGAAGGACGGATTAAAGAGATAACCTCTGATGAAGCAATGGTTTATGCTTTATAGATGTAAGGGTTGGTTTTTTAAAGAAAGAGATGTTATGAAATTGTAGATTGAGGGGGAGAATACGCAAAAAGATGAGCTTATTCAATTTCACATGTTTTTATTGCAATTAAAAAACCATCTAGAGGAGATGGTTGATAATAATGGTGGGCTGGTATTTCAGTCTTATGACAAATTAAATGTTACACCATATCAGGTCTATAAGTCTAAGAGAGAACATGAACTTGCTGTATTTATATTAAGTAGGGGAATTGCAAACCTTTTATCATATAATAATTATCCAGGTTTAGAAAAGGTTTCTAACAGGCTTGGTCAAATATCAGAACGTTTTATGACTGAAAAAGAAAAAGGATTTATGCTTTTGTTTGAATGAAATCAGTTTAACAATTTGTTGTTTTTATACTATATTTTTTTAATTTTGTTGCATATAATATTGATAAGATTTAAGTTAGGTTGATAGATATGTTTTTACATTTGGGGGAAAGAAATTATGAAAAAGAGATATGTGTTTATAGTTACATCTGTAGTTTTTTTGTTAGTCTTTACAAGTATCTCATCAGCGTTCAAATCTGAAATACAAAAAAACTATGTTGTAATAGATAATGATGCAGAAGACATAGAGTTAGAGCTGATGAAAACTAAGATTCAGGAAAAAATAGATGAGATAAGTGATAGGAAAATTTCATTTATTGATTTAATCAAAGCAAGTTACCTTTATAGTTCTCAAGATGATCCTAACGGCCCAAACTATGGCGGACTTGATGACTCTACTGATTTTAGTGCACTGTTTTGGAGCCTACTAGGAATTGTTTTTGTATCTTTTTCATTGCCTTTTTTGTTAAACCCTGATAACACGTTACAGTTAATAGGAGGTATATTAGGTACTATTACTGCGTCTTATAACATGATTATGAACTTTGCTGAAGCGTTTGATATGATTGAATATATAGAAGATGGGTGTTAAAATTAAAACTTACCAAAAATTGATACACTAATTCCTTTTTTTATTAAATCTAAAATAATATCTTAAACCGGGATTTACAATTTGTTGTTTTTATACTATATTTTTTGTATTTGTCAAGCTCCAGATAAGCAGAGTTCTCGCCTGAGAAGATTTTCAGAATAAATTTGGTCTATTGAATCAGTCAATTCTGTAATACCATATCCATAACCGTAACCATAGGTATTGACCTCAGATATTGTTTTATTTTCAATACCAAGAGTTGGGTTGAGTACAGAGAGAATCAATACAAGAAGAACCGCTGAAATTGCTATTCCTAATATTTTTCCATGTGTAGATTTTTTCATATAAATCAACCTATTAAATTCCTTTTATATATTAATAAGTATTTTCCTATATTTAAATGTTTATATATTAAAAGCTGATATAATTATTAAGTCTTTGATGTTTTCTTGTTCTTTGCCTGCTAAGATTACTATGGTTCATGATATATCAGATGTTTTTCTAATATTTTATATAAGGAAAAATATATTAATAAATAAAACAACTCTATATCTATGAAATTTCTGAAAGGGTTATTGAAAATCCTGCTTGTGAGTTTTATAATAACTACTGTATTCTTTCCAGTTTCAGTTTTAATCCACGAGGGAACACACTATGTCATGTACACATTGGAAGGAATAGAAGTAACCTCGTTTCATGTGCTGGACAGTGATTCCTTTGAGAACGGGGATCTTGGATACATAACACCCCTAAAAATATCTAGATATGGATTATTATTCCAAGAGATGATTGCATACTTCTTTCAATGTCTTTTTTTGGCATCGACTTTGTTGTTCTTCCTCGTGAAACCACTCAAGGTATTCACTGTTCACCAGTTGGAATTAATGATAGTGAGAAGGGGTGCCCATTACAACAGCAGGTATAACTATTAATGAAGGTGCAGATCCAAGTGTACAAAAAGATATTATTTAATGTTTTTATGTTATTTAAATTGTAGTTTTGAGGAAAATCTCTCCTGTTGATATAGATATGATAATGGCTTAAAAGGGTGTTTGTAGTGTTAAACCCTCTGCTTTTCATGGAGAAATATTACTTTAAAGCATTTTATTGAATCTATGCTAATTTACGCAGGCGTAATTCACCAACACCAATAGGCTCGATGCTGATCTTGTCGCCATTCTTAAATCCATATAGATCGCATACTTGTTTTGGGATGGTTACAACCAATGAACCAGAAATTAATCTTAATTTTCGTTCCATATTGAAAACTATATGGAAAATCTATATAAAAACATATTATTAAGGGATAATATCAATATGTGAATAATAACACTTAAAAATGTGTTTTATATCTTTATATGCCCTAAAAGTGTAACTAAAATAGTAGCGCCGTCTACCGGAGTATGTGCCAATTCTTAACAGCTAGGAATATATATTAAACAATTAATAAAAAAATATTACATTATCAAATACCAATATCAAAAATTAGTATTTAAAACTACTTAAATTCATGAATATTATGATGGGTCTAGTATTAAGGAGGTATCGGCGAGGATGGGATGCCTAGTGTAATATAAAAAATTTTTACAGCCCTTAACTAGACCCATTATTAATAAATATATAATTTATAATATAAATATGTTTTCTTAACTTAATTGAAATTATTTAAATGCATAAAAAAGAAAATTAAAAGAAAGAATTTACTTCCCCTCTAACTTATAACGATCCCCATATCCAGATACTTTTATAACAATTATTAATCCAAATATGAATGCTTCTTGTTTTATCGTAACTATACCTGCATTCTTTGCCCATGCTGATACTGTTATTTCAATAGGTCCAAAACCAAATATATAGCCATCTTTACTTGAACCCTCAGTTTTTATTACTCCTGGTTCTAAGGAATTTTCACAATTAATACAAGACGATGTAAAATTTATAAATGAGAAAAAACCTCCAACAACTTTTATTTCAACAGATATATCTCTAGCAATAAAGCTACCAATATTTTTTATTTCAACAGAAACAGACCCTAATCCACTATCTAGATTCATAATCTGTAGATAAGTTGGAGAACCTTCTAATGGGTATCCTGCAGCGACCCAGGCATTATAACCACCAATTAGATTGTATATTTTACCGTATACATGATTTAAGAGGTCTAAACAAAAATCTACACCAACTGAACCATTTATACTATATACTAGTATATCAGTTGTTTTTTCATAAAGTGTTGTTGGATTATCATTTCTCTGTGCCCCAGGTAGATGCCCATGATTAAACTGACATATACCACAGCCTTCTAATCCTCTTATATCCACTACCGTTAGGTTTTCTGTAGATTTTATAAGGTTATATGCTTCTTCTGCGGTTATATTAGTAAAAAATGTGGTATAAGGTATTATATTGTTTTTTTCAATTAATTTAGTGGACTTTCTAATAAATCCGCCACCTATCGCCTGAGTTTGATTTGTATATAAGGGTATTACATTTGCATAAATCACTTCTATTAAGAATTGAAATCCATCCTTTCTATTAACTTGTATGTCCTCTATTTTTAGTACACCTTCCGCAATATTAAATGTCGTGGCAAGAGCGGGTGTCATGTTCTGACCATTTATTGCTACTGTCAACCATATCTGTCCATTATCGGTATCACCACTACAATTCATGGTATAGTTAATGTAAAAATCAACATAATCTGTTTTATTTTCTATATCTACAAGTAGGTTATTCTTAGCAACAGCTTCAAGATTACTATTACTTCCATTCCCATTAATTTTTACATATCCCAGATATATTTGTTTATTTGTGTTTTTATATACAACATCTTGCTTGATTGAGTGTTTGATAATACTCGCATTAGATATAATGCTAAAGGAAGATAGCATTATAGTTATTATAATCAATAATGATTTAATTTTATTATTCATTTTTTTAACTCCCTCTAATATATTAATAGGTTATCTTGTTTTAAATCTTATGAATAGTATATACATTTTAAAAAAATTAAGAATTAGACAAATATAACCTAGAATTACCTTTTTATCTGCCTAAACTTTTATTGAAATTGGTTCCAGGGAAGGCATTATTCATAGTTAGTCACATAACTTTTGATTTTCTTTCTCTGGGGCTGACTAATCTTGAAAAAATAGGATAGTGGAATAAAAAAGAGGGATAATTGCTAAAGATCTGATTTAACAATTTGTTGTTTTTATACTATATTTTTTTAATTTTGTGCCATATAAGATTCTTCTAAGAAACGTTTAAGTTTGACTAGTATATACTATTTTTATATTTATTGGGGAAAAAATATGAAGAGGATTGGAATATTTTTAATATGCATGATGCTAGTAACTTCATGCGTAATGGTTTTTTTTCCTATCGAGATTGTAAAAGCAAGTGGAAATACATTTTATGTTGGTGGTAGTGGACCTGGTAATTATACTACTATTCAAAGTGCGATAGATGCAGCAAGTCCTGGTGATACAGTTTTTATTTATGAAGATTCATCACCATACATAGAGAATATTATCGTGAATAAATCTATTAACATACTAGGGGAATATAAAGATACAACAATTATTGATGGTAATGGAAAAAATTATGTTATTTGCATTAATGCTGAAAATGTTAAAATTAATGATTTATCTTTCCGAAATACTAGTAAGGAATTAGTTACATATGGTTCTGGTATTAAAATTCAATATTCATCAAATATATTAATTTCAGATTGCATAGTTACTGATGCAATGGCTGGAATCACTATAACAGATTCTCAAAACAACCATGTATCCTATTGTGATATATCAGATAATTCAGTAGGAATACTTCTTGTAAACTCATCTAATAATCTTATAGATTTTAACACTGTATCAGATAATCAAGGCTCCTTTGGTTCAAATATGCCAGGTACTTGGTCTATAAGTGGTGGTATAGTATTTTCAAAATCTTCAAAAAATATTTTGAAAAATAATAATTTATCAAATAATTTTGTTGGATTAATCTTTATAGATTTAACCCCCGAGAGCAATATTAAAAAAAATGATTTTGATAACAATATAGATTCCTCAAATACAATTAATTGGTATCCTGTTTATTATTTCTTTAATAAAACAGGTTTAACTATTAATAATCTTAAAACGACATACTTGACACTAGCTTTTTGTAATAATTGTCAAATAACAAATTGTAATATAGACTCTGGGGATAGTATTTCCTTAATATCCTCAAATAATTGCATTATTTCACATTGTAACAGTTCAAATAATTTTATTGGAATTAGCATCACTGGCTCAAATGAATATAGTTCTAATAATAATATTATTCAAAACTGTAATATGTCCAATAATTTTTATAATGGATTTGGAATTTCTTATGGTACAGGGAATATAATATCTAATTGCATAATGAGAAATAATGGTTTTCCTTCATCAGTATATCAAGCACCTACAACTTCTATTTTAAATAATAAATTATATAATGATGGATTAATGGGAGATATAGATAGTAAAATTGAGAACAACACAGTAAATGATAAAAACCTATACTATTTCTCTAATAAAAAAGATATAAAACTTGATGGAGAGCCTATTGGACAAGTTTGTTTTATTAATTGCTCAAACTGCTCGGTAGTAAATACAGAAATCTCCCATACTGGGGCACCAATCATAATTGCTCTTTCAAATAATATTTTAATACATAATTGTAAAATTCAAGATAATACTTATCTTTCTATACAAACCGTTGAATCAAATAATATTAAAATTCAACAATGTAAAATCCAAAATAATTTTGCAGGAATTTATATGCAGAGTACTTCGGATAGTGAAATTTCAGATTGTAACATCAGCAATAATAGATTTACTGGTATAGCACTGATTACTTATTCTAATAATAACATTATAAAAAATTGTAACATTGATAATAGTTCGAGTTATAAATTAATCTTTATTATGCCTTTAGGTAATATTTTAATAGGTGGATTCTCTGATGGTAATTTAATTTATAATTGTAGTATAACAAATAGTTTAAATTATGGAATCTCAGTTTTTTATTCTTCTAACAACCATATTTACCAGAATAAATTTATTAATAATTATATTAATGCAATGTGCACCTCATCTGGAAATTATTGGGATGACAATGAGAAGGGTAATTACTGGGATGACTATGAAGAACTTTATCCAAATGCTAGTAAGATATGGTGGAAGGGTGTTTGGGATACTCCTTATGATATAACTGGTGGAAATAATCAAGATAAATTTCCATTGATAAAACCTGAAGGTAAATCAAAGAACAAATCAATAACAATCGATAACCCATTATTAAGATTCTTAGAAAATTATCCAATATTTTATCAGCTTTTACATAGAGTGCTAAATCTCTAAAAACCTATATTCTTTTTTTCTTATTTTTTTAAAATGTAATCAGTTTAACAATTTGTTGTTTTTAACCTTTTTATTTTTAATTTTGTTTGGTTTTTCCTTATTATTAGCATTAAATATATAAATATCAAATTAGATGTCATGGATAGATGTGAGATTATGGAAATAAAAAAAATTGTTGCAATTATAGTTGTGGGGCTTTTTATAGCAACCATTTTTCCATGTGCAGGAGCAACTATTAATAAAACTGATGAAAAAGAAAATATAACAATTTATGAATCAAGAATATTTGGGGTTGGTTTTGTTCGTATCCATTCATTAACTCATGAAATAAAAGGTTTTGTTTTATTTGGTATTAATGATGGACAAGTTATTTCAAAAGCATTCATTGATATAAAATATAATGAAGTAGATAATGTTTATGCAGGTTATTTACCACTGTTTATATTTTTCATTAGATATAATCCTGCATAGTAAAATATTTTTTTCTATTTTTTTAAAGCATTTAAATAATTTTGTCTAATTCTTGCTTTGTGTCATTATTTTTTTGAAGAACTAGTCAATTGCATCCATATGGTGATGGGATGCAAAAGACTAATTCAAAGCATAGAGAATGGATGAGGTATAAAGAAGTTAGTGTTCCATGGGCACAA
>Ga0256868_10000733_pt1 | contig 18770 bp, 15 predicted proteins | sample RVTome_13_FD_187341 | JGI IMG/M metagenome (GOLD analysis project Ga0256868, IMG submission 187341) | Soil microbial communities from uranium-contaminated site in the Upper Colorado River Basin, Wyoming, United States - RVT92D227 HiSeq ...
GCCAAGCCCATGAAAAAGCGCCTTTTCCACAACCTGGTGGGTGATGATGCCGATGACATCGCCGTTTTTCAGGACCGGCATGGCGTTGATATTGTACCGGGTGAGGAGATAGTGGACATCGGTCATCGTGTTTTCGACCGTGGCGTGGCGCGCCGGAGAGACCATGAGGTCCGCCGCCGTGCGCCGGGGAATGACCTTTTCGGCGAGGACCTTGAGGATCCTCTCCCGGATCTGGAAGATCGTGGCGTCCTTGACGGTGGCCGACGCCGCGTAGTGGTGCCCGCCTCCGCCGAATTCCCGCATGACCGCCCCGACGTCCACCTCGGGCTTGCGGCTGCGGGCGACCAGGACGACGCGGTCCCCCATCTGACAGACGGCGAACAGGACGTTCACCGCCTCCATGTCGCGCAGCTTGTGGACGAGGACGGCCAGGTCCCCCATGTACTCCTCCCGGCGGGCCTCGGCGATGACGAACTCCACGCCGTGGACGGTGTACGCCTTCGACCCCTGGATGAGGTCATACAAAAGCGAGATCTGCTCGGCGGTGAAGTCCTTGGCGAGGATGTCCGAGACCGCCCCCAGGTTCGCCCCGCAGGCACGAAGGTGCGCCGCGGCGAGGTAGTCCTCGACGGTCGTCGAGGGGAAGGAGAGCGACCCCGTGTCCTCGTAGATCCCGAGCATCATCACCGTGGCCTCGTCCGCGGTGATCGGGATCCCCCGCTCCTTCAGGATCCCGACGAGGATCGTCGTCGTCGACCCGACCTTTTGGATCACCTCCACGCTGCCGCGGATGTCGGCGTCCCCTTCCGGGTGGTGGTCGTAGACGTGGACGTCGACGCCGGGCCTGCCGATCAGGTCCCGGAAGGGGCCGACCCGGGAGGAGTTCCGGATGTCGACGAAAATGAGGCGCGTGATCTTGTCCATGTCGATCTCGCGCAGCTTCTTCATCTCGAGCGAGTAGAGGGCCGACTGGAGGAGGAACCCCTTCACCGTCTCCTCCTTGGAGCCGGGCAGGACGAGGACGGCGCCCGGGTAGAGCTTGCGGGCCGCCATCATGGAGGCGATGGTGTCGAAATCCGCGTTGATGTGGGTGGTGATGACTTCCACGCGGCGCCTACCCCCTCGGGTGGTGTTTCTTGTGGATCTCACGGAGCCGTTCCGACGTCACGTGGGTGTAGATCTGGGTCGTCGAGATGTCGGCGTGCCCGAGCATCGCCTGGACTGCCCGCAGGTCCGCCCCGCCCGCCAGCAGGTGCCCGGCGAACGAGTGGCGCAGCGTGTGCGGGGTGACCGTGTCGCGGATCCCGGCCGCCCGCGCCCAGCGGCCGATCCGGTTCCACAGCGTCTGCCGGGTGATCGGACGGCCCAGGCGGGAGAGGAACAAGACGTTGCTCGCCCCCTTTTTCTTGAGAAACCGGGGGCGCCCATGTTTCATGTACTCCTCCAGCGTGTCGAGAGCGGATTGGGCGACGGGGACGACCCGCTCCTTCCCTCCCTTGCCCAGGACGCGTAAGAATCCCGCGTGGGACTCCACGTTTTCCATCCGTAGCGACACGACCTCGGAGGCGCGCAGCCCCGACGCGTACATGAGCTCGAGCATCGCCTTGTCCCGCATCCCCTCGGGGGTCTCGCCGTCCGGGGCGGACAGAAGGGAATCCACCTCGGACAGGGTCAGGTACTTGGGCAGCGGACGCCCGGTCTTCGGCCCCCTGGCCTCCGAGATCGGATTCAGGGACAGGATCCCTTCCCGCACGAGGTATTTGAAAAACGACCGCACCGTGGAGACGTGGCGGGCGGCGCTGCGCGCGGAGAGCCCCTCCTCCCGCAGGGAGGAAAGAAACGAGAGGAAGTGCGACCGGGAGAACCCGGCAAGCGGGACCTTCGCGGAGAGGACGAACGAGGAGAACCGCCGCATGTCGAAGCCGTACGACTCGACGGTGTTGCCCGAGAGCCGCCGCTCGGTCCGCAGGTGGAAGAGGAAGGCGTCCGAAAGGGCGTCGATGTCCATTTCCGCCTACCGTTTCCCGGGCTGATGGGCGGCGTCCCCCGAAAGCTCGGCGTCGCCGGTGACGCCGGGGCGGATCTCGCGGATGCGCGCCTCCATCGTGGCCAGGTCGATCACGGCGCACGTCGGCCTGCCGCTCAGAAACCCGCACCCCTCGCCGGGGTTCACGATCAGGGCACGCCCCATCCTCATCTCGAGCGGACGGTGGGTGTGGCCGAACAGGATCAGTTCGAAATTCCCCCCCTCGCCGATCTCTTCCTGGAGTTCGTCGAAGGAGTGGGACATGAGGATTTTCCGCCCGTCGATCTCGGGCATGTGCGGCCCCGGGTGGAAGGCGTTCCCGGAGACCGCCTGCAAGCCCTCCTTGTCGTAGTCGTTGTTTCCGAAGACGCCGATCAGCGGGATCCCGCAATCCCGGAACGCGACGATCGTGTCCGGCCGGCAGACGTCGCCCAGATGCAGGATCACCCCGACCCCCTCCCTCCGGAAAAGGGCCAGGGCGTCCTCGGCGAACGCCCTCTGGTCGTGCGTGTCGGACAGGATCCCCGCCTTCACCGTTGCGCCCTCTTTGCCTTCAGTCGCCGATCGCCTCGAGGAGCGACCGGCGGATCTCCTCGAGCCGCTCCGGGAGGAGGATCTTCTTCCCGTCCTTGTCCATGAGGTAGAAGACATCGGCCACCTGGTCCGCCTTCGTGGAGATCTTCGACAGGACGATGTTGAGCTCCAGGGCCGCGAGCGTCCGGGTGATGTCGTACAACAGCCCGATGCGGTCGTAGGTGAAGATGTCGACGACCGTATACCGGGAGGAGACCGAGTTGTCGAAGACCACGTGCGTCGGGCGGAACTTGGTCACCTTCTCCCGGACGAACCGGGGAACCTTTTCCTCGGCGACCAGGGACTCCACGGTCGTTCCCCCGCGCAGGACGGCGGACAGGTCCGTAGCCACCCGGTCCTTCTTCCTGGTGTCCTTCAGGCTCTTGCCCATGTAGGTGACGTAGAAGGTGTCCAACGCAATCCCGTCCGCCGACGTGGAGATCGTTGCGTTCAGGATGTTGACCCCGTTGGCCGACAGGGTGCCGGCGATCTTGGAGAAGAGGCCGTGCTGGTCCGGGCAGACGATGATGAGCTCGGAAGTGCCCGACTCGGGGGAGTCGAACGACTCGATCCGGGGGGTTGCGCCGTCGTAGGCGGAAAGGATGCGCAGGTGTTCGACGAACCGCCCGTCGGGGGTACCCAGGAAATACCGGTCGTCGAAGCGCGCGAGGTACTGCGCGACATCGTCGTCCGGAAAGCCGTAAAGCATCTCGCGCACCTGCTCGCGGCGCTGCCGCGGCCGCTCCACGAACGGGCGCTTGAGCTTCCCGGTCTCGAGGACGTTCTTCGCCTTCTCGTAGAGCTCGAGCAGGAGCATCGCCTTCCACTGGGTCCACACGTCCGGGCCGACCGCCCGCAGATCGGCGTAGGTCAACAGGTAGAGCATGTCGAGCCTCGCCTGGGTCGGTACCGTCTCGGTGAACCCGATGATCAGCTCGATGTCGTGCATATCCCTGCGCTGGGAGACGTGCGCCATGAGGAGATGGTGCTCCACGAGGAAGACAAGGTCGTCGATCTCGCTCTGCGCAAGCCCCATCCGCTCGCCGACCCGCGCCACGATCTCCGCCCCGATGCGGGAATGCCCGTGCCCTTTCCCCTTCCCGATGTCGTGGAGCAGGACCGCGAGGACGAGAAGCTCCTTCCGGGGGATCGACCGGTAGATGGCGAGAAACTCCTCCTCCTCGGGGGTGCGCGCGCTTTTTCCCTCGAGGGCGGGAAGGATGCTCGCCGCCAGGATGAGATGGATGTCCACCGTGTAGACATGGTAGATGTCCCGCTGCACCCGGAAAGACAGGGTCGCGAACTCCGGGATGTATTTCCCCAGGAACCGGCACTCGTGCATGAAGAGGAGCGTCTCGTGCAGGTGGTGCGGGTCCGACAGGATCGACAGGAAGATCTCCGCCGCTTTCCGGTCCTCCCGGAATCCGGGCCCCACGATCGCCAACGCGCGCTGGATGCTTTTCTTGGCTTCCGCCGTCGGCGTCGAGTGGGTCTTCTGCATGGCCCGGAAGAACTCGAGGATCCGGAGCGGCTCCTTCGGGAACGAGACCCCGGCCAGGGGGGCGAGCTTCCCCTTGTAGAGGATCCCGACGCCGTCGACCTTCTTCTGGAACGAAAAGAAAGACCTCCGCGTCCCCCCGGGGAGATACCGGTCGACCTGCTCGAGAAGCTCCTCGGCGAGATGGGAGGTGACGGAGGCGTTCATGTAGTAGGTCCGCATGAACCGCTCGACCGCCAGGTCCCGGCCCCGCGTCCGGTATCCGAAGATCTCGGCCATCGGATCCTGGACCTCGAACGCGAGGACGTCGGCCTTTTTCCCGGCGAGGAAGTGCAGCTCGTTGCGCACCCGGAGGAGGTAGTCCGCCGCGTGCCCGATCGCCGGCACGGTCTTCTCGCCGATCACCCCCTTGTTGCGGAGCTCGATCAGGTTCTTGCACTTGTACTTGATCCGCGCCGCCCACACGGCGGAGTGGATGTCGCGAAGCCCGCCCTTCCCCTCCTTGACGTTGGGCTCCAGGACGTAGACCGTCTCCCCGTACTTGGCGTGGCGGTTCCGCATCTCGTTCAGCTTCTTCTCGATGAAGCGGTCCGCCTCGACGAAGAAGAGGAACTTCTCGATCTCCTTCGTCGCCTCCCGGAAGAACGGCCCGTCCCCCGCGACGAGCCGGAAATCCATGAGCGCCGTGCGGATCGAGTCGTCCGCCGACGCCATCCTGATCGTCTCCTTCACGTTGCGGACGCTGTGCCCGACGTCGAGCCCCAGGTCCCAGAGGGGGTACAGGATCCGCTCCGTCATCGCCTCCACGTACGGGTCCACCTTGTAGGGGTGGAGGAAGAGAAGGTCGATGTCGGATTTCGGGCACAGTTCCCGCCGTCCGTAGCCGCCGACCGGGATGACCGCCAGCCGGTATTTCAGGTCGGGCGCGGAGGACAGGAACTTCCCCCGGGCGCGGTCGTGCAGGGCCTGCACCACGTTGTCCATCGCGTCCGAATATTTCCGGCAGGCGGCCAGCCCTCCCCCCGGCCCGAGGCGCTGCTCCTCCTTCAGGGCGGCAAGGGTCCCGGCCAGGTAGGATTTCAGGGTTTCGACGAGATCGCGCTCGGACAGGTCCGTCCGGAGGGTCTCCGCGAGAGAAAGGGGGACGGACATCGCTTCGCCTCACGAACCCGCGCGGGCAAGCACGCCTTTTTCCCCGTAATACCGGATGGCCTCCACCACGCTGTCGGCGATCGTCTCCAGATATTCGTGGCGGCGCAGCCGGGCCTCTTCGCTGCGGTTGCTGATGAAGGAGGTCTCCACGAGGACGGCCGTCATCCGGGCGCCCACCAGAACGTAGAAGGGGGCCTGCTTGAGCCCCAGGTCGTTCACGGGGCCGTGCCGGGTGCTGATGTTCCGGACGATGGCGTCGTTCACCGTCTTGGCGAGCTTGAGCGACTCCTTCTTCCTGCCGTAGGTGGACAGGTCGTCGATGATGAACTTGACCGCGGACAGCTTCTGCACGGAGACCCCGTTCTCGCGGGCGGCGAGCTCGAGCGCCTCCCGGTCCGTGGCGTGGCTCAGGACGTAGGTGGAGATCCCCTCGGCGCTGCGGTTCCGGCTCGCATTGATGTGGAGCGACACGAAGATGTCGGCGTCCGCCTTGTTGGCCATCGCGGTCCGCTCCTCGAGCGGGAGGAAGATGTCGCGGTCCCGGGTCATGCGGGTGTCGAACTCGGGGAACCGGGAGAGCTTCTCCCGGACCATCCGCCCGATCGTCAGCACAACGTCCTTTTCCTGCAACCCGGTGGGGCCGGTCGCCCCCGGATCCTTCCCGCCGTGGCCCGGGTCGAGCATGACGACGATCTTCCCGCCCCGGCCGGGGACGGCGGGCTGTCTCCCGGCATCCCCCGCCCCTTCGACGTCCACGATGATCCGGGAAGGGTCGGAGAGGTCGAACACGCGGTACCCGCTCTCCCGCTCGAGGTCGATGACGACGCGCACCACGCCCGCCCGGAACCGGCCCGCGCGGACGCGGGTCAACAATCCGTTGTTCACCTCCACCGGCTGCCGCACGATCTGCTCCCGGAGGTCCGCCCCGCGGATGTCGATGAAGATCCGGGGGGGGAGATTTTTCGCGGGGTCGGCGCGCAGGAAGTTCGCCTCGTACTTCGCGTCCGCCTCCAGGTCGATGACGACGCGGGTGTATTCCTCGTTCGTCCAGGCGCGGATGTCGGATACGAGGGAGAGGCCGGCGGAAGACGGAAACACGTGGGGCGGAGAGAGCAGGAACGCGGCGGCGATGGCCGCGAGCAGATTGCGGGAGAGGGAACTCAACGTTTCCCCTTTGCCAACCTCTCTTTCCACGCCGCCAGGTGCAGGAGTGCGTCCAGGGGCGACAGCCGATCGGCGTCGGCCTTCCGGATCTCCTCGAGCACGGCGTCGTCGTCCGGGGCCCCCTTGCGTCCGCCGAACAGCTCCATCTGGCTCCTTTCGGCGCTTCCCGGGAAGCCGGGTCCGGCGATGCTGGGCAGCCCGTATTCATTATACTCGGCGGATTCGAGATTTTTCAAAATATCTCGGGCTCTTGCGATTACGGGGTCGGGCAGCCCCGCCAGCCGGGCCACCTGGATCCCGTACGACTTGCTCGCGCTCCCCTCGTCGATGCGGCGCAGGAAGATGATCTCCCCCTGCCACTCCCGGACGGAGACGTGAAAGTTCTTCGCCCGCGGGGAGGTCCGCGCGATGTCGGTGACCTCGTGGAAGTGCGTGGCGAAGAGGACCTTGGGCCGGTGCGGGGACTCGTGGAGGAACTCCGCCACCGCCCAGGCGATGGAGAGGCCGTCGAAGGTGCTCGTCCCCCTCCCCACCTCGTCGAGCACGACGAGCGTGCGCGGGGTCAGGCCCGCCAGGATCCGGGAGGTCTCCCGCATCTCCACCATGAAGGTGCTCTCCCCCCGGGAGATGTCGTCGGACGCGCCGATCCGGGTGAAGATCCGGTCGACCACGCCGATCTCCGCCCGCTCGGCGGGCACGAAGGAGCCCGCGTGGGCCAGGAGAACGATGAGCGCCACCTGCCGGATGTAGGTGGACTTCCCGGCCATGTTGGGCCCCGTGATCAGGGCGAGCTGGGTCCCGTCGGGGGCAAGCCGGCAGTCGTTGGGGACGAAGGCGTGGCGGCCCAGAATCCGCTCGACCACGGGGTGCCTGCCGTTCTCGATGACGATCTCCCGTCCCTCGTTCATGACCGGCCGGCAGTAGCCGCTGCCCGCGGCCAGCTCCGCGAACGACGACAGGACGTCGATCTCCGCGACCGCTTCCGCCGCCCGGGTGATCTCCGGCAGATATTCCTTCAGCTCCTCGCGCAGCGCGAGGAAAAGCTCCTCCTCCCGCGCGTTGCACTCCTCCTCGGCCCGCAGCACCTTCGCCTCGAAGTCCTTGAGCTCCGGCGTGATGAAGCGCTCCGCGTTCACCAGGGTCTGCTTCCGGACATAGTCGCCCGGCACCCGCTCGAGATGGGAGCGCGACACCTCGAGATAGTATCCGAAGACGCGGTTGTACCGGACCTTGAGATTCGAAATCCCGGTCCGCTGCCGCTCCCGCGCCTCCATCTCCGCGAGCATCCCCTTCCCGTGGGTGAGCAGGTGCGACAGTTCGTCGACGCGCGAATCGTGCCCCGGGCGGATTACGCTTCCGTCCTTCATCCCCGCGGGGGCGGGGTCGACAAGCGCCGCGGTGATCTTCCCGACGACCTCCCCGTGGTCCCCGAGACGGTCCTTCGCCCCCGCGAGCAGGGGGGAGGCCGCGCCGGCCAACAGCTCCCGGATGCCGGGCAGGATCGCAAGCGCCGCGGACAGGGAAACGACGTCCCTCGGGCCCGATCGATCCTGGGCGAGCCGGGACGCCAGCCGGGACAGGTCCGGCATGCCGGAGAGCCGGCCTCCGAGCTCCCGGCGGTCCGCGGGGTTCTCCGCGAGCTCGGCGACCGCCCCGTTCCTCTCCCCGATCCGCGCCACGTCGACGAGGGGCGCGGAGATCCAGGCCCGAAGGAGCCTCGCCCCCATCGGCGTCCGGGTGCGGTCCACCGCCCATAGGAGGCTCCCTTTGCGCTCCCCGGACAGCGTCGAGAAGACCTCGAGCGTCCGCACGGCGGTCTCGTCCATCGCCAGGTACCGGCGCCCCTCCCGTTCGGTCGCGCGCGACACTTCCGCGAGCGCGGCGGGCTGATGCAAGTGCAGGTAATACAGCGCGGCGAGGACCGCGCCGTGCGCGGGGTGGTCGGCCCCCGGCAGGCCCTCGATCGTCCGCGGGACGGAAAAGCCGTCGACGGCGACGGGGGACAGCGATGTGGCGAGCTTTCCCTCCAGGATCCTCCCGAGCCGCCCCTTCGCCCCGCCGCCCCCCGCGGCCGGCGGCGCCCCCTCCCCTTCCCGGAAGACGAACTCGGCGGGGGACAGGAGGTACAGGGCGTCGGCCAGGCTTTCCGGCGAGTCGCACGCCTCGTAGAAGAACTCCCCCGTCGTGGCGTCGAGGGCCGCGTAGGCGAAGGGGGGGGCAAACCGCACGGCGGCCAGGAAGTTGTTCCCGCGCGCGTCCAGGCACTCCTCGTGGAAGACAAGCCCGGGGGTCACGACCTCGGTCACCTCCCGGCGGAACAGCCCCCGGCCCCCCGGCTCCTCGATCTGCTCGCAGATCGCCACCTTGCACCCCTGCCGGATCAGTTTCGAGAGATAGGCGTTGCGGGCGTGGTACGGGATCCCGCACATCGGGATGTTCGCCTCCTTGTCGCGGGAGGTGAGCGCGATGTCAAGCAGGCGGGAGGCCCGGATGGCGTCCTCGAAGAACATCTCGTAGAAATCGCCCATGCGGAAGAAGAGGATGCAGTCCCGGTACCGGGACTTGATCTCCACGTACTGCCGCATCGCGGGAGTGAGCTGGGTAGACATCTTCCTTCCGAATCCCCTTGTTGCGTTACGGCGTCAGCGCACCGAAACGGACCGACAGCCGGCCGTGCGTCTGCGGGAGCGACTCGGGGAGGACCCTCGTCGTCAAGGCGGATGTCATGAAACTGGTGTCCCCGCCCCAGCGGGGAATGAGGTGGATGTGGAGGTGTTCGGTGATCCCCGCCCCGGCGACCTTGCCCAAATTCATCCCCACGTTCAACCCCTCGGGGGAGTACTCCTCCGCGAGGGCCTTCGACCCCAGCGCGACGAGGGAGATGAGCTCTCTCAGTTCCTCCCCCGACAGGAGGGTCAGGTCGTCGACGTGACGGCGCGGGGCGACAAGCACGTGCCCGTTGTTATAGGGATACCGGTTGCAGATCGCGAGCGTGTTCGGATAGATGCCCAGGACCAGACGCTCGGGGTCCCGGCGGTCCTCCTCCCCGAGGCAGAAGATGCACCGGGGCCCGCCCGAGCCGCCCCCCCGGACATACTCCATCCGCCAGGGAGAGAACATCCTTTCCATGGGAAGCGGTCAGCCGTTGACCAGTTCCCGCAGTTCCTTGCCGACTTTGAAAAAAGGGATCCGCTTCTCGGGAATGGAGACTTTCTCCCCGGTCTTGGGGTTCCGTCCCTCCTTGGCCCGACGAAGGCGGACCGTAAAACTGCCGAAGCCCCGGATCTCGATCTTCTCCCCCCGATGCAGGGCGTCCCTCATGTTCTGGAAGACCGTGTCCACGATGACCTCGCACTCCTTCTTGGTCAGGGTGGAGATCTTCTCCGACAGTTTTTGCACCAGATCGCTTTTCGTCATCCTTGTGTCTCCTCCGGAAATATTATTGTGCAAGGTAGTCGATCCGGATACGGGTCTGTATCAATTTCTCGTCGATTATACTTTTCGCCTCTTCCCTTAGCAAATCCAGAATGGAAAACTTTTTCTTCGGGGGAGTGACGACCCGGGGCTCCCCTTCGATCTTCGCCATCTTCCCCGCCTCGGCCACGGCATCCTCCTGGTTGCCCAGCGCGTCGACCAGGCCCAGCTCCTTCGCCTGCTCCCCGGAGAGGATGCGGCCGTCCGCGATCGCCAGGACGTCCTCGCGCGGAAGCTTGCGCCCCTCGACCACGGCGTTCACGAACTGGGAGTGGACGTTGTCGATCACGCTCTGGAGGAGCTTCCTCTCCTCCGGGCTCATCTCCCGGACCGGGGAGCCGGTGTCCTTGAAGCTGCCGCTCTTGATCACGAACCCCTTCACCCCGATCTTCTCGATCAAATCCTTCACGTTCACGAACTGCATGAGGACCCCGATCGAGCCGGTGATCGTCCCGGGGTTGGCGAAGATCTTGTCGGCCCCGCAGGCGATGTAATACCCTCCCGAGGCCGCCAGCGCGCCCATGGACGCCACGACCACCTTCTTCCCGCGGATCTTCCGGACTTCCTCGTAGATCTCCTGGGAGGGGCCCACCCCCCCTCCGGGCGTGTTGAGCCGCACGACGATCGCTTTCACCGAGTCGTCCTTGGCGAATTTCTTCAGCTGCTCGATCGTCCCCTCGGAGTCGGTGATCAGCCCGCTGATCGGAAGGATGGCGACCTTCTCCCCCCGCACGAAGGAGAACCCCTGCATCTTCGACACGACGGCGAGAAGGCCGAAGACCGCCCCCAGGACGAGGACCATGATCAGGCACCCGCGAAGGAGCGGCCGCCGCGGGCGCGACGGGGTGTAGGAAAACCTTTCTGCGCTCATCCGAACCCCGCGGTCACTCCTCGTTCATCTTCATCTGGGCCCGGCGCATCGCCTCCCCCAGAGCGGTCGACGTTTCCTGCAGCTCGGTGGGCTGCTTCAGGTAGGATTCCACGTCCTTGCGATCCACACCGTCCTGATACGAGCGGATGCTTAAGGATATCTTCTTGTTGGCGCGGTCCACGGAGAGGACGACGGCCCCCACTTCGTCCCCTTCCTTGAACAGGGCACCCGGGGTTTCGACCTTCTCCTTGGAAAGCTCGGAGATGTGCACGAGCCCCTCCACACCCTCCGCGAGCTCGACGAAGACGCCGAAGTCGGCCACCCGGGTGATGCGGCCGACGACGTGGTCGCCCTTCTTGAACCGGCCTTCGACCCCGTCCCACGGATCCGGGGTCAGATGCTTGATCCCGAGCGAGAACTTGTGCGCCTCCGGGTCGATCTTGAGCACCTTCGCCCCGATCTTCTCCCCTTTTTTCAGAACCTCGCCGGGGTGCTTGACCCGCTGGTTCCAGGAGATGTCCGAGATGTGGACCAGGCCGTCGATCTCCTCGCCGATGTCGACGAACGCGCCGAAATCGGTGAGGTTCTTCACCACGCCCTCGACCACCGACCCCTCCGGGTGCGCCGCCCGGAGCTGTTCCCAGGGGTTCACGAGGAGTTGCTTGTAGCCCAGGGAGATCTTCTTGTTCTCCTTTTCCAGCTTCAGGACCACGACGTCGACGGCGTCCCCCGGCTTCATGACCTCGGAGGGGTCCTTGAGCCGCTTGCTCCAGGACATCTCGGAGACGTGGAGGAGACCCTCCACGCCCTGCTCGAGCTCGATGAACGCGCCGTACCGGGTGATGTTCGTGACGCGGCCCGAGAGCCTGCTTCCCACGCGGTACCGCTGCTCGATGTCGAGCCAGGGGTCCGGCCGCATCTGCCTGAGCCCCAGGGAGATGCGCCCCCTCTCCCGGTCGAACCGGATGACCTTCACCTTGAGCGACTCGCCGACCTTGCACATGTGGGACGGATGGGCGATCTTGCCGTAACTCATGTCGGTGATGTGCATCAGCCCGTCGAGTCCGCCCAGGTCCATGAAGACGCCGTAATCGGTGATGTTCTTCACCCGCGCCTCGACCTCGTCCCCCTCCCGGATGCTGTCGAGCAGGACCTTCTTCCGGGTCTCCCGCTCTTCCTCGAGGTGGACCCGGCGCGACACGACGACGTTGGCCTTCTTGCGGGAAAGCTTCAACACCTTGAACTTCCCCTGGAGGTCGATCACGGCCTCGTTGTCCCGCACCGGCCGGATGTCGACCTGGCTCCCCGGCAGGAAGGCCTTCACCCCCCCGACATCGACCGTGAAGCCGCCCTTCACCTTTGCCACGATCCTGCCCTGGACGGGGGTCCCCTCGTCGTGGGCCTTCTGCAGATCGTCCCAGATCCTCGCCCTCAGGACCTTTTCCCGAGAGAGAAGAACGAATCCCTGCGAGGAGTCGTACCGCTCGACCATCACGTCGAGAGGATCGCCGGGAGAGAGGGTCTCCCTCTCCTCTTCCGTCAGGTCGGTCAGGGGGAGCATCCCCTCGGACTTCCGGTTGATGTTGACCGCCACGTACTCCTTGAGGACCTTGATCACCACCCCGTGGATGATTTCGCCTTCCTCGGGGTTCTCGAGGCTTTCCTGGTAGAGGGTTTCGAAATCCTCGTCCGCCCTTCCGGTCTCCGGCGTTTCCTCGGTCGTTTTCCCGTTTTTCCCCTCGGGGAGGTCCTGGTTCTCGGGTTTGTTATCCATGATGCCGCTCCTCGTCAATGGTTCTGCCCGTATATCATACCCCGTAAACAATGCAACCTATAACAGAAAATCCCGGATTTCTCATTTGTAATAAGCCACGCCGACCTCTTCGCCCCGCCAGATCTCCCGGATCTTCGCCACCAGGTCGTCGATGATCCACTGCGGCGTGGAGGCCCCCGCCGTCACCCCGACGCACGTCGTCCCCGCCACGAGGTCGGGGGAGAGCTCGGCGGCCGTCTCGATGTGGTGCGTCCGGGGGTTGATCTCCTTGCAGATCTGCGCGAGGCGCCTCGTGTTCGCGCTGTTGTACCCGCCCAGGACGATCATGACGTCCGCCTTCCCGGCCACCGCGGTCGACTCCTTCTGCCGGAGGGTCGTGGCGTGGCAGATCGTGTTGTAGACGCGCACCTCGGGGAATTTCGCAAGCGCCGCGGATACGAACTTCATCAGGTTCTCGAACGACTGGGTGGTCTGCGCGACGATGCCCGCCTTCCTGGTCCCGGCGGTGTCCCGGATGTCGGAAAGCGAGGTGAAGACCGGCACCCCGGGCTCGATGTAGCTGATCATGCTTTTTACTTCCGGATGGTTCGCGTCGCCCACCACGATCATCGCGTACCCCTCGCGGCTCAACGACCGTGCGTGCTCCTGCGCCTTGTTGACGAAGGGGCAGGTGGCGTCAATGATCCGTACCCCCTTCGCGACCAGCGACTCGTGATCCGGCCGGGTGATGCCGTGGGAGCGGACGATGACCTTTCCGCAAGGGATCTCATCCACCGACCGGACGACATGCACCCCCCGTTCCTCGAGCTCCTGCACCGCCTGGGGGTTGTGGATGAGGGGACCGAGCGAGTAGATCGGGGGCTCCGGGGGGGAAGCGCCTTCCCCCGCCCCGGCGGTTTCGTTGGCCAGCGAGATCGCCCTTTTCACGCCGAAGCAGAAACCGGCGCTGCGGGCGATGAGGATGCGTCTCACGACGTCTTGCCCCCCCCGGCTTCGGGCGCGGGCTGCGGAATGACGCGCAGCATCTCCTCGACCACCTCTTCGACCGAAAGGGTCGTCGAGTCGATGTAGACCACCCCTTCCGCCATCCGGAGCGGCGAATGCGACCTCGTGCTGTCCTGGATGTCCCGCCGGAGCACGTCCCGATAGACCTCCTCGTACGTATTCTTTTCCCCCGCCCCCCACTCGCGGTAGCGCCGGAGGGCACGGACCGCCGCGTGGGCGTCGAGGAAGAACTTCGCGTCGGCGTCCGGAAAGACGACCGTCCCCGTGTCGCGCCCCTCGAGAACGACCCCGCCTCCTTCCCCCATCTTCCTCTGGAGGGCCACCATGGCCTCCCGCACCGGGAGGTGGACGGACACCTCCGACGCCCCCATGCTGATCCCGGGGGTGCGGATCGCATCGGTCACGTCCTCGCCGGACAGGGTGACCCGCTCCTCCCCCCCTTCCCGCCGGAACCCGATCGGAAGCTCCGCGCACAGGGCGCCGAGCCTCTTCCCTTCGGACCAGGAAATTCCGGCCCTTTGGGCCGCCAGGGCGCACGCCCTGTACATCGCACCCGTGTCGATCCGGGTAAGGGAGGCGCGCTGCGCAAGCCGTTTCGAAACCGTCGTCTTCCCCGCCCCGGAGGGGCCGTCGATCGTCACGATCGGCCTTTCCCTCACCCGAGGACCTCCCGCAACTTCTCGGGGAACCCGGGGAACGAGGTGGCGATGCACGCCGTGTCGTTCACCTCCACCGGGACGCCCGATGCCGCGGACAGAACGAGAAACGCCATGGCGATCCGGTGGTCCCCGTGGCTTTCGACCCGCTGTCCCCCGGTGATCCGGGCCGGCCCCTTCACCCACAGGCCGTCGGGGTATTCTCCGCACGGCACCCCGAGGAAGGAAAGCTCCTTGACCATCGCCCCGATCCGGTCGGACTCCTTGACGCGAAGCTCGCCCGCCCCGCGGATCTCCGTGCGGCCCTCCGCCAGGGCGGCGGCCACGCAGATCGCCGGAACCTCGTCGATCAGCGCGGGGACCTCCTCGGGGGGGACTTCCGTGGCGGCAAGGCCGCGCCCCTCGACCACGATGTCGGCCACCGGCTCGCCCCCCTCTTCCCGGGGAGACTCGAACCGGACGTCCGCGCCCATCCTGCGCAGCACGGAAATCAGGCCGGTTCTTCCCGGGTTGACCCCCACCCCGGGAATGTGGAGGATCGCGCCGGGAACGGAGGCGGCCAGGACGAGGAAGAACGACGCCGACGAGATGTCCCCCGGGACGGTGATCGCGAGAGGATGGAGCCGCTCGGCCGGGAAGACGGTGACCTCGTTCCCTTCCCGCGCGACCCTGGCCCCCATCGACAGGAGCATCCGCTCGGTGTGGTCCCGCGAAGGGAGCGGCTCGACGACGGTCACCGGGGAGTCGGCGTGGAGGCCGGCGAGCAGGATCGACGACTTCACCTGGGCCGAGGGGACGGGCATCTCGTGCCGGATCCCGCGCAGGTCCCCCCCCTGGATGCAGAGGGGAGGAAGGGTGTTCCCCTTCCGCCCGGTGATCGTAGCGCCCATCCGGGTGAGCGGGAGGACGATGCGCCCCATCGGCCGGCGGCGAAGGTACGGGTCGCCCGTCACGACGGAAACGAAGGGCTGGGCGGCGAGGAGACCGGACCCGATCCGGATCGTGGTCCCGGAGTTCCCCGCGTCGATGACATCCTGCGGCTCGGTGAACCCCCGCATCCCCCGCCCGTTGACGCGGATCTCCGTGGGGGAGCTTTCCCGGATATCGACGCCCAGCGCGATCATCATCCCCACCGTGCGCAGGGTGTCCTCCGCGGGGAGGAAGCCCCGGATGCGGCTTTGCCCGTCGGCCATCGAGGCGAACATCACGGCCCGGTGGCTGATCGACTTGTCCCCGGGGACGGTGACGGTCCCCGATATCCTCGCCGTTTTCCCCATGTTAGTGCACCGTCTCGCAAATCCCTTGGCATTCGATCGCCGCTGCATCCACGCCAGCTTCGTTGCGCTTCTTCACCATACTCAACGGTATGCCTCAGTCGCGCGCCTTGCTGGCGCGGCGCATCGGCGCTCTCGGTGCTTCAAGCTATTTGCGAGACGGTACACTACAGCCGGTCTCTCGTCCGCTTCGCCTTCCGGAAATAGGCCAGCAGCCCCTTTTCGTCCCCCCGGCGGATGAGCCCCTCGAGCTGCGTGAAATTCTTCCGGTAGTGGGCGGTCGCCCGGAGGACCTCGGTCCGGTTCTGGAGGACGATGTCCTTCCACATCTCCGGGTTGCTCGAGGCGATCCTCGTGAAGTCCCGGAACCCCCCCGCGGAGTACCCGAGAGGGACCCGGGAATCGAGGGTCGCCACGGAATGGACGAGGGAGTAGGCGACGGCGTGGGGGAGGTGGGAGACGTAGGCGAAGACGTGGTCGTGGGTTTCCGGGTCCATCCGCAGCACCCGGGCTCCCGTCATTCTCCACAGCGCCTCGACGCGCCGCAGGGCCGCCTCGCTGTTTTTTCCCGACGGGGTGATGATCGACGTCCTCCCGCGGAACAGGGAGGGGTCCGCCGCGGCGTATCCGGAGTTTTCGGTCCCCGCGATCGGGTGCCCGCCGACGAACTCCGCTCCGCGCGCCATGCTCCCCTGCCCGGCCCGGACGATCTCCGCCTTGGCGCTTCCGACGTCGGTCAGCACCGACCCCGGCCGCATCCTTTTTCCCAGCCGCCGGATGAGTCCGACGGACCGGATCACCGGCACGCACACCACGACGACGTCGCACGACGCGATTCCGGTCTCGGTGCAGGCACGGGCGATGGCGCCGGCTTCTTTCGCCATCCGGGCAGTGTCCTTCCGGCGGTCGCACCCCCAGACCTCGGGCGCGCCCGGCTTCCCTTTCAGCGAGAGGGCGAGCGACCCGCCGATGAGCCCCAGCCCCACGATCCCGATCCGCTGCGCGATCACGCGTTCCCCAGCTTCTTCCCCACGGCGGTCGCGATCCCTTTCAGCCGCACGACCATCTCCCGGAAGGCTTCCGGCCGCAGGGACTGCGGGCCGTCGGAGAGAGCCGTCTCGGGGTCGTGATGGACCTCCACCATGACGCCGTCCGCGCCGGCGGCGATGGCGGCCGCGGCGAGCGGCTCGACCAGGCTCATCTTCCCCGCGGCGTGGCTCGGGTCGGCGATCACCGGGAGATGGGAGAGGCTTTTCACGACGGGGATGGCCGAGACGTCGAAGGTGTTCCGGGTGGCCGACTCGAAGGTCCGGACCCCGCGCTCGCAAAGGATGATCTCCCGGTTCCCCTCCGAGGCGATGTATTCGGCCGACATCAGCCACTCCATGATCGTCGCGCTCATCCCGCGCTTGAGGATGACGGGCTTGTCGAGGCGGCCCACCTCGGTCAGGAGCCGGAAGTTCTGCATGTTGCGCGCCCCGATCTGGATCACGTCGGCGTACCGGACCACGAGGTCGATGTCGCGAGGGTCCATGAGCTCGGTGGCCACCGGCAGGCCCGTCGCCTCGCGCGCCTCGGCGAGGTACCGGAGCCCCTCCTCCCCCAGCCCCAGAAACGCGTACGGGGAGGTGCGCGGCTTGAAGGCGCCCCCGCGGAGGAACGACGCCCCGGACGAGGCGACCTCCCTCCCGATCCCGAGCATCATCTCCTTCCCCTCGACCGCGCACGGGCCCGCGATGAGCGCCACCGTGCCGCCGCCGATCTTCTGGCCCCGCACCGTGATGACGGTGTCCTCCTTCTGGAAGTCGCGGCTGACGATCTTGTACGGCTTGAGGATGCGGAGGACCTTCTCGACGCACTCCATCCCCTCGAACGCCTCGGGCTGCATCTTCCGCTCGTCCCCGATGGCGCCGATGATGGTGCGCTCCACCCCCCGCGAGATGTGCGCCGTGAGGCCGTAGGCCTTGATCTTTTCCTCGACCTGGCCGACCTCCCGGCCGGTGGCGCCCGCCTTGAGCACGATGATCATGGTCCGATCCCCCCTGTCCCGCCTGCCGCCTTCCCCGCCGCCTCCGCGCTTTCGTTCGCGGTCAGATCGCCCGGGGGTAGGAGCCGAGGATTTTCAGATACGAGGCGCGCATCCGGAGCTCGTCCAGGGCCCGCGCCACCGGATCGTCCGTGATGTGCCCTTCCATGTCGAGGAAGAAAAGATATTCCCACGCTTTTTTCTTCACGGGGCGGGATTCGATCTTCGTGAGATTGATCCGGTTGCGGGCGAACGGCTCCAGCATCTGGTGGAGCGCGCCCACCTCGTCCCGGGCGGAGAACAGGACGGAAGTCTTGTCGTTCCCGGTCCGCTCCGGGGCGATCTTCCCGATGATGATGAACCGGGTGAAGTTGTTCGCGTTGTCCTGGATCCGCTTCCGGATCGCCTTCAGCCCGTAGATCTTGGCGGCCGCCTCCCCCGCAATCGCCGCCGCGGAGGGATCGTCGATCGCCAGCTCCGCCGCCCGTGCGGTGCTCTCGACGTCGTAGACCGGCACGTCGCGCAGGTTCCGCTCGAGCCAGGTGCGGCACTGGGCGATGGCGTGGGGGTGGGAGTAGACCTTCTTCACGTGCTCCATGTCGCCCGTGACCGAGAGGAGGTCGTGGTCCACCTCGATGAGGATCTCGCCGCAGATGAGCAGGTTGTGGTCGACGAACATGTCGAGGGTGTTGCTCACGATCCCCTCGCTCGAGTTCTCGATGGGCACGACGCCGAAGTCGGCGTTCCCGCGCTCCACCGCCTCGAACACCTCGGAGACGTTGATCTGCGGGACGTAGTCGGCGCTCTCCCCGAAGCGCTTGAGGCACGCCATGTGGGTGAACGTCGCCCGGGGGCCCAGAAACCCGACGCTCAACGGCTTCTCGAGGGCGAGGGAGGCCGAGATGATCTCCCGGTAGATCGATTTCAGGGCTTCGGCCGGGAACGGCCCGGGGTTGGACGCGGTCAGGCGGCGCAGGATCTCCACCTCGCGCTCCGGGACGTAGTACCTAAGGTTCTGCTCCATCTTGATCTTGCCGACCTCGATCACCGCCTGCGCGCGGCGATTCAGGAGGGAGAGGATCTGGTCGTCGATCGCGTCGATCTCCTCGCGAAGCTCCTTCATCCGGTCCCTGGTCAACTGGTGTACCGTCTCGTAAATAGCTTGACGCACCGAGAGCGTCGATGCGCCGCGCCAGCAAGGCGCGCGACTGAGGCATACCGTTGAGTATGGCGAAGAAGCGCAACGAAGCTGGCGTGAGGGGCCTGTCCCCGGAAGG
>Ga0256868_10000735_pt1 | contig 18748 bp, 21 predicted proteins | sample RVTome_13_FD_187341 | JGI IMG/M metagenome (GOLD analysis project Ga0256868, IMG submission 187341) | Soil microbial communities from uranium-contaminated site in the Upper Colorado River Basin, Wyoming, United States - RVT92D227 HiSeq ...
AAAAATAATTAATCATTCATAAAGATTTTTTTTCTACCACTTTCTTTAGCTTCTGTCAGGCAAAATAAAAAACCTATAATGCCTGGAAACACATCTGTTATTACAAATCCTACAAGAGTAAAAACTAGGATTTCTTCTTTTCCCACTCCAAAAAGAGTTGAAAAAATCATAATTGATGCAAACTCACGCATACCTAGACCTGCGATAGTTATCGGTAAATAACCAGCAATATTAGCAATGGGAAAAATTACTAAAAAATAAAGATATGGTATACTGATACCCATTGCATAAACGACAATATATTCCTGTGTAAAAATCATGATCCACACAAAAACCCCTAAAATCAAAGGAATTATCAATCTGTTTAGTTTTGGGAAATCATGATAAAAAGTATCTATAAAATTATACGAGTTGTCTTTTAGCTTTTTAGGGATAAGATATTTCACAAGTGCGTTAAAGAATTTTTCTCCTCTTTCTTTTTTAATAAAATAATACAAAATTAAACCGACTATTACAAAAACTAAAATAGAGATAATAAATATTTTAGGGAAAGAACCAAATATAATTAATGCACCTACTAAAATCATTAAATATTCGGCAATTGTACGGATAGTAGTATCTATAAAAATATTTACAAATAATTTACCATATGGTTCACCTGTTTTTTCTTTTATATAGGGAATTCTCATTAAATGTCCTAAGAATCCAGGTGTTATACTAGAATAAAAAAATCCTATCATGTAAATTTTTAGCGATTGTAAAAATTTTAGGTTTATTTTTTGCTCTTTTAGTATTATCTGCCATACATAGTTTTTAATTAACATAATAGGAAGTAAAAGAACTATTGATACAACTATTAAAATAGGATTTATAGATAGAAACGCTTCTTTTATTTTTTCTAAATCTAAATTTATGATTATAATAATCAATATTATTATACCTATTATTGGTAGGAATTTTTTTATATACTTGAGAATTTTTTCTTCCACAGGCTGTAGTGTAAGGTTTTATGTTTATTTATTATTATGGAAAAAAGAAATCTTAATTTAATTATTAATTTATTTTTTTCTTATAAACATTTATTGCATAAAATTAATAGGTATTCTTTGAATTAAAAATTTGTATTTACCTCTAGGTGTAAGAGGAATATGATCGACAAAACTAACTGAAAATGAAAACCCATCTCCAAGTTTTTTTTGAAAATTCTCCAGTATAAATTTTGTATCACTATCTGAATAATTTTCTTCTTTTACAATGTTAATGACAATCTCTCCAGGCGTTTCTTGATATAACTGACATTCTATAACATTTAAAGATGATTTAACTATTAAACCATAAGCCCCAGTTAAATTAACTAATTTGTTTGTTCTTGAAACAAGAAACTCTTGTAATCTTCCTTCTATGCTACTTAACAAAGGATAGTTTCTTCCGCATTTACATTTTTTTGAAGAATAAATTCCCAAATCACCAGTTTTGTATCTTATAAATGGAAATATGTACGAAATAAAACTAGTTGCAACAATCTCTCCCATTTCACCTTCTTTTGTAACGAGTTTACCATCTTTTCCAATTAATTCAACAATTCCAAATTCAGGAAACATGTGAAAATTATTACTGTACTTACAAGTACCACCTAAAGCAACTGATTCTAAAAGACCGTATTGGTTGTAGACTCGACATTGAAAAAATTCTTCAAGTAGATTCCTTTGCCATTCATTAAGCGTTTCTGCAAGACATACAATCGCCTTCACATTAGGAAAAGAACTAAGATTATTTTTCTTCATATAAATAGCAAGATTGGTAATTGCAGAAGGATAACCTAAAATATGCTTTGGTTTTAATTTTCGTATTTTCTCAATAAATATTGGTAAGTATTCTTCATTCATAAAAAATGATGATAAAATAAGGTTTCTACCAAATAACTTAAATTTATATGGGATATCCTCCCCAGTAATATAAACGCATTTATCAAAAAAAGACCGATTTGTCCAATCCATCCATAGTTTTGCAAATGCCATTTTTTTAGATAAAGATACATCCTTTTCCACATAAAAAACTAAGGGTTGTCCGGTTGAACCACCTGTTGTTAATTGTTCAAATTTGGATTTAGTGTAATTAATTGCTTTTAGATCCTCAAGGTTTTCTTTTGTTATTTCTTTGGTTAGAAAAGGGATTTTATTTAGATCAGATATCAACTTAATATCTTTAGGTTTTAAACCTAACTTGTCAAAAATTTTTGTGTAATAAGGAACATTATCATAAGCATGGATCAGCAGTTTACATAATTCTTGCATTTGGTATTTTTCTATTTGCTCTTTGTTCCACCATTGGGATTTTTTAAGAAAATTATATGTTTCTCGAAAAACTTTGTAATGCATTAATGTTTTTAGGCCTATACCTTTAACTGAATAACTAGCTGAAATACGTTTTTGTGGTTTAACCATTTTTTACCTTTCAATAATAACTACTGATTATTAAAACGTCATTTATTCTAATTTTGTTAATAACAATAATGAAGTTTATTTAGTAAGGAACAAATAATGTATTTGTGAATAATTCAAATCCTGATAAAAAATCACATTACGAATCAATAAAAAAATATTTCATCAAAAGTGCTGCTGATAAGAAAGGATACTATAAATCCAAAGATATCAATGAAATAAAAAAAGATTTTAAAAAACGTAGTGATTGGAGTAATTATACCTCGGCATTAGATGAAATATTAAAGATTGACAGGCAGATTTTTAGTGTTATTGATATTGGATGCGGAATGGGAAATTTTACATTAGAACTAGTTTATCGTAATCAATTTAAAAAAATAGTTGGTATCGATTTTTTAAAAGAAACCTTGGATATTGCTCGTGAAGACAAACAAGATTTTGTGTGCGTTGATTTTATTCAAGCTAATTTGTTAAATCTACCTTTTAAAAATAGAAACTTTGATTTAACAGTTTGTTTAAATGTTTTACATCATGTCCATCAGCAAGATTTTTCTTTAGCAATTGATGAATTGACTCGAATTACAAACAAATATTTAATGATAGAAATTAGAAATAAGAATAATTTTTTAGAGTTTTTCTATCAAAAAATTTTATTGCCTAAATTGTATAAGGATCTACCTCAATTTACAAACTCAATTACCCAAGTAAATAATTTAATGAAAAAAAATGGATTTGAATTTAATAAAATTAAAGGAAGAATTCCTATATCATGGGCTTGCAGGCATATAGTATTAGTATACAAAAGGACCTGACGGTTAGGTGATATTTGTTGAACAGGAAAAAAAATTGGTTTTCAAAATTTATAATAAATAGCCGGAGAATCATTTCTTGTTATAAGTATAATTTTTTAGAGTTACTTGCAACAAGAATTTACTTTTTTGAAAAGTTATTGATGAATTGGCGCGCTCCAGTTTTTCTCAACGAAATAAAACTTGCTAATGTTACAGAAAAAGATAAAGTGCTTCTGATAGGTTGTGGTATATTTCCTTCTGAAGCTATGATTATTGCCAATCAAACAAAAGCAAAGGTTGTTTGTATAGATAACTCAAAAAAGGCAGTTGATGTAGCAAAAAAAATTGTGAAAAAAAAAGGATTATCCGATCTAGTTGAGATTGTATACGCAGATGGAATAGATTATCCACCAGCTGATTTTGATGTTATTTTTATAGCAATAAATGTTTGGCCAATTGATTTAGTATTTAAAAATTTATCAAAAAACATGAAAACTAATGCAAGGGTTTTGTGCAAAAGTCTGAAAAATGATATACTCGATGTTTTTGAAAATGAAGGTTTTTCAGAAAATTTTCGGATAGAATCAAAGTTAGTAAATCCCAAGACCCAATCTTTTTTAATAATCAAAAAATTGAGTTTATAAATGTGTTAATTTTGTTAATCTAGATATCATTGCTTCAAAATCTTTTTCCATTAAAAATTTTTTTATTTGGCTTGCTATGTATCCTGGTCTTAGGTAAAAGTTAAAAATTGCTTTTCTATAAAAATCTTCCAATTCTTCTCTTGTTAGATTTCCTAGTCCTTTTTTTGAATCTGAAACAACAGTGTAATCATCTGTTTCTTTGATCTTACCTTGCTTAACTGCCTCATCCCATAATGGTGAACCATACTTATATGTTAAAATGGTAAAAATAACTGCATCAAGGGGTAGAGAACACGCAAATTTTATAGTGTTTTCTATATGTTTTTTTGTTTCAATAGGAGCACCTAAAATAAAGGTACCTACTGTAAAAAATCCTATTTCGTTGCTTAGATTTATTGCTTTTCTGACTTGCTCTATTATTACGCACTTATTGTAAAAGCTTAACACATCTTGATTACCTGATTCAAGTCCGTAATATAGATGTTTTACGCCTGCTTTTTTCATCTTGTTATAGGTTTCCCTTTTCGCCGTATCTACTCTAGCACCCTGAATATAAATTTCGGCATCTATTTTATTTTCTATCAAATTATCTATAATTTTATCTGCTCTTTTTTCATCTGCAAGAAAAGTATCATCAACAATCATTAGTGAGTCATATTTTTCATCAATATTCCGGATTTCTTCCACGACATTTTCTACAGATCGTTTTCTAAAAGTCTTAAAACCAAGTGCATTTCTTGTACAAAAACTGCAATTATAAGGACAGCCTCGACCTGTTATTATAGAAGTAAATTTTGGTTTAAAAAAATATGATTTGAGTGTTTTTCCATAATCGTATTTATCAACTAGATGCCTAGCCGGAAATGGGATGGAATCCAGGTTTTCAATTATTTTAGCTGGCTTTCCTTTCTTAATTTTATTATTTTCGCGATAATAAACTCCGGGTAAATCAGATGCAAGTTTTGTTCCTTCTAATGTTTTTATTATTTCTTTTATTGCCTCTTCTCCATCACCTTCCAAACTCATGTCGGCAGATGGTATTTCAACTAAAGATTTTTCTGGTCGAATAGTACAATGTGGACCACCAATTATAATCGGTAATCCTGTATCTATTTCTTTAATAAAACCTGCAACTTTTCCACACTCCTTGTATGCATATGTATATTTTCCGCCTCGTAAAGATTCATTATATGCTGATGAAAAAACAGATATCCCAATAGCATCAGTTGATGAGATATTGTTTATAAGTGTTTTCAACGGATATTTTTCAGCTAGAAAATCAATAATTTCTACTTTATGGCCTTCGTCTTCCAAAACTCGCCCAATATATAAAAGACCTAAAGGAGGGTGGTATGATGATATTTTTTGTGGAATATTAACATCGTTGCTGAATTCATATCCTGAAGGAATTTGGAGAAGCAAAAATTTCATCAATAATCAACTTTAAGATAAAGAAAATAGTATTTGAATATATCTTAATTAAAAAAATTTAAATAATCTAGATAAAGACCAAAAGGTATTAATCCATGCTAATATGGACTATAAAAAACTATTACCTATAATTGGTTTTATCATCCTTATTTTTATAATTTCTACACTTGATTTAAATAAGGTCTATACTATTTTTTCATCAATTAATCCTTTCTATACATTTATTTGTTTTTTCGCAGTAATTCCTATTGTTTTATTGACAAATATTCAATGGCAGATATTACTGAAAAAACAGAAAATCAAAGTCAGTTTCTTTTATTCCTTAAAAAACATATTCATTGGTTATTTCTACGGATTTATATCACCTGGCGGTCTTGGTGCATACTATAGAGCTTTATATCTTGAATATGAAAGTAATTGTCCTCTTCCAAAATGTTTATCAAATATCATAATTTTCAATACAACAAACTATATTTCATTATTATTTCTTGGAGCAATAGGAGCAGTTATTCTCAGCAGTATATTTCCATTTCTTTTTGTTTTTATTATTATTTTAATCATAATAGTTGTTTCTTTGCTTATATTTTTACTAAAAAAAGAAAGATCAAAAATTGTTTTTACAAAAATTATTAAAACCAGATTATTTGCTACAGTAAAAGATAGGTTGATTAATTCTATAGACTCTTTTTATGAAGATATACCACGTTTTAAAGATGTTATTTTTACCTTTATTATTTCTATTATTGGGTGGATAGTTAGTACTGCAGAACTCTATTTTATTTCCAGATTATTTAATATTGATGTACCATTTTTTTATTTTATTTTTATAATTGTTGTAGCTGATGTAATTGCTTCTATTCCGATTTCAATATATGGGCTGGGAACTAGGGAGGTTGCACTTATTACTATTTTCTCATTTTTTGATGTTGTTCCTGAAAACGTAATTAGCCTTTCATTATTTTGGTTTGTAATAATTTGGTTAACACCCAGTGTAATTGGTGCTTTTGTCACATATATTGAGACAAAGAAATTCGATAAATTTATTCTAAATGAAAAGACAGCTGAAAGATTTTCAGAATACATGAAAAAATTCCCTGAACTTTATAGTTATCTTGTAGGTATTATCAAAAATAATATATCTAAAAATGTTGAAAAACCTGTAATTGTAGATCTAGGTACAGGATCTGGATTATTGTTTCCAGAAATCAATAAACAGATTTCCCAAGCAGAAGTCATAGGTATTGATCCATCAGATAAGATGCTTATGGTTGCAAATAAAAATATTAAAAATAATAACTTTAAAACAATGCAAGGAAAAGCTGAAAAAATTCCACTTAAAAATAATTCTGTGGATATTGTCGTTAGTAGATTTAGTCTTAATTATTGGGAAAAACCTGAAACAGGTTTTAGTGAAATTTTTAGAGTTTTGAAACCAAATGGAAAAATTGTACTTGAAGTTATAAATAAGGATTTTCCCAGATGGAAGTTGTTTATGATAAAAATTCATATGTTTGTTAATAAGGCAGGAGATGATGTAATTAGGTATCACTCCGATTCTTATAAAACTGGATCTACTTTTAATCAGGTTGAAAATTTTTTAACAAAATCTAATTTTAAGATAATATATAAAGAATGGTCTAAAAAGGATTGGAAATTTATAGTAGTTGGTGAAAAATTAACTTAATATCAGGGTCCCGTTAGATGAAAATATTTTTATGATTTTTAGTTCAACCCTTTTTTTAATAAAAAATTGTTTTTATTTATAAAAATATATAAAAAACCCTATACAAAAATTTTAAATAGCTTTGATTATAATAATTAGTATATATATTTGGAGATGATTTCATGAATTATAAATTCAAAAAGGTTACAGTAGTAGGCGTGATAAACATTTTTCTACTATTAGCTTTATCCCCATCAATTAATTGCATTAAAGTAAATAATTTTGAGATATCAGATACAGAAATTTTACAAGAAGTAGAATTAGATTTACTGCGTGGAGAATATTATTTATATATTGATGTTATTGAAAATGTAAGTTCGTTTAACGTCAGATACTCCTTCCCACCCGAATATGGTTATCAAGTTCCAATAATAATGGAGATTTTTAATGACACAACTGCAGAAATTTTAAATTACAATATTGAAAACGATACAGATAATCTAAATAAATTGGTAAATTTCACTATAGGACCGATGGATAAGGATTCCCGCGCTCTGATCCATTTTAGTTATTGGGTTTTGGTAAAAAATAATGATTTTTCTGATTTTCCTAAAAAAGTGAAAATCCCAAAGATTAAAGACCTTCCTTTAGAAACAAAAAAATGGCTTTCATCAACAAAAGTTGTTCAAAAAAATAAAATTCTTATAAGACTTAAAGCAAGAGAATTAAAAATTTTAACAAATAATTTAAGAAAATTAGCTTTTAGAATTGCTAAATTCTGTAGATGGCATAGATACCTAATTTTCTTAGCGCAATATACGCTTGGTACTTATAGATCCCAGGATGCATTTACTACGTTGTTTAGAAACGGGGAATGTCCTGGTAGATCCAATCTTGCTTGTGCCTTATTTAGAGCAAATAATATTCCAGCACGAGTCGTTCTTGCCAATAGAAATTATTCTTTTTGGTATGAGATGCATTATACAATGGAATATTATTGCCCAGGTTATGGATGGATTCTAACTGAAGTTCATAAAGGTGTTACACCATTTGAACCAAAGAATCAGATAGTGCTAAGATTATGTAACCCAGAGGATGAAAATAACACACAAACCGATTTTTTATTTCCGAAAATGAAAGGGCTTGAAAGATGGTTTTGGATAGATAATCAAAATGTTAAACCCTATTATGAAAAAACTTTTACTAATGGAAGTAAAATGACTATGTTTAAAGAAAATGAGGTTTTTATTGATACCATATCTGGTGGCCAAGCAATAGAAGTTACAAAAGAGGTATTTCACAAATTCCAATACTATCTTGGTATGAATTTAACTGATGAAAACTTGGAGCATTTCCAAAACGCTACAGCTTATCAATTCGATGCTATTAATGAATTAAAAACAGGTAATGTTCTATTTTACATTTCTTTTATGAACATGGCAATAGAAGAATTCAATGAAATAGTGATTTAGATGAACACTAATAAATCAACTGGAAAAACAAAGGGTTTTATTTCAATTTCATTAATTTGTTTCATTGTTTTTTCACTTGGTTTTTTTCCATCAATAATTGTTAGTAAAATCTTTCTTTTATTTATACCAATGACTGAAATCTGGTATCTATTTTTATTACCGTTTTTTATCTATTTTGTATTAGTTTTAACAATTTTTTACCAACTTCTTTTTTCTGGACTGATTATACATTTATTTAAAATAAGATATGAGCCTGGACTGTACGATTATACCTATAATAATAAAATGGCTTTTAGATGGATTGTGGTTTGTGCATTATATACACCAATTAGAAAAATTCTTGAAATTTTTCCATTAGGCGGAATAAAAAATACATATTATAGGATGCTTGGCATGAAGATAGGTCAAAACACTCTTGTTGGGGGAGTAATTAAAGATCCTTGTTTAACTGAATTTGGTGACAATATAACAATGGGTGAATACGCAATTATTTACGGCCATATACATAATTATGAAAAAACTACCATTTTAATGGATAGAGTTAAAATAGGCAACAGCTGTGTAATTGGCGCTGGTGCTATTATTATGCCGGGGGCGGTGCTTGAGGACGATGTGAGACTTGCAGCTGGTGCGGTTGTAACAAAATCTCAGATTTTAGAAAAAGGTAAAACATATGGTGGTATTCCCGCAAAAGAGATAAAACCTAAAAAGATTAAAAAAGTTTTGGTAACATAATGAAAGAGGAAGTTCGTAAAGAGCTGATAAAGCTAAGAAAAAATCTATCCAAAAATGAGATTTTAGAAAAAAGTGAAAAAATCAAAAATAGACTTTTTAAAATGACGGAGTTCAGAGAGTCATCAACTATTTTGTTTTATGTTTCATGCGATAACGAAGTTTACACACATGAAATGATCAAAGAGAGTATTACAAATAAAAAAAATGTTATTGTACCGCTTACAGATAAAAAAAATAAGATACTCATTCTTTCTAAATTAGATAGTTGGGATGATTTAAGTATTGGTGCATATAATATATTTGAACCTAAAAAAGAAAAGATAAAAGAAATTTCTGTTGACGAACTTGATTTAATTATTGTTCCAGGTGTAGGATTTGATCAGCATGGTCACAGAATAGGACATGGAAAAGGATACTATGATAATTTGCTGAAAAATTCGGGTATACGAACTATTGGTTTAGCGTTCGAATTTCAAATTATTAAAAAAATTCCAATTGAAAAACATGATATACCCATTGATAAAATTGTAACAGAAAAAAGATTGATAGATTGTAAAAATTAACTTACTATTTCTTTTAATTTATCTAGACTTAATGCCTTTTTGATCTCCATAGCAATTCTTTCACCATAAGAAATAGATTCACCATATAGATAACCTGAATGCGGAGTAAACATTGTAAGAGGACTGCCCGGGATTCTCATCGAAACATCAAAAACAACCATCTCTTCTTTTCCTTTTTCAGCAGCAATTGCTCCTTGCAGTGCAAAAGGACCAATGATGCCTGGAGGATACTCTTTTTGAGTGATTTTTACAAATTTTTCACCAAGTTCAAATATTTTCTCAATGATCGATTCTTTTGTTGTAGCAGCAATATGGCCTGTTTCGATTATCTTTGGTTTAAGATACTTAAGTACTTCTAGTTGTTCATCAGCAGGAAGTCTAATCAGACCATCTAAATTTGTCTGTCTTCTTGTATCGGTTCCCATAATTTCCAGTTCATCATCAAGTATAGAATAAAAATAATTGAAATTTATTTGCGCGCCAACAACGTACTCCTCAATAACTGCTTTATCAAGTCCTTCCTTTGTAATAACCTTTTTAGAAAGTAAATCCTCAGATTTCTTTTTATAATCCTCAAAACTTGTTGAGTAAAAAAAGGCACGCTCGTAACCACGAATAGCTTCACTTACTTTTACGATAACAAGTCTATCTATTTCTTTTGGTGACTTGTAGATTTTAGGGTAGCGAATACCTGCTTTTTCCAGTAGATAATATTGGTTTTTTGGTACATCTCGCTCCTCAAGTTTAAGCATTCCACGTGCACCGAAAATAGGAACCAAAAAATTGTTTTCGATATCTTTAAAATCAAAATAAACCCAGAAATATCGGTTATGAATAAAGATTGTATTTTTGTTTCTTAATTCCTCTTGAATTTTTGATTTTGTGATATCCGAGAATTTATCAAGAATAATTGTTTCATCAATGCAACCTTTTCCTTCTCTGGTTTTATAGTATTTTGAATAAGTTTTCTCTCTTCCTTTTTTACAAACAGCTATTGTTTTAAAACCATATTTTTTTGCACCCCGACAAACATCAAGAGCCGAATGTCCTCCTAAAACGCCGATTGTAATATTTTTTTTATCGTAAGAATCCACCAAATTCTGAATTTTTTTTCTTTCCATCATATGAGGTTCCCATCAAATAAATTTTTTATTTGAATCTTGGTCTTTTTGACAGATGAATAGACAAAGGTATTTTATGTTGTGGGTAATCTGATATAATTTCACATATCAACTTATTCAGTTCATCAATAGTATAACTATGATTTTCTTGACCTATTGTTTTTTTTCTAAAACGGGGTGAGAATGCTTTACTACTACTTTCTTTTTCACCAACAACAACAATTATTGGTACCCATTCCTGCTCTGCATCACGTATTTTTCGGCTAACACTTTCCTCTCTATCATCTATATCTGCTCGGATATTAATAAACGGTGATTTTTTGTTAAGCTCGTCAATAAAATTTTCACAAATTTTTACAAAATCACTACCAACAGGGATAAATCTTATATGAGTTGGTGAAAGCCAAACCGGAAGCATTGGTTTTTGACCCTTGCCCATATTAATTGCTTCTTTTTCTAGTAACGCGTAAATTACTCTTTCTATAGCACCTGACGGACTGCAATGAAGAATCAGAGGATGTTTTGTCGTTCCATCTTTATCTGTAAATCTAATATCGTAGCGCTCACCATTTTCTATGTCGATTTGATCTGTACTTAATGCTGATGCTTTTTCTGACATATCAACAAAGTTAAACTCATATTTTAAAACAAAGTAAAATATTCTTTCATCCCACATCTCAAGTAAGACTGGTTTTCCAAGTTTTTTAACTAAATCTATAATGAAAGCCTTATTTTTTTCATAAAAATCTTTTGTTGTTCGTAGAGCCATTTCTATGTCATCTTTTTCTATGCCAAGATTTTTCAAAACTGAAAGACTTAGGTCGTATCTGACTTTGAATTCACTCATAGCCATATCTAAATCTGAAGTAAATGCATGCACATCTGGCATTGTAAACGCTCTTAGTCTTCTTAATCCTGTGAGTTCCCCAGATTGTTCTCGTCTGAAAGAGTATCTTGTTAATTCATATATTTTCAGTGGTAAATCCTTGTAGCTGATTGTAGAATCATGAGCCATTAGAAATTGCCCAAAACAAGCTGCGAATCTTAAGAAAAAATTTCTCTTATCACTTTCAATCTGATACTGCCTTGCAGGGAATCTCTGTAAATATTTTGAAAGAGTTGGATGATCCATATCATACATAATTGGGGTTTCTACTTCTAAACCACCGTATTCAACTACTCTTTGGGTTACATATTCTTCAATTAATTTTTTAATAAATCTACCCTTTGGATAAAACCTCATATTGCCTGCATCTGAAGCAGGTTCATAGTCGGCTATTTCCAGTTTTTGCATCAACTTAACATGAGGCGGTTCTCCTTTTACTGCTCTTGATTTATCTTTTTCATAAAATGCAAATTTCCTTAAATTTTCATGGTTTTTAAAATCAAATTTGCCAACATCCTGCAAATTTCCATCTTCTGCTAAAATATACCAATAAGAGCTTAGTTTTCTTTCTTTTTTCAATGATTCAGTTTCTTCAACCGTTGGAATAATTTCTCTCGATAACTCTGATAAAGGATGGCCTTTGCAGGATATCTTGAACGATTTGTACCAACCAAAAGGTGCTCTTTTTACATTAAAATTTTTATTTTTTAATTCGTACTCAATTTCAATTAAAATTTCTTGTGCCTTCTTTGGACTTGCTAGATCTGAAGATAGATGTGCATATGGATAAACCATTATGTTTTTTGCTTTTACTTGTTCAGCAGTTTTTTCAATTTCAGCAACAGCTTGAGTAACTGCCTGGGATGGTGATTTCTCATCAATTTTTTCCACAGCTGTAAAAGCAGTTAAAGCATCCTCAAATCTATCACTTTTTATTTTTGTTTCTTCAGGTGTTTTAATTGCTTTTTCTTTAACCTCATATTCTATATAATCGCTATGTATCAGTAATAGTTTCATTAAATCAACCCCGTAAAACAATTTTATATTATTAAAGATGATGATTATAAAAAATTATTAATGGTTTATCAAGGATTATATATACCTCGATAGCTAAATCAGCAAGTAATCTATATATTTATGGAATTATCGAGGAATAGTTAAAAAAACAGATTAATGTGGAATTTATTGGAAATGAAATCATTGTAAAAAAGCCTAAAATAACTTCTTTTTCCCAGGGTTTACACAAAAATGTATAAATTTACACACTTATATGCCTATTTACATAACGGTATATATTACCTATTATATGTTGGATACATACATTAAAAGGAAAGGGGGAAAAATGGAGAATTTAAAGGCTTTTGAAAAGCATCAAGAAAAAGTAATACAAGAAATGCATGAAAGGTATCTTATTTTTTATAAAAAGAAAAAGAAAAAAAGGTTTTGAAATTGTAATTTTGGAAGGAAAAAATGGAAATTTGTAAAATCTACAAACGAGAAATGATTTTTGTGAAACCTTATGGTGAAGGAACACAAATAAAATACTGGCAATGCCCGAAGTGTATGCGGAAAAAGTATTGACAAAAGGTGGGAAATTTACCTAATATGCTCATTAGTAGTTTTTGAATTGTAGTAAAGGGGGAAAAAATATGAAAACATGCGAGTTTTGTGGTAAAAAAATTGGTTTATTGACATTAAAATATACATGGATGGATAAAAAAAATAACAGAGCAATGCATGATAAATGCTATGAAAAATATATGAATGAATCTCCAGAAAAAAGAAAACAAAAACATAAAGAAAAAAAAGAAAAATAATCACAAAAATAAATATCTCTATTTTTTTATTTTTTTGGTTTTAATGATTTTTTTGCTTCCCATATTTCAATATTCTCTTTTGATGAAGGTTTACCGTATAATCTAACATACTCATGTTTATCATCGCTTCTTTGGATAATTAAATCTACTTGATAAGAATCCTTAGATGCTTTCGTGTTTCTTATTCCTGCAGCTTTTTTAAGATTTGCAGGTGTAAATTTTTCTTTCCATATTTCATAATAACCTTTTAATTCTAGGTTTTCCATTTTTAACACCTAAATTTTCAATTTCAGAAATAGATATACTTATTTAAGTTTATAGGCGAGTAATGTAATTTATTTACTTCCAACTTTTAAATAAAATAAATATCTATCTTTTTTCTCCTGTTGTTTATCCTAGGATAATAGCTTAAAACATGGTTCATCGGTTGTAACTCTTATGTTTTTAGGATAGAAATAGGGCTATAAACCATTTTAATGTGTTTTTTTTTTTATTGTTTTTTAAAATCAATTAGTTAAACCTCCATTAAGAGACTTATTTGCTAGATACTGATTAAAAACCAAGATAAATATATAAATGGTATTATAATATATAATAAAGTGTAAATAATATAATATAAAATGAGGAAAAAATCGATGATTACAATATACCACTGTGAAACATGCAATACTAATTTTGAAATCCCAATGGAAATAACAAATATGTATAATATTCCAGAGATTGTTTGTCCTATATGCAAATGCCATAATTGGAAAAGAATAGCAATGTAAATCAAATAATCAAGTGTTTTTTTATTTTTTTATCAAACAATTGTTATGAAGAAGTTTATAAATTGTTATATGTTTTAATAATTGGAGAAAAGGGAGGAAAAAAATGAGTAGAGATGCAGATAAATATAAATATAGAAAAAAGGGAGACATAGATAGAAGAAGTAATAAAAAGGAGAGCAGAGAAGAAAGATTTGGAATGAAAGGTTTGAGAGCAAAAAAAACGCCTAAATGTGAAGAATGTGGTAAATTCTTTGAAAGTGAAAGGGCTCTACATATACATTATACAAAAGCACACAATAAAGGATATGCCTAAATGAAAAAGAAAAAAAAGGTTGTGAAATTGTAGTTTTGAGGGAGGAAAAATGACAATAAAATGTGATAAATGTGGTAAAAAAATAGAGCTTTTTGAAGAAGATTTACTAATTTATCCTGAAGATATGCATGAAAAACCTGACCATTATTGCAAAAAATGTTACAATACAGAGATAGAAAAAATAAAAAAAGAACATGAAGCAATTGCACCTAAAATCAAATGCCCTTATTGCGAACAATGGTTTCCGAAACCAATATCCGAACAATATAGAAAAAGCGCAGAAGGATATATTGAATGCCCTCATTGTAAAATGAAGATAATGCAAGGTAAAAATGAAATTGTAGTTTTCAGGGAAGAAAAAATGAAAGAAGAAAAATATCCTATAAACGAAGACGAGAATGGCAGAAAACGACTAAGCAGGCTAAATATAGAAGAAGAAAAATACGAAGAAACGCAGAAAGAAGAAAATAAAAGGATACAAAAAGATAATATCATAGACGAAGCAGAAGACGAAGAAAAAGAAGAAGAAGATGAATATGCGAATTATTCAAAAAAAGAAACGTAGAAGATAAAAAAGATATATTGCCACCCTGAAAAGGCAGTTATGAAATTGTAGATTTGAATGAAGAAATATGGCAAAAAAGAAGATTCCTGAAAAAGGATATGATGTAGTTAAAAGGAATACCGATTTTAGTCATGTTCGTAAGCATCAAAGACATAAATCTAAGAAAAGGACGAAGAAATAATTTGTTTTTAATATTGGAGTTTGAGGCGAGAAAAATTAAAAAAAAGTTGAAAATGTTAAAAGAGACTTATCGGAACTTAAAAGCATGATAAAAAGTAGATAAATTCTAACTTATATATCTCTTTTTATCCTAACTATTTTGAGTGGTTGGTTTTTTAAAGAAAGAGATGATATGAAATATGAGGAGATGGAAAAATATGAAACGGAAAAAGTCGTTAGTATTAGATGAAAATGATGATAAAGCAGTTCAACTATTCGTGGAGCTAGGGATGCCAAAAAACATTGCTAAAACCTTACTATACATTTCACAATTAGATGAATGTAAATGTGCTGATGTTGAACGGGGAGCAGATATGCGTCAACCAGAAGTAAGTATTGCAATGCAAGAACTATGGAGAAGAGGATGGGTAAAAAAGCGGGATCTTAAAGGGAAAGGAAAAGGCAGGCCAGTTCATATCTATAAACCTACAACGCATTTATCTGAAATATTGAAAGTCTTTGAGCAGGAAAAATTAAAAGAAGTTGAAAGCGTTAAAAAGGATATTTCGGAACTTAAAAATCTTATCGAAAGTAGATAAATTCTAGCTTATATATCTCTTTTTATCCTCCCACAAAAACCTAATAGGTTGGATTAGTTTTATAAAGAGATTGTTGGTTATGAAACTGTAAGTAAGGGGGTGAAGGAATGACAACTTTTGGACAACGTGTCAAAAAGGCGTGGAAAAATATCTATGAGATAAAGCCGAAAAAAAAATGAAAAATAAATAAACATCTTTTGTAAATGGAAAAAACCACAGTTTTCAACATCTTTTTATCCAATCTACGTAGTGGTTGGTTTTTTTAAAGAAAACATCGTTAAACCGTTTTTAATTCACCAAGCGTATAACCATTAGTCATCATAAAGTTAATGTTTTGGATATAGTTGTTGGTAATACTTCCACTGGCATTTCGGACACTGATACATAATGGTTGTCTTATCAAGTTCCGTACACATCATTGGATGTTTACAAATTTTACAATCCATTCAATCCACCGGTTCCTCAAATTCATCATCGTTCGCATCAATAGGCGTAATTGAAACCAATCTTTTTAATTCAACCATACTAACATCTCCAGTAAAATAATATCTCTTTAATAAAGTATCTTTAAGTTTTTTTAAATATGCTTTATTTAGAAAACAAAACTTCCTTTCTTGATTCTATATAACATTTGTTGAAACATAATCATTGTAACAAATTATGTTTATATTTTAGTTTCTCCTATAAAACAATCTCTTTTGTCAAAATACACACCTTATAGTTTTCTACATTAATGGGATTTTATACCGAGATGGCTGTGGTCTCACGCCATCTAACTAGTAATCCCATTATTTTTTTCTTTTTTTTGTTTATTATGTAAAACTAATTAGTTGATAAACTTAAATCTCTCGAATCAGCTCTCTATATTTTCAAAACCCTTCATCTACTTCTGAAAAAAGAAAAAATAAAGAAGAGGATTAGTGAGTAGATTTTGAAATCAATTTGTTATAAAGATGTAAAATTACTCGCCCACGTTTGCGGGTAAATTTGTATTCCCTTCCCGACGACAGATTAATTTTTTCTCCTGTAGAAAAACTATGTTGGTTATCAAGGATTCGGTATAGCTCTTGTTATTCTTGGTGTCTTTTTGCAGATATTATGGTTAATAATGCCTCTTCTTAAAAAATATTTAAAGTAAGTATTTCTCCGGGGCAGAAACTATTCTACTCTTTTTCTAATTTTTCATTAATTTCATCAAGTTTATTCCTTATTTCAATTAAAAGATCAGCTATTAACTCATGCCATTTATTTTCTAGATTGGTAGTAAAATCAACCCTATCAAGCATCTCTTTATATCTTTCTACTTCTTCTTCTGTCACCATAAAATACCTCCATAAGAACATTAATATATCACTAGTTAACGCTTTCTAATAACCATTTTTATTCCCCAAAAAAAACCCAATGGGATTGGTTATTTAAAGTAAGAATGGTTACGAAAAGTGTATATCTGATGGAGGAAAAAAAACTATGACAGAAAAAACAACAGAAAAAATAACAACTGAAGTAAAGCAAGAAAAGAGAACCGATGAAAACGTGATATATGTTGGGCATAAACCCCCTATGAGCTATGTACTAGCAGTAGTTACACAGTTCAATACCAGTGGTTCAGATGAGGTTGTAATAAAAGCTAGAGGCAGATCAATAAGTACAGCAGTAGATACCGCAGAAATAACAAGAAATAGGTTTGTCACAGACGCAAAAATCAAAGACATAAAAATCGGAACTGAAAGTATGACCAATGAAGAAGGCAGAACTTCCAATGTATCTTCAATTGAAATAATCTTAACAACTAAAAAGAAGAGCAAACAAGCAGAATAACAAGCCTACAGGATGATGCCTATATCTAGTTTTTCTGCAATCTCTTTGTAACGATTTCGAATAGTAACCTCGGTGACGCCTGCCACCTCTGCTATTTCACGTTGTGTCCTTCTTTCACCACATAGTACAGATGCAATATAGAGCGAGGCTGCGGCTACCCCAGTTGGACCACGCCCACTAGTAAGTTCTTTCTGCGCAGCTTCTTGTAATATCTGCAAGGTCTTTGCTTGCACATCGCTACTTAGTTTTAATTCACTGCAGAACCTTGATACATAATCCTCTGGTGAAGTAGGCAACAATTTTAATCCTAATTCACGGGAAACATATCTATAGGTCCTACCAATCTCTTTCCTAGATATATGTGCTATGTTACTTATTTCATCAAGCGTACGTGGTACGTGGCATTGCCGGCATGCTGCGTAGAGTGATGCAGCGGTAACACCTTCTATACTTCTACCACGAACCAATTTCTTCAATGCTGCTTTTCTATAAATCATCGCCGCTGTTTCTCGTACTATTCTTGGAAGGCTCATGCTTGATGCCATACGGTCAAGTGCAGAAAGAGCAACTGCTAGGTTCCTCTCTGTAGCATCACTGATTCTAACTCTCCTCTGCCATTTCCTTAAACGATATAACTGTGCTCTGTTTCTTGTTGGAATTGATTTTCCATATGAATCACGGTTTTTCCAACTAATCATAGTAGAAAGACCTTTATCATGAATCGTATAGGTCATCGGGGATCCTGTTCGTGCTCGTTTTTCACGTTGATCACTATCGAATGCACGCCACTCAGGACCATGATCAATAAGCTCCTCATCAATAACAAGTCCACAATCCTTGCATATCAATTCCGCTCTGGAATAATCCTTACTAAGATGTGTACTCCCACATTTAGGGCATCGGGTAATTTCTTCTATTTTCTGTTTATTTTTATCGCTTGCCAATTAAATCAGACCTATA
>Ga0256868_10000736_pt1 | contig 18741 bp, 14 predicted proteins | sample RVTome_13_FD_187341 | JGI IMG/M metagenome (GOLD analysis project Ga0256868, IMG submission 187341) | Soil microbial communities from uranium-contaminated site in the Upper Colorado River Basin, Wyoming, United States - RVT92D227 HiSeq ...
TTTGAAGGGAACAACATTGAAACCATCCTTTTTGAAGATCCGACAGAGCCCGGCTACGATCAGACTTTTTCCAACATAAGAACCCGTCCCCTGGATCATCAGCGATTTCATCTCTTCTCTCCCAACACTTCCGGATGAATCATTTTAGTCAATGCCTCCAACCCTTCTATTATCCTCGGTGTGGGGCGATCGACTAAATTTGAATCTATGACATAGATCGCATTCAATTTTACTGCAGGGATGCTGTTCCAATTCTGCCACCATTTGATTAAATTCGAGTAGTCCCTCCTGCTCTCCATGGAACTCATGATAATGATCTCTGGAGCCTTTGATAAGATGGCCTCTATGCTATAAAGAGGATAGCTTATCAATTCATTTTCCGATATGCTCTTTCCTCCTGCCAACCGGATGAGGTCATCAGCAAGTGTCTCTCTTCCCACCGTCATGATAGGGGCGTATCCAATCTGGAAGAAGACCTTTGGCTTTGGAAGGGATTTAATTCGTGTGGTGATATCCTCTTTCTCTGAAATCATATTTACTATAATTTTCCTTGATTCCTCCTCTTTTCCAACCATTACTCCGATATGATGGATTGCTTTCATAACTCCATTGAAACTTTTTGGATGAATGAGATAGACAGAAAAACCAAGATCACTCAGTCTGTTGATGGTTTCCCACCGATTACCATCTCTGGTGGCAATGATCAGGTCCGGTTTTAATGAAACGATTTTTTCAATACTGGGATTGATGAACCCTCCGATCCGCGGTTTTTTCAAAACGGCTTCAGGATAGTCGCAAAAGTTTGTGACGGCTGCTATTTCCTCATTGAGGCCTAATGCGAAGAGGATTTCCGTAATACTTGGGGCAAGGGATATAATCCTCTTCGCTGGATAATGAATTCTAACCTTCCTCCCCATTTCGTCGGTCAATAGGCGGTCCTCCCCCTCAACGGGAATATTAAGAAGGAGGCCGATCACCAAGGCTAATGGAAGCAATTTTTTAATCATTTTTTTCAGAAACGCCTGCTTCAGCAAAGGTCGCCATTTCATCGAGGATCTTAAGACTGGCCTCGACCAAAAATATCCCCAAAGCTGCACCGGTCCCTTCACCTAATCTCAGATCTAAGTTCAACAAGGGTTTCAGGCCGAGGTATTCCAATATGATCTTATGCCCTTGCTCAACCGATTGATGAGAGGCGATGAGGTAGGACTTCACTTTGGGTGAAAGGGATGCAGCAATCAAGGCCGCTGCGCCAGAGATGAAGCCATCAATCACCACAGGGATTTGATACCGGGCTCCAGCCAAGATCACTCCTGCAATCCCTCCGATCTCAAACCCTCCGACCTTCGATAGGACGTCGATCGCATCTTTTGGGTTCGGTCGATTGATCTTGAGGGCTTTTTCAATCACCTTCACTTTCCGTTTCCATCCCTTATCATCGAGTCCTGTACCCCTCCCTGTGACTGTGTTCACATCAGTTCCTGTGAGGACAGTTGTAATCGCACTGGAGGCCGTCGTGTTTCCAATTCCCATATCCCCTGTACCTAAAATATCTATCCCTTTTGGTAATTCCTCTTCTACCAGCTCAATACCGACTTCGATTGAACGAATAGCTTCCTCTCGACTCATGGCAGGCTTATCCGCTATATTGTGAGTTCCCAAGGCCACTTTTTTTTCTTTCAATTGAGGGTGTCGTTCAAGAACTGAGGCAACCCCCAGGTCTGCCACGATGACCCTTGCTCCTACTTGTAGCGCCAAGACGTTGATCGCCGCGCCTCCACGAAGGAAGTTGTAGACCATTTGGGGAGTGACTTCAGACGGATAAGCGCTCACCCCCTCCCTTGTCACACCGTGGTCTCCGGCCAGTGTGAATATCACTTTGTGGGTGATTCTTGGTCTTGGATTTCCTTTTATTCCTGACACCTGGATGGAAATGGTCTCGAGTTGACCCAATGAACCCTGCGGCTTTGTCAGGTTATCCTGTCTCATTTTAGCCACTGCCATAGCGTTTTCGTCCAAAGGTTTAATGCTAACGATTGTTTGGTTAATTTTATCCATACTTCTCCCTCTCAATTTTATAAATGGATTGGTCCAAGAATGACCAAAAGAATGAGGCAAAGAAATTCCGTTAATTCATTTGCGGCTCCTAAAATATCGCCTGTCACCCCCCCCAATTTCTTTATGAAAAAAAAACGATATACCAGGCTAAAAAGACAAATTCCCAAAAATATCAAAATTCCCTTAACGCCCATAATAAATAAAGCAATCCCAAAAGCCGAGAGCGAAGAGAAGGTTACCTCCCAACCCCCAAGATTTTTGGTGAAGGGTTTACCTAACCCTTCACCAAATCTGGCATAAGGCGATCGGTAACAGACTAACACCATCGAATTTCTCCCCACTGCAGTCATCAAGATGAGTGAATAAGGAATAGATGAATTCGAAATTTGCTCCAGAATAAGATATTTGGCTCCGATCAGCAGGATGAGGCTGATGACTCCAAAGGCACCGATTCGGCTATCTCTCATCACTTCAAGAATCTTTTCCTTTGGCCCGCCAGAACCCAAACCATCCATAGTATCTGCAAACCCGTCCAAATGGAGCCCCCTCGTCAAGAGCGCAAGAAGTCCAATTGTTAACCATAGGACGATGGATTTGGGGAAGAGAAATGAAAAGAGATAATAACCGAGAGCCAAAAGCAGGCCGATCACCAGGCCCACTAAAGGAAAGAAGGCCATCGACCGGCTTAACGTTTTTCCATCAGTAACGAAATGATGACCCACTGGCAAAATCGTGAGGAATGAAAGGGCTTGAAGAAAATCTCTCATTTTCCACCTTTTAGAAATAGGGGTAGCCCTGAAACCATAAAAATGACTGTTTCCGCCACTCCTACAATCTTCTGATTGGCCATACCTGAGAGATCTCTGAACCGGCGGCTCAATGGATCCGCAGGTACGATTCCCATCCCAACCTCATTTGAAACGATGATTAAAGAAGCAGGGATCTGTTTAACAGTATCAATTAATCTGCTTACCTCACTCATTATCTCTAAATTATCCTTCCGTCTCATCAGAAGATTAGAAAGCCAAAGGGTAATGCAGTCCAACACAATCACTTCCACTTCGTCTCCATGAAGTTTGATTTGATCGGAAATCTCTAAGGGTTCCTCAACGGTCTGCCATTCTGGTCCCCTCATCTTTTTATGATGCTCGATGCGCTGAGCCATCTCTTCATCGAGCGCTTCACAGGTAGCCAGATATAGTTTCTTTGAAAAATGTTGATTGGCATAATCCAAAGCATAACGGCTCTTACCACTTCGACATCCTCCGGTGACAAAGATCATCTTCTTTCCCATTTTTCCTCCAAGATCTCCAATGAACTTTTCAGATCATTAAATGAAAAAACCTCAAGGGACAGAATACCCTTATAATTCTGAAGGTGGGAGAGGATGAGATCAACTATTTTCCCATTTAGTTTGTCAATCCCCAAATGGTCGGTTCCATTTTGGAAACCATGGAGGTGGATGATCGAGGTGTTAGGGAGATATTTTTCTAAATAGAATGGAAGGTCTTGTCCATAGATTAAGATGTGACCGATATCGAGACATATTGAGAACCCAAATTCCTTTACGATGTCTTCGATCCATTCGAAGGGGTACCCGAGGGTCTCTATAGAAATACGACCGGGTTCCATTCCGCATTTTACTATCTCCTGGGCGCTGCGGATGATGCGCCTCCGCCAGGCTTGGATATCGGTTTCTTCTTGACCATCACTATTTCTCAAGTCAAAATGAAGAATGTAAACAGAAGGGTTGAGGCAGAGAGTTCTTTCCGTTACTCTCCTGATAATAGAAATCCCCTTGGTTCTGATCCCCTCATTTTCGTCTCCAAGGAATATATCGATGGGAAGATGGACATTGAAACCCGCTTTACCATGAAGGGAGAAGTCCATCAAAGCCTTGATTTCCCTTTCATCGGGGAGATTATCCAGCCCCTCACTTTCGAAAAGGACCAACTCCACCTCATCAAGAAACGGGGTGAGAGTGGTTACATTTGGGATGATATGATCTGGATAGATATAAGAGGTTGTCGCCAACTTAAATGGAAACATCTTTTTATAACATTTTGTTAAAGATGGATATTTTTTCAAATTGTCCTCACGCATTAAAAACTCAGTTTTATTCCTCCGAAGAAGGAGATGCCAGGTGCCCCCAAACCCTTTGCTTCTTCATACTCTTCATCCAAGAGGTTTTCAACACGACCAAATAATTGGAAATTCTTACTAATGTCGTAGGAAGCTGCTAGATTGATAAGTGTATATGGATCCAGTTTTACCCTCCTGGAGGGGAAGGTTGAAAAATCCTTATCATCCCTTTTCCCCACGTAAATTACTCCGAGGTTTACGTTTCCTTTGTCGATAAAATGGTAATTGAGGTCCAGGCCGATCTTATTTCTGGGCCTTCTTATGAGAGTTTCACCAGTTGTTTTATCCTCGGTGTCTGTATACGTATAATTGATCCGTAATGCTAAATCATCAATGGGTTTTGCCGAGGCAAACAACTCGACTCCTTCGGTTTTGGCTTTAGCAATGTTGATATACCCTTGTCCGGACTCGAAATTGATCAGATTCTTAAAATCGTTCCTGAAGTAAGTAGCTCCCAAGATCACCCTTTTCTTCAAGAGTTCTTGTTCGATTCCAAAATCCCATCCCCTGCTTTTCTCAGGCTTGAGATCTTTGTTACCGACAGGCCCAAAAAATGGATCGGGAGGACCAAATAGCTGATATAAAGAAGGGGCTTTAAAACCAGTACCGAAGGTCCCCTTAATTTTTGTATCAGTCTCTTTAATGAGGTAAGCAGGAGCAATCCGATAAGTAGTCTCCGTGCCAAAGCGACTATGGTCATCAATACGAACCCCTAAGGTTGCAAAGAGTCGTTTCCAGAGTTTAATCTCGTCTTGAACATAATAACCCTTGATATCAGCAGTTTTTTTAGGGAAGACACTCTGGCCCGGTCCCCATTCGCTTTCCCAATAGTACTTAGACTCCCCTTCCTCTCTGTCCCAGTCAACACCAAAGGTAAGAGCATTCGTTTTATGGAGATTGAGGTGATGTTGCCAGTCGAATTTTATTAATTGGCTATCATATCTACCTTTTGCATAATCGAAAGGGTGTTGGGAATCCTTTTTATCCTTTATATCCCTATGATGGTAATTCAAAGCGAAACCTAATTTTTGAATCCAGAGATCAGTGAAAAGAGAAAGACTAACCTGTGTTTTAAAAAGGAATTGATTTGATTTTTGGACATAATTCGGATCATCTCCTCCTACTCCCGCAGAGTTGTCGAGTTCCGTTTTTGCATCTATATAACGAAGGATGAAATCGATATCGAGATTATCCATAGGTGTAAATCCCAGCCTTCCAGAAAGAGAAGTATTTTCATACCCATCCCTTTCGTAATTTCCATCCTTTTTGCTTGCAGCAGAAATCCCCTCCGTATCGAATCGAGAAAGGCTAAAAGAATAGTTAACCCATTTATTCCCTCCACTTATTCCTGTGGTTTCTTTGAATGTTGTAAAGGATCCTCCTTCAGCAGATAAAGAGAATTTTGGTTTTCCTTCTCCTTTTTTGGTAATGATGTTGATTACACCACCAATAGCATCAGAACCATATAAGGTGCTCTGTGGCCCCCGAATGATCTCAATTCGCTCAATATTGTCTACTGTCAAATTGGCAAAATTATAGGAGCGGCCAGGGGAGATGGGATCATTCACCTCTACCCCATCAATCATGACTAAGGTATGTTCAGAATTTGCTCCTCTGAGGAAGATCGATGTTTGGCTTCCTGCGCCTCCTGTTTGTACTACATCTAATCCCGGAATATTTCTGAGGGCTTCCAGAACAGTTGTCTTTTGTTTTCTTTCAATCTCCTTTGAGGAGATAATCGTTATCGAACTTGCAATTTCTTCAATTGGAGTCTCAACACGTGTGGCGGTGACGACCACCTCCTCAAGGGTAACTTCCTTTTCCTGTGCCAAGAGGCAGAATGGAAATAAACCTATAAAGATTAAAGAAAAGATAGAAATTAAACGTTTCATACAAACCTCCTTCCCCCATCAAATGGGTCTAAGAAATTTTGAACGGCCTACCAGATGGCAGGCCAGGCTTGCCCGCCGAAGCGAATGCTTCGCGCAGGCGGGGAGGAAGGGTTCAAAAAAAATCCCCAGCCTTCGCATTGAAGACTGGGGATTTTACCCGCTTGCACCCTTCACAGTCTTATCCTCGAAGACATCTTCGTGAAGAATATCCAGGCAGGTTTTCTGACTTTCGGATCTTCCTACTTGGGCTGAAGTTATCCTCGAACTTCAGGCCTCCTTGCGCCTTCCCATCCCGCGCCTTGCGCGGGGCAGTGGCTTATCGCAAGTTTCGTCCCCGAATACAGCGGCGGGTCCGTCCCCGACTTGCTCCGTCAAAACGGAGATCACGGGATTCCCTTTTCCTGAATATCACCGTTTGAATGACTCCTTTTAACAAATTCAATAATGGTCTGTCAAGCTTTTTCAGTGGAAAGAAATCTTTGGACTTCATCTAAGGTGGGGATTCCTTTTCTTCCGCCGAGGTCCTGACATTTGAGGGCTGCTACTGCATTGGCAAACCTTAAAATTTCTCCTACTTCCCAATTTTGAAGAAGACCATAAATGAATCCTCCATGGAAGACATCACCTGCACCAGTGGTATCTATGGGATTCACTTTAAATGCTTTGACATGGAGAAATTCTCCATTGACCAGGGCAACACACCCTTCGTGACCTAAAGTGGTACAGAGGAATCCAGAGGTATGTTTTTGAAGTTCGAGAAGAGCTTTTTTTTGATCCGAAATTCCAGTAAAAAGCATGGGAAATCCTGAAGAAGTGATCACAAAATCGATCTCTTTGATCAACTCAGAGGTAAAAGGTTCAACTTTATCCAGATCCACGACAATTGGGATCCCTTCCTCCTTTGCCCACTTTGCGCACTGAATGGCGGCGTGGATATCATGCCCATCCAAATGAAAGATTTTCCCCGAGCAGACATCTTCTTTCCGAAATTCTTCCTTTCGGTACATTAATCTTACATCTCGATTCCAGAGGATTGTTCGTTCTCCAGAAGAGCCATCCACAATAATCATTGCAAACTGGTTTGTGGTATTGGGTTCGATTGTCACCGAGGAAACGTCAACTCCTTCCTGGAGAATAGAATTGAGAGAGAAATGGCCCAACTCATCTTCTCCGACTTTTCCAATATATTTCGTTTTTACACCCCATCGACTCAAGGCCACAATGGCCGTTGCCACCTGACCTCCTCCCTGTTTGGAAAACCGGAGCATTTCCATTTTTGAATTTAGATTGGGAAATCCCGGAACCACACAGAGGAAATCAACAGAGTTCAGTCCCATCCCCACCACCTCAAAAGGTTTGTCTTTTGGAAAAGTGAGATTAAATCGCATGGTTCTTTTTACAAACTTTTGAGCCATTTTTCAAGAATCTTAATAGATGATTTCAAGTTCCAGGTTTTAGGTTTAAGGGGTTAAGCCCTTCCAACTCGAAACACGAAACTCGCAACATGAAACTAAATCATTTTCGTTGACTTTTTTATCATAAATTACTATATTCCAAACAAAACAAAGGCAATCCGTCGGTATCTCTTAACTCGCTAACCAGGTAATTTTTCCCTTAATACCTCCTTTAGTAAAGGGGGGCGAGGGGGGATTTGAAAGTTATTTTCTAAACGATCTTTCATGTCGGCTTCGTCACCCTCGAACCATGAAAACGATTAGGTTGTAAAATATTTACGGTTTGCGCTATGCTCTATGTGCTCTGCGATTTTCTGTGTTGTTAGGGTGGGCATATGGCCTGGAGATAAATAAAGACCCCATTTCTAAAAAAGGAATGGGGTCTTTTTGTCTCTTTACCCCCCCCATTAGGAAAAAGACTCTTTTTAAACTAAACCTTAACTTTGTGTTGTTAGGGGTTTATAACATGATGAGCAGTCATCGGCTTCACAGTTCTGCCAGCCGTTATGCGGCGGCAGTCGGCCGCATTAGCGGAAAGGATGTCCCAGTTCCCCGAAACGGATCTGACAAGGAAATATACAATTTCTGTGTACTGAAAGATCCAAAGCCGTGCCTTGAGAATGGGAGACGAAAGGAGATGGAAGATGGTTGCTCGACCTAAGACAGAAAAGGAGAAGTGGCTTGGCTATCGCGATGACCTCACTGGCGAGCATGCCATTGGAGATGCCGGTCAGATCATTTTTGCTTTGCTTTTTTTTAGTATATGGATATCGGATTCATTTTTTTTGAAATTAACGACACAACTCAATGATAGTGTGCCTATTCTGCTAAGGATACCGGCGGCAGTAGTACTTTTGTGCTTATCAGGCTATTGTGCGTGGTCAGGCCTGAGCATAGTTTTCGGAGAAGTACGCGAAAAGCCTTCAGTTATCCGCAAAGGTGTTTTTGGTGTGATACGACACCCGATATACGTAAGTGAAGTACTGCTGTATTTAGGCATTCTCATCTTAAACATATCGCTGGCAGCAACCGTAGTGTGGGTAGCTGCTACCGTATTTCTGTATTATCTGTCGTATTATGAAGAAGGACTTCTTTTGAAGCGATTTGGCGATGAATTCAGGGCCTATACGTGCGATGTTGGAATGTGGATACCACGATTCCGGAAAAGATGAAAAGATACAGTATCCCACAAGACTGAGACAAAATACCACAGCTTATAAAAGGCTGAAAGAAAATGTTTGCATAGGGAAATGATCTGGGTCTTCCCTTGATATGGGAGAAATTAAGGGACATCCATAAATTTATAGTTTTCTTATTACCTGCAGGGCAGCTAACAACAGCACAAACACCACTCCCCAAAATCGTTTGGATTTCGTCTGTGCTGCACACGTTAGGCGGAATTGAGCCGCTCAATATTGTCAAACAGGCTTTAATGGATCATTTTCGGAGAAAGAGGTGATGATGACTTTAAAAATACTTCCATTCAGTTGCGAACAACTGGAGGAAATTGCCGAACAGTACCAAACTCCTTTCCATATATACGATGAAAAAGCCATCCGGGAGAATGCCAGATACCTGCTCAACTCATTTTCATGGAACAAAGGATTCAAGGAATATTTCGCGGTTAAGGCAACGCCTAATCCGTTTATTCTCAAGATTCTAAAAGGCGAGGGATTCGGAACTGACTGTAGTTCTTTACCCGAGCTCATATTATCTGAAAAAGTCGGAATAGTGGGAGAGGAGATTATGTTTTCCTCCAACGATACTCCTGCAAATGAATATGTTAAAGCCAAAGAATTAGGTGCTACGATCAATCTGGATGACATAAGCCATATATCATTTTTGGAGAAGCATTGTGGTATCCCTGAATTAATATCGGTTAGATACAACCCGGGGAGGCTTCGGGATGGAAGCTTCATCATGGGAAGTCCGGAAAATGCGAAATTTGGTTTCACAAGAGATCAGGTATTTGAAGGCCTCGAAATGCTTTGGAACAAAGGTGCAAAGCGTTTCGGTCTGCACACTTTTATAGCTTCAAATGAGTTGAATCCTCAATATTTTGTTGACACAGCTGAAATGATGCTTGATCTGGTATTGGAGGTTAAAACTAAGGTTCGAATAAAGGTCGCATTCGTTAATATCAGTGGAGGAGTAGGGATACCATACAAGCCTGAGGAAAAAGCAGTTGATTTGCAATATATAAGTGATGGGATCAGGCACTGCTATGAAAATAAAATCATTCCAAATGGACTCGATCCGCTGGCCATTTTTATGGAGTGTGGCCGGGCGATTACTGGACCATATGGTTACTTGGTCTCCAGAGTGCATCACATTAAAAACATCTATAAAAAGCATGTGGGACTTGACGCGAACATGGCACATCTCATGCGTCCCGCGATGTACGGAGCATATCATCATATAACTGTAGTCGGGAAAGAGAAAAAGCCACACGACCATATTTACGATATCACTGGTTCACTTTGTGAACCGATAGACAGATTTGCAATCGACAGGGCTCTTCCTGAAATCGACATAGGTGATTTGATAGTGATTCACGACACAGGTGCTCATGGCCATGCAATGGGATTTAACTATAACGGGAAATTACGATCTTCGGAATTATTGTTGCGAGAGAATGGTGAGGTTATTGAAATCCGTAAGGCTGAAACAGTTGAAGATTATTTTACAACCCTCGATTTCAATAAGCTTGCGGCATTTCAAGTTTAAACTCAATTGGATTTTTATTAAAAGATAAAGGGCTCAACCTTAGGTTATAAAACCTCGAAAAAGAAGGAAGGAGGATTGTCAAATGAGCGGGAGGACTGAGATTAACCGGCGGAGCTTCTTAATTTTAATTGGTGGAGCAATCAGTGCATCGACGATGCCTTATAATAGGGTGATGGCGGTGGAAGACCGGCAATCGGTAGTGGAATTCATTGAATCGAGTTGTGAAAAGGATAAAAAGATGAAGAGCAAATTATTAATAGCTTATGGTAGTCGGTGTGGGTCTACCAGTGGAGTGGCTGAGGCCATTGGGCAAGTATTGTGCGAGGCAGGAGTAGCAGTGGATGTGCGCCTTGTGAAGAACGTGAATGATCTCAGTCCTTATCAGGCTGTGATTGTGGGTAGTGCCATTCGCATGGGTAAGTGGTTACCCGAGGTTGTAGAGTTTGTAAAGACGTATCAGGACACACTGAGTCGGGGACCTGTGGCCTACTTTACCGTCTGTTTGACTATGAAGGATGATACGGTGGAGAACCGACGCAAGGCGTTGGCCTATCTGGACCCAGTGCGTAAGCAATTCCCCCAGGTAAAGCCGGTGGACATCGGTCTCTTTGCAGGAGCGGTAGACTATAGAAAGTTGTCCTTTCCTTATAGTTTAATATTGAAGGTGATGGGGGCTCCTGAAGGGGACTTCCGCAATTGGGAGGCCATCCGCACCTGGGGTGCTGGCAGACGCCCTGCGCTGTGAGGCATGTAGTCATCAACGTAAAGCAAAACAAAAAGAATACACAAGACTTACATTCCAAGTTTGCATAGGTAAACCTTTTAAATCCGTTTCTAAAAGGAATTGCTCGCAATGGTAGATGATGCAAATTTGACGTTTCCGGTCTTCGGAAATTCCCGACTCAATCAGGACTTCCCAATTAAAACCATTAGGTGTAATTTTAAGATAAAGTGACAATCTTATAGGAAACTAAAACTATTCCGAATTCAATGATCAACGCTTCGGGATTGACGAAAGGCCTCATCCATTGTATAAAAAAGGATATAATCACTAACAGGATAAGATCTTGGAAGGTATTGCTACCGTCATCCTTGCAGCAGGGAAAGGGACCCGGATGAAGTCAGATCTCGTCAAAGTTCTTCATCCGGTCCTGGGACTTCCCATGGTCTTTTATCCCATTGAACTTTCCCTGAATGGGATCAAAGCCGAAAAGACCATTGTGATAGTAGGTTACCAGGCGGATCTGATCCAGGAAAGATTTAAAGACCTTAAGATTGAATTTGCCCTCCAGAAGGAACAATTAGGTACGGGTCATGCAGTCTTACAAACCATTCCATTTCTTCAATCGTTCAGGGGTACTGTTTTGATTCTCTGCGGAGATGTTCCTTTGGTGAAGATTGAGACCCTTCGTTCTTTTATCGATGCCTACAGGGAAAATGAATCTGCCCTCTCTGTGCTGACGACCATTATAAGAGACCCCTTCGGTTATGGCCGTATCCTACGAAATCCGGAAGGTTGGCTTGAAAAGATTGTGGAAGAAAAAGATGCTTCAGAAGAAGAGAGAATGATCCGAGAGATCAATACGGGGATATATTGCATAAAATCTTCTTTTCTAATGGAAGGCTTAAGAGAGATCGGAAAAGAGAATGCTCAAGGTGAATATTATCTGACTGACCTGGTTGAGATTGCAAAGAAGAGGGGTTTGAGGTGTTCTGCTCATATTGCAAAGGACCCAACAGAGGTAATGGGAATCAATACCCGGGTCGATCTTGCCATGGCTAATGAAGTTCTCCGGCAGGAGAAACTGAGACATTTGATGCTTTCTGGTGTGACGATTGTTGATCCCAAAACCACTTATATTGATCAAACGGTTGAAGTGGGAAGAGACTCCCTCCTCTATCCAAATTGTCATCTGCAAGGGAAGACGAGAATCGGTGAGCGGTGTGTCATCGAACCCAACTCGAAGATTTCAGATTCTGTCATAGAGAATGATGTGATCATTCGCCCAAATTCTGTGATCACGGAAAGCAAAATTGAAGAGGGGGCCTCCATCGGTCCCTTTGCCCATCTGAGGCCTTTGACCGAAGTAAAGACCAAGGCGAAAATAGGGAACTTTGTAGAGGTGAAGAAGTCGGTCATCGGTAAAGGCTCAAAAGCCAACCATATGGCCTATATTGGGGATTCCCTCCTGGGGGATGATGTCAACATCGGTGCTGGAACCATTACCTGTAACTACGATGGATTTAAGAAGCATCAGACGATCATTGGAAATCGGGTCTTTGTGGGATCGAATGTAGAGTTGGTTGCTCCAGTCAAGGTGGGGGATGGCTCTTTGATCGGTGCAGGCACTACGGTTACAAAAGATGTTCCAGAAGGTGCATTAGCGATCAGCCGGGTGAAACAGAAGAACATCAAAGGGTGGGGGAAGAAGCTGGATCTCCGCCATAAAAAAAATAAGAACAAAAAGGATTAACAACATTTTAACCCATTGTAGAAAGGTCTAAAATTTAATGCAAAATGGAAATTTTAAAATGCAAATTTAAAACAAGAATTTTCTAATATTTGCATTTTTCATTTTACAATTTGCAATTTTCAATGAGGTTTAAATATGTGTGGAATTGTAGGATATATCGGCCCCAGGGAGACAGCGAAAGTTCTCATTGATGGGCTCAAAAAACTTGAATACAGAGGATATGACTCCGCAGGCATCGCTGTTTTCCATCGAGGCAAAGTCGAAATCAGAAGAAAAGAAGGAAAATTGACAAAACTGGAGGAATTGATTGGAGGAGAAGTCTTTAATGGGAAAGTTGGGATAGGTCATACTCGATGGGCGACCCATGGAAGACCATCTGATGAGAATGCCCACCCCCATAAAGCAGGCAAAGTCGCAGTCGTCCACAATGGCATCATTGAAAATTATCTTTCTCTTAAGGGAGTTCTTAAAAGCAAAGGCCATGTCTTTACCTCTGAAACCGATACAGAGATCATCTCTCATCTGATAGACGAATTCATTCAGGAAGGATATTCACCCCTGGAAGCCGTGAGGATAGCGTTAGATAAGATCAGAGGTTCTTATGCCTTGGGAATTCTTTTTGAAGGGGATGAAAAGTGCTTGATCGGAGCAAGAAAGGAAAGTCCATTAGTGATCGGTATTGGAGAGGGAGAATATTTTATTGCTTCGGATATCCCTCCAGTCCTTCCCTATACCCAGGACTTTATCTTTATGGAAGATGGTGAGGTAGCACTTCTCTCCCCCAGTGGAGTGAAAGTCTTCGATGGCAAGGGAGATGAAGTTTCGAAAGAGCCCAAGAGGGTCAACTGGAATCCTTTGATGGCTGAAAAGGGCGGTTATAAGCATTTTATGCTAAAGGAGATCTTCGAGCAGCCCAGGGCAGTGATCGATACTATCCGGGGTCGGCTTTCAGAAGAGAAGGGCGATGCCATTCTCGAAAATGTCCACTTCGACCCAGTATTTCTAAAAAAAATGCGGCGGATCAACCTGATTGCCTGTGGCACCTCTTATCATGCTGCCCTCGTGGGAAAGTTTCTCATCGAAGAATTTTGTCGAATTCCAGTAGAGGCAGATATCGGCTCCGAGTTTCGATATCGGAGTCCTATTATTGGAGAGAATGATTTGTTAGTGGCGATCTCCCAATCCGGGGAGACAGCGGACACCTTGGCTGCTTTGAGGGAAGCAAAACGAAAAAGGGCGATGACCTTAGCTATCTGTAATGTGGTGGAGTCGAGTCTGGCAAGGGAGGCGGATCATGTGATTTATACCCACGCAGGCCCTGAGATCGGAGTGGCTTCCACCAAAGCTTTTACCACCCAACTGGTCATCCTCTTTCTACTTGCTCTTCGAATGGGTAGAGAGTTGGACCTCCTCTCCTGTGAAGAAGGGAAGAAGTTGATTGAAGAGTTGGTCAGAGTCCCACATCTCATGGAAGAAATGCTGAAAGCATCGCATCAAGTAGCAAAAATTGCCAGGAAGTATCTCCATGCCAGAGATTTTCTTTATCTTGGGAGAGGGATCAATTATCCCATCGCATTGGAAGGAGCTCTTAAATTGAAGGAGATCTCTTATGTCCATGCAGAGGGTTATCCGGCAGGTGAAATGAAACATGGCCCTATTGCCTTGATTGATCGGGAAGTGCCGGTCGTCGTCCTCGCCACCAAGAACGATATCTATGAAAAAGTCATCTCCAATATCGAAGAGGCGAAGGCAAGGGAAGGGAGGGTGATTGCTCTTGCTTCTCTATCTGATCAAGAGATCGTTAAAAAAGTGGACGATGTGATCTTCATCCCTGAAACGATTCCTTCTCTCACCCCTATTCTCCTCACCATTCCGCTTCAACTTCTGGCCTACTATATGGCTGACTTTAAAGGCACGGATGTGGATCAGCCAAGAAACCTGGCTAAGAGCGTCACCGTGGAATAGGAACCACTAAGGTTGAGGCTAAGGCTGAGGTTAAGCAATTAATTTCTAAACCTTAACCTAAACCTTAACCTTGTATTTTAAATTTAGCAGTTGGATTTTGATATTTGATATTTCTTTTTTGTCTATGTCTTTACTCAACGATCTTAATCCTGTTCAACAGAAAGCAGTTTTAGAAACAGAAGGCCCGCTCCTCGTTTTTGCAGGCGCAGGGAGTGGAAAGACCAGAGTTCTGACCTATCGGATTGCTTATCTCATCCAAGAAAGAGGCATCCGGCCCTGGAATATCTTTGCGGTCACCTTCACCAATAAGGCCGCCGATGAGATGCGGGAAAGGGTAGAGAGGCTTCTCGGGAGGTCGGCAAAGGGGACCTGGATCTCCACCTTCCATTCAGCCTGTGCCCGCATCTTAAGACAGCATATCGAGCAAATTGGGTTTAAAAGAAATTTTGTCATTTACGATGATCAAGATCAGGAACGGCACCTCAAGACGATCATGAAGGAATTGAACCTTGATTTCAAGATGTTTCCTCCCCGGGCGATTCAATCAGGCATTGAACGATTGAAAAATGAAGGGATCACACCGGACCAATATTCTCCAAATCCCTATAATATATTCCAGAAAAGGATGGCGTTAGTTTACCAACGCTATCAAGAGGATCTTCATAGAAACAATGCCCTCGACTTTGGAGACCTCCTCACCTTCGTGATAATTCTTTTCCGGCGTTTTCCAGAGATCCTCAGGTCTTATCAGATGCTCTGCCACTATGTGATGGTGGATGAATTTCAAGATACCAACTTGATCCAATATCAACTGATCAGAAAGATGGTCGAGGCACATCAGAACATCTGTGTGGTCGGGGATGATGACCAATCCATCTACCGTTGGAGAGGAGCAGAGGTAGGAAATATTTTAAATTTTGAGAGGGACTTTCCCGAGGCTAAAGTCATCACCCTGGAGCAGAATTATCGTTCCACTCAGAATATTCTTCAGGCCGCCAACCATGTGGTGCGAAAAAATCGGTATAGAAAAGAGAAGAAACTCTGGACAGAGAATCCTGAAGGAGAGCTCCTAACCTTTTATGTGGCTGAGGATGAAATGGACGAGGCACATTTTGCTGTTCAAAAAATCATGGGACATGTTTCCACAAAGGAATCCATCAGGGCTTATCGTGATATTGCCGTTTTCTACCGAATCAATGCCCAATCTCGTGCCATTGAAGATGAACTGGTCAAATATAGGATTCCTTATACGGTGGTGGGAGGGATGAAGTTCTACGAAAGAAAAGAGATTAAAGATATCCTGGCATACCTGAAGTTGATTGACAATCCTTCGGATGGTCTCAGTTTGAAGAGGATCATCAATGTCCCTTCGAGAGGGATCGGAGAGAAGACCATTGAAAAGATAGAAGCCTTCGCAAGAGAGAAAGGACTTTCCCTTTATGAAGGGCTGAGACAGGCGATCGGAGAGGATGGGTTAACTCCCACTACCAAGGCAAAGATGAAAGAGTTTATCCAATTGATAGAAGAATTCCGAGAAGATGCAAAAAGTCTTACCCTCAGCCAATTGACGTTGGCCCTTCTCGCTAAGACCAAATACCTCCAAAGGTTGAAAGAGGAAGGGACGGATGAGGCTATTTCAAAGATAGAGAACATTGATGAACTCATCAATGTGATGATGGGGCTGGAACAAGGTGAAGAAAAGGTCTCGTTAGAAAGCTTTTTGGAGAAGGTCTCATTAGTGACCGACGTGGATCTTTATGAGGATAAAGGGAATCGAGTTTCTCTAATGACCCTTCATTGTGCCAAGGGGTTGGAGTTTCCAATAGTATTCATTATGGGAATAGAAGAAGGACTTCTTCCCCACTACCGGCGGGGTGAGGAGATTGAAGATATGGAGGAAGAGAGAAGGCTCTTTTATGTAGGGATAACGCGTGCGAAGGAGAGACTCTTTCTCTCTCGGGCAGAGGAGCGATCCACTTTTGGTGTAGGCCGGGCCAATCTTCCTTCTCGTTTTCTTGATGAACTCCCAATAGAATTAATGCAATTCGAAGAGAGAAAGGGGAGCATGAGGAGTTTATTCTCGCAGGAAACTCCGTGGAGTGAGGATACCCATCAGACCGAGATCATGGTGGAAGGCCTATCTCAAGAGAGTCTCTTCTCAGAAGGAGATGGAGTGGTTTTGAGTCCTGAGGGTTTTTTCCCACTCAAAATAGGAATGCGAGTGAGACACCAAAAATTTGGCGAAGGTAGGGTCAAACTGGTGGAGGGGATGGACGAAAATCAAAAAGCAATGATTTTCTTTCAGAATGTGGGAGCCAAACGATTGAAAGTCAGGTACGCCAATCTGGAAATACTTGAGTAATCCCCCTCAGTCCCCCTTTACTAAAGGGGGACTGAGGGGGATTTGCGAGGAGGTGCTATGAAGACCTATTTCATCCTGTCGGCGATGGGGAAGGATCGGCCAGGAATTGTGGCCGACGTTTCAGAAGTGATTTATGAGTGTGGGGGGAATATTGAGGATTCGAGCAATAGTCTTCTTCGCAATCATTTCGCCCTTCTCCTCCTTTTTTCCACTGAAAGGGAAGAGGTAAATCAGAAACTTTCTTCTGCCCTGAAGCGGCTCGAATGGGAGAAGAAGTTGACCGTCTTCTATTCTCCAATCTCCCTTGAAGAGGCTTACCCCAAAGTTAAAGAACAAACCGATAGATACAAAATCACCACTTCAGGAGTGGATCACGCCGGGATCGTCTTCAGGGTATGTCGGCTATTAGCAGACTGCGGAATAAACATCATCGATATGGAAACACACCGTGTACTTTCTGCAGAGAGTGGGACCCCTCTTTTTGAAATGGATATGGATATTGAAATCCCCCGATCGGTATCTGAACAGGGGTTGAGGGAGGACCTCCATCGTCTTGCTAATGGACTGATGATCGATTTGGTCCTAAGAAAAGTGTGATTTCTCCTGATTTCTCAAAGATCGTCTTTTCTTCTTTTTGGATGCTCTTGATTTACTGGCAGATTGATGAAGAAGGAAGTGCCTTTGTGTAATTGACTCTCCACATTGATATATCCTTTATGATCCTGAATGATCTGATTGGAGATGGATAGTCCTAATCCGCTTCCAGTAGTTTTTGTGGTAAAAAACGGATTGAAGATATCCTCTAAATATTCCTCTGAAATTCCAGATCCCGTATCTGTAAACTCAATCTGGGCATAAGGCTCTCCACCTGGTTTCGTAAAGGTCCGGGTTTTAATAAAAATCTTCCCATTCTCCGGGGTTGCCTCAATCGCATTTATTAAGATATTTAAGAAAACTTGTTTGATCTGTTCCCGATCAATTTGTACAGGTGGGAAGTCGGAGGAATAATTTTTGATTACCTCGATTCGTTTCTTTTTCGTCTCCGTTGAAACCAAAAGGATCATTCCATCTAAGATAGTATTGATATCCTCCAACTCCAACTTTGGATCGGAAGGTCTGGCAAAATTGAGAAGCTCAGTGACTAAAGAAGAGATCCGGTCAACTTCTCCTGAGGCAATCTTTAGGAATTGGGTTCGAAATTCTTCATCGTCAAGCCGTTCTGAAAGTAATTGTGTTAAGGTCTTAATGGCTACCAGTGGATTTCGAATTTCATGGGCTAGTCCAGCGGTCAAGGTTCCCAGAGAAGCCAAACGGTCCGCCCGGCGGATATAGGATTTTGATCTCTTCAGATCTTTATAGAGCCTTGCGTTTTCAATAGCGATCGCTGTTTGGTTTGCCAAGGTGCTGAGTAATTCAATATCTTCATGGGAATAAACATCCTTAGTGAACTTGTGGCTCAAGTTAATCATCCCGATGAGTTGCCCCTTTGAAATGAAAGGAATGCTCACTTCCGCCTCTAATAAGGACATTTTTTTAATGAGGTCATTCAATTCTGAAATATTGGCCCCCTTGGCTAATTCTTCTCGTATAATAATTTCCCCCATTTTTTGTAAATAGTGGGGGAGGGGATCATTTTTGGAAAGCAGGGGGGTAGAGGCGGCCATTTT
>Ga0256868_10000738_pt1 | contig 18716 bp, 12 predicted proteins | sample RVTome_13_FD_187341 | JGI IMG/M metagenome (GOLD analysis project Ga0256868, IMG submission 187341) | Soil microbial communities from uranium-contaminated site in the Upper Colorado River Basin, Wyoming, United States - RVT92D227 HiSeq ...
CAACTCAGGTCTCCCAAAGGTTTTTCGAGGGCTTCCTCGATCTCCTTGGCCGGGTTCTTCAAGACCTCTGCTTTTTTCATGTTCAATACGACGCAATCCCGCGGCACAGACACGCTGAGCGGCCCGTCGGAAAATTCCACCTTAATTTTTTTCCAACCTTTGATCCTGGTATTTTTTAGGGCAGCCATTAGATCTAATCTCATCTTTTAAACCCCCTATCCACTGCCGAATGCTGATTGGGGAATGCGGAAAAAAATTCATAATCCGAATTCCGATAATCGACATTCCGCACTCCGCACTCCGAATTCCTTCTATTCTTGGGGAATCAAATCCAGGTCCCCGGTGAACGCTGCTTCCAGGGTCGGTTTCATCAACCGGTCCACATCTCCCCGCTCCGCTTCCATGGGTGTAGGCATGTTCTGCAGCTTCATCTTCAGCTGGGGATCCTTGGCTGCCTGGATCATTCGTTTCAAATATGCTTTGGACACACCCGCCTCCGCCAACGTTGCGGGGAAACCCAGGGACTTAGAAAACTGAATCATCCCTTTGGCGACCATCATGGCCAACGTCCGCCCTTTCTTACCTTCCGTTTTGGCTTTGATAAACCCTCTTTCTTGTAAAATTGCGGCAAAGACGGATAATTGATCCTGGATCCTGGGGGCAAACAAAACCGTGTAATACGGATTTAGAATCGCGCACGCCCGTCCATGGCTTAACACGTCAATCAAAGAAAAGCTTCCCAGATGGGGCCCGCTGGTTCCTCCGATCATGATGGAATACCCTCCCAGGTCAGTGCCCAATCCCAGGCAAAGCCTGGCCTGTCGGTCTCGGGAATTTACCTTCACTTGCGGAAGTCCATAGACGATCAATCTCAAACAAGCTCTGGCCACTTCTTTCGTTTTGGTATAATAGGGCTGGCCCGTCGCCCCCATGAAAACCTCCCAAGCATGAGCGATGCCATCCAAGCCACCATCCAGAGTGAGGTTCATCGGAGAGTCCAGAGTCAACCCATAATCGAAAACAGCAGCCTGCGGCACGATCGCTTCGTCGACGATGAGCTTTTTCTGTCCTGTGACCAAGTCAGTGATGTTGGCATATTTGGTCAAATGGGCACCCGAGCTAGCCGCAGTCTGTACGGCGACGAGGGGAATGAGAAATTGATTCGTTTGGTTCTTTACTTTGGTCACATTGCCCACGCCAAAATAAGGATCAACCGAACTGGCCATGGAGTCGGAAACTTGCAGGGTATTTTGGATATCGGCAGGGGAATAGGTTGCCAGAACATTGGCAGCCTTGGCCGCGTCGAGGGTGCTCCCACCCCCCACGGCAATGATTACTTTAGGCCGGGAGCGGGCTACATGGAGAGCCAGCCGGTATAAATCTTCCCGCGGGGCATTCGGCCTGGCACCGGCAATGGCCTCAAATTCCACCCCTTTTTCTCTCAGGGAATCGCTTACAGGTTTCTGGATTCCAGCCATCCAGGCTTCTCCCAGATCAGCCATAATCAACTGGGCCTTCTTCCCGTACTGGCTGGCCAAATCGCCCACTTTGCCCAGAACATCGAATCCGAAAAAGTAGGAATTTCCTTTCCAATCGCTTAGCATCTTGCGGGCATTTTCTATGTATCTTTCCATCGCTACCTCCTTCTCAAATTGCGGATTGACGAATGCGGAGTGCGGAATAAGCTCTTAACGATTAATTCCGCATTCCGAAATTTTTATTTTATCGCTTCTTCGACCAAAGTGATCAAGCGCTTGGGCGCAATCGGCTTGGGCAGGTAAAGGTTGGCCCCAACTTCCACTCCCCGTTGTTTGTCTTCTTCGCCGCTTTTCGCCGTCAGCATCATGATCGGTGTCTCGACGTAGGAGTTGATCTGGCGAATCTTCTGGCAGACTTCGAACCCGTTCATTTCCGGCATGATCACATCCAAGATGATCAAGTCAAATCGTTCACCGGAAATTTTTTCCAGAGCTTCGGGTCCGTTGGGGGATGTGGTTACAGAAAATCCCAAGGGGGCAAGCAACTCCTGGATAGCTATCAATACCAATTCATCATCGTCTACCACTAAGATCTTTTTGGCCATGATTTTTCATTCCTTTTATTCTTGGAATAGTTTCCTTAAATCGAAAACTCGGAAAACTTTTTTAGACCTCCATCTGCTCCCAACCAGCTTCCATCGCTCCGCTTTAAGCCGGTAGAATTACCCGGAAGATCGTTCCTTCATCAAGCTTGCTCTCCACCTCTATCCGTCCCCCGTGAGCCTCGATGATGCCATAACAGATCGAGAGACCCAGCCCTGTACCTTTCCCCACTTGCTTCGTACTGAAAAAGGGCTCAAAAATCTTATCCAGATTCTCCTCCGGAATTCCGGACCCTGTATCTTTGAAAGAGATTTCCATATCATTCCATCCGTTACGTAAAATCAAACCCGTGCTCATGGTCAGTTCCCGCTTGCGATCCACTTTCCCCATAGCATCCCGGGCGTTAGATATGAGGTTGAGAAAAACCTGCTCCAGCTGATTGGCATCCCCCCAGATCTTCGGTAAGTTCGGGGAAAAGTTTTTTATCACCCGGATGCCGTGGTTCAGGAGTTGCTGGCCCGTAATCATGAGGGCATTTTCGATGGGCTCATTGATGTCAATCTTGCGAAAGGCAAACTTGGACTGCCGGGAAAAATCGCGCAGGTGGTTGATGATTTTGGCGATGCGTTCATGGCACCGCTGAATCAGATCCAGCCGCTTCTGGTTCTCGTTCTCTTTGTCCAAATTCTCCCGGATGACGTAGAGGAAGGTATCCGCAGCCATCAGGGGATTGTTCAGCTCATGGGCCACCCCGGCGACCAACTCTCCCAGGGCGCGCATCTTCCCGGCTTGGATCAGATGGGCTTGGGTCTTTTTCAATTCTCCTTCCAACTTTTTCTTCTCGGTTAGGTCTTTAAAAACCCCCAGGGTGCCAATGATCTGACCGGATTCATCCTGTAGCAAGGAAGCCGAGGTCAGGATCGGAACCGTTCCGTTTTTTTTCACCACCTTCGTTTCATAGTTCTTTAGAGTACCTTTTCCCCGCAAGATCCCCATGATCTTCCGCGCTTCGTGCAACCCATTAAGGTAAAACTGATGAATAGGAAGTCCTATGATATCCTCCCGGGACCTCCCCACCATCTCTTCAAACGCCCGGTTCAGAAAGGTGATCCGCCCCTTGGGATCCGTAGTGACGATGCCGTCCACCGAACTCTGCACAATGTTTTCCAGGTAATCCTTGGTCTTCCACAACTCTCTTTCCAGAGCCAACTTCTCGGTAATGTCCCGGGCGATCTCCAGGAATCCCAGCGTCTTGCCCGAGGAATCTTTCAGCGTGGTGACGATGGCGTGAGCGGTAAAGGGGGTACCATCCTTGCGAACCCGTTCCAGCTCATATTCGGTCATGCCTTCCGCTTCCACTTTGCGGGAGATCTCCTGGATGATGCCTCGCGACCGGTCGTCTCTGCGGAAGGTTCTCCCGATTCGCATCTTACCCACCACTTCCTCTTTGGTCCATCCGAAGAGGTTTACTGAGCCGCTGTTGTACTCGATGATGTTCCCATTGGGGTCCGTCGCAATAATGGAATACTCCGTTGAGCTTTCCAGCACGCTATTAAGCATGTTGGACAGGTTGCGATATTTTTCTTCTTTCTCCTGAATCTCAACGGTACGAGCCTGGACGATGTCCTCCAAGTTTCGCGTATAATTGAGGACCTGATCCGCCATCCGGTTGAAGGACTTGGCCAGGATTCCAATCTCGTCTCCTGTGGTGAGGTTGACCTTTTGGGTCAGGTCTCCCCCGGACATCTTGGCTGTGACCGCGGTCAGCTCCAGGAGTGGCCGAGTAAGCACCCGGGAAAGCATGATGGTCAGCAGGATGGCCAAGGCAACGGTACCTAAGGCCACTAAGGTGATGAAAAACTTGGTGCGGGCCACCCCTCCAAAAATCTCCTCTTCATAGCTGCTCGCGGCGATGATCCAGTCCCAATCCCGAAAATATTGATATTTATTGATCTTCATCCGGGGATGGGTCTCGCCCAACTCTATGTTGGCCCAGGGGTAGCGGAGGGTCCCTACCTCATTCTCCTTCAAGAGAGGGGCTTTGCGGACCACCTCTTTAATGTACTCGAATCCCGCCGAGTCCCGGGCCTCCAGGATGCTCTCCCCCTCTTTGGCCGGGTGAACTACCAACCTTCCGGAACCGTCCATGATGAAGGCATACCCGGTCTTTCCGATCTTGATGGATCTGATGGCCGTCTTAAGGGCCACGGCCCTCTGTTCCGGTATCCCCACGTAGAGGGCGCCGATTACTTCTTTCCTGGCGTTCGCGATGGGCTCATAGGCAGTAATGTACCAATCGTTCACCACAAAGGCCCGCCCCCGGTAGGTCTCTTCCCGGAGGATGGTTTTGGTGACCTCACTGGAGGCGGGAATGTAGGTCCCTACAGCTCTGGTCCCATCGGCACGTAAGACATTGGTGGAGATGCGGAGGAGCCGATCCCCTGCTATGCGCTGAAAAATAGTACAGGTTCCCCCGACCAGCTTTTGCACACCGTCCACAATTGTGTAATCTCGCGTGATGGCTTTCCCGCCGATCGACCAGAAAGGAACGCGCATAGGGGTTTTTTCATTGGTGAATTGGTCCTCGGCCATGAACTGCACGAAATGATGCGATGAAATCCTTACGTATGGCCCATGCTGAAAGAAGGCATAATGGGCAATTTTTAAGTCAGCGGTTAGTTTATTCTGTAAGAGCTCCTGCTGGGCTTTGCACATGGCGTGAATGTTGGTCACGATGTGCTCGAGGTCCGATTCATAAGCCTGCTTCAAATCCTCGGTGAATTTTCCGAGCGAAAGCATTGCTGCCACCCCCAGAGGCACGAGGGCCAAGAGCAGGGTGAAACTAATCAGTTTGGTGCGGATTTTCCAGTCTTTAAATAGTTTCACAGCATAGCCTTTTTTTGCAATATATCAGACCGGAGGAAAAATCTCAATTTTTTTGCTTTGGTGAACTTTTTTAAGAAATTATTTCGGACGAGGACTGGAGGAAGAGAAATTTTTGAAATATTTTAGACAAATTGTCAAAATATTTTTACTTGGATCCGCCTAATTTTGACAAAAATTCTATTTAAACCGGTAAAAGGAATAATTTTTTGCCATTTTGGCAGGATCGGGGTTATAAAAAATAAATATTGATTCATTATTTAAAGAATTTTTTTGATAAAAAATTCTTTAAATATCAAATTGTTAAAAGTTATTAAAAAAATAATCCGAGTAAATTTTTTCCTATGGCATCCCCTTTGCTCTTTATTCGGGCAAGGATTAATAACAACAAACAATATAGGAAAGGAGGCGGGGAAGATGAAAAAATTAACAATTTTAATAATTACCACCGCTATCCTTTGTTGCTGGATCTCCAGTACATATGCGGCTGACATCTTGGGATATCCCATCGTCCCCAAACAGGCCAAATTCTACCTCATCATTCTTACTGTGATTGGGGCTTCCATGGCGATGGTGGCAACTGCTCATTTTTCTTTCTGGCTGGTGGACTTAAAAAAGAGGCGGAAGCAAATCGCGGTAAAACCTGCCTTTAACAAAGGGTTAGAGGCTTTTGGCGGCCAGTTGGCTGCAGTTGCCCAGCCGGCTAAATAAAAATTCTACTGCCTTGGAATAAAAAACCCCTTCTCTGGGACCAGGGAGAAGGGGTTTTTTTTAAGCAGCTTTTCGAAGAATCTTTTCTTTTATCTTCGCCTTGGGCGCACGGGTAACAAAGGTAAGCCCCGCAGCAATCAGTAGGCAGACAGAAGCGATCAGGTAAGCGTTGTTGAAATTTTTAGAAGCATCGAAAATCCAACCACTAAGAATTGGACCAAGAATTCCCCCAACCCCCCAGGCTGTAAAAACAAACCCATAATTGACCCCGAAATTCTTCATCCCAAAATAATCTTTGGTCGCCGAGGGAAAAACGGAAAGGTTCGCCCCGTAGTTGAACCCGATGAGTACCGAAGCCAGGAAAAGAGTCCCGTACGTGTCCAGTCCCCGGAGTAAAAACATGAGGACTGCCTGGAAAACAAAGACAATAAACATCGTCCAGGTACGACCGATTTGGTCCGAAAGAACACCCGCCACAATACGCCCGGCAGCATTGCCCACTGCTAAAAAGGCTACAAATATGAATCCCGCTTTAATGCCTGCCTGAAGGTCAACGATCTTGGCCAATTTTCCTATGATCATCAACCCGGCGCCTGCCCCAAAAACATACATGATCCATAGAAGGTAGAATTGAGGAGTACGGAGCATTTCGTGCCATTCGTAATCCTTCGCCACCGATGCGCTCTGGGCTCCCCCCTTTACGGTAGCCTTAGCAGCGCTGGGGTTCCCCAAGGGTTTATATCCTGCTGCAGGATTTTTTAGCAACTGAGCAAGAACGACAACCACGATTAGGAAAGCAATTCCCAAAATCAGGAAGCTGCTCTGAATTCCAAAACTGCCCAAGAGGTAATTGGCCAGAGGAGCAATGTAAACCGAGGCCAGCCCAAATCCGGCAACGACCAACCCGGCAATCAAGCCCGTCCGGGCTGGGGGGAACCATTTCACCGCCGGAGGAGTAGCTGAAGCATAACCGAACCCAATTCCTGTCCCGGCCAGAATTCCAAAACCGATAATCAGACCAGTGAGAGATTGACCTAAACTGGTTACGATAAAACCAATCCCGCAAAAAATTCCTCCTAAGGTTGCCACCAAGCGAGGGCCAAACTTATCCTGAAGCCTTCCTGCCGGGACCATCATAAAAGCAAACACAGCAATGGCCACGGAATAAGGGAGGGCGGTCTGGGTTTCATTCCACCCCCATTCTTTCGTAATTTGCTTTGAGATAACTGACCAAGCGTAGAGGACTCCCAATGCCAAATTGATCCCCGTGCCGGCAAAGGTAACAATCCAACCTCGATTGTGGTCACTCGCCGGAAGAGAGGAACTTGTTATACGAGCGGACATGAAAAATTGCCTCCTTAGAAAAGGGTTAAAAGGCCTCCGGAAAGACGTCTTGGCCAGACGTCCCTCCAGGCCCCTTTTCTTCCAGTTTTATTGTCTTTCAGATACTAAGGTTTGGACGACCGAGGGGTCGGCCAAGGTGGTGGTATCGCCCAATTCGCGGACATCTCCTGCGGCGATCTTCTTCAAGATACGGCGCATGATTTTTCCGCTACGGGTCTTAGGCAGCGAGTCGGCGAACTGGATCTTATCCGGAGTGGCGATCGGTCCGATCTCCTTGCGCACGTGGGCCACCAGGGTCTTTTTCAAATCATCCGTCTTGGGCTGGCCCGCTTTCAGGGTGACGAAAGCGTAGATTCCCTGCCCTTTGATTTCATGGGGCATGCCCACCACCGCGGCTTCGGCCACGGCTGCATGGCTGACCAGGGCGCTTTCTACTTCGGCTGTGCCAATGCGGTGACCGGAGACGTTGATGACGTCGTCCAGCCGGCCCATCAGCCAGAAATCTCCATCTTCATCCACCCGGGCACCGTCGCCGGTGTTATACATCCCCGGAAAGCGCACGAAGTAAGTTTCCTTGAAGCGCTCGTGCTGGCCATAGACCGTGCGCATTATTCCCGGCCAGGGCTTCGTGATCACCAGGTATCCACCTTCATTCACCTCGGCTGGCGAGCCGTCCTCGCGGATGACCGCTGCCTCAACTCCGGGAAAAGGTTTCGTCGCGGATCCTGGCTTGATGGCGATCGCTCCCGGGAGAGGGGTGATCAAAATTCCGCCGGTTTCGGTCTGCCACCAGGTGTCCACAATAGGACACTTTTCTTTGCCGATGACTTTGTAGTACCACATCCAGGCTTCAGGGTTGATGGGTTCCCCCACGGTCCCCAAGAGCCGGAGGGAAGAAAGGTCTCGCCCCAAGGGCCATTGGTCGCCGTCGCGCATCATGGCCCGGAGTGCGGTGGGCGCCGTGTAGAAGATATTGACTCCGTTCTTTTCCACCGTGGCCCAGAAACGATCAGGCTGGGGATAGTTGGGAACGCCTTCAAACATCACGCTGGTGGCTCCAGCGGCCAGAGGGCCATAGACAATATAACTGTGCCCGGTGACCCAACCGATGTCCGCCGTGCACCAGAATACGTCTTCGTCCCGGTAATCGAAGATCCACCTGAACGTCACCATGACGTAAAGCAGGTACCCGGCCGTCGTATGCAGAACCCCTTTGGGCTTTCCAGTCGAACCACTGGTATAAAGGATGAACAGCGGGTCCTCGGCATCCATTACCTCCGGTGGGCAAAACGGCTTAATGTCCGGAGCGGCCATCTCTTCATGCCACCAGAAATCTCTCCCTGCCTTCATATCCACCTTGGTATTGGTGCGGTTGTAGATGATGACGGTTTTTACCGCAGGACAGCTGGCCAGGGCAGCGTCGGCGTTACTCTTCAGGCCGATGATTTTGCCGCTGCGGTAGCTGGCATCCGTCGTAATCAGGGCTGTGCTGTTGGCATCCAAGATGCGGTCTTTGAGGGCATCGGCACTGAACCCACCAAAAACAATGCTGTGGATGGCCCCGATACGGGCGCAGGCCATCATGGCAATGGGCAACTCGGGGATCATGGGCATATAGATAGTTACGCAGTCACCCTTTTTCACGCCCTTTTTCTTCAGGACGTTGGCGAACTTACAGACCTCCGTGTAAAGCTGCTGGTAGGTGTAAGTCCTGGTATCCCCTGGCTCGCCCTCCCAGATCAGAGCAGCCTTATTCTTCCGCCAAGTCTTCAGATGCCGGTCCAGGCAATTAACCGTGACGTTAAGCTTCCCCCCCTGGAACCACTTGATGTACAGGTTATCTCCGAAGCTGTAATCCAAGACCTTATCCCACTTCTTGAACCACTCCAGCTCTTCAGCCTGTTTTCCCCAAAATCCATCGGGGTCCTCGATGGACTTATTATATATTTTTTTGAACTCCTCCAGGCTCTTAATATGGGCCTTTTGGCTGAATTCCTTCGGGGGGGGGAATTTCCTTGTTTCTTCCATCATACTGGTGATTGTTTTTTTCTCCTCTGCCATAGGTTACCTCCGGTAAGATATTTTCATGCTTCTTTTATATTTTACTTAATTTTTCCATCCCAGCCAATTCAAAAAAATTAAAAAAGCAAACATCGAATGCTGGCTTGACGAAAAAAAATCTTGAAAAATCAGCTTTTCAGGGAGTTTCCGCGAGGTAGGGATAAGTCGAGAGGACCTAAGGCAATCGGCCGAATCTTCCGGGAACTTGCCGAGTAAAACCTCTGCGCCCCGATGGCCTTCTTTCGGGTACCTCCATCTCCGGTCATTCCAGCTCATCTTTTTCTTGCTCTGCCTCTGGCTGGAGGAGGCTTTCCCGGCCTTTGAATCACCCTTAAATCTCCCATACCATCAGCCCTTGTTAGGCCGTCTTTGGGATTAGGAGTTCAATGGGACGAATTGACTCCCAGTGTCCGGGAATATTCCAAACGACGAACTGCGGGTTCTCCGATTACATCCATGATTTCCGTGATAAGTTCCCGCACCCGCTCTTTGAGGATGCGCATCTCCGCGGCCATTGCCTGCTTTTCCAGCGCCTGTTTTATTGTCTTATTCAGGGTCAACTTTGTAAAGGGTTTTTGGATGAAATCAAAAGCCCCTTCTTTCAGGGCCTCCAATCCCATTTCAATTTTGCCATGGCCGGTCATGAGAACGATTTCTACATCGGGGAGGATTGCTTTGGCCAGCTTTAACAATTTATGTCCATCCATCCTGGGCATGCAGACATCGGATAGGATCAGGTGGACCTTATGCTCGCGAATGATTTCCAACGCCGCCTGGCCATCAGCGGCAGTCAGTACCTTGTAGCCTTCCCTCTCTAATATTTTTAGCAGTGTTTCACGCATTGTCTCCTCATTGTCCACTACTAAAATCGTTTTCTTTTCCATCATACCTCCTGACGTTGGACCCGAGAAGAAAAACGTTTACACCCCAAAGACGGTGCCAAAAAAACTCGAAGGGGCCTGATCTGTTAGAGGAGGGTTGTTGTTTCGGTTGCCAGTCACAGATGAGCAGGGGAGTTCGCTCGTTCGTAGCCTGTGAAGATCAAACCCCTTCGGAGTCTCATAAATTTCCATTATAAAAAAAGCAATATGTATGCCAAAAATTTAAAAAAAGGGGAGAGCCATTTCATTTTCAACCCATTAATATTAAATGATTTTTTATGAAGGATAGAAGGGCAGGTTTGTTAGGCGATCACTTTATTTTGAAAATGATGCCATTATGTCAATTGTTTCGATAAGTGCTGCAAAAATGACAATTTATAAATTCAAGAAGGCATTTAGCTGACAATTTGTCAACTCTCTGTTTCTTCCCCTTTTTTCTCCTCCTCAATCTTGCGGTAGATCGTCCGGGCTGAAATCCCTAATATTTTAGAAGCCAAATTCTTGTCGCCCCGGGAATGGCGCAAAGTCTCTTCGATGACTCGCTTCTCAATTATCTCCAGAGGCGTTCCCAGAGAAATAGAAATAGTCTTTTCATCCATCAGGGCATCCTTCTCGCCCGCAGGCCATGCCATCGCTTTCAGGATTTCCGGTGGCAGATCCCCGGGCACGATTATTTCTCCCTTGGTCAAAACCACTGCCCTTTCGATGGCGTTTTCTATCTGGCGCACATTGCGAGGCCAGGGATAACGAAGCATCACCTCTAAGGCCTCCTGGGTAAACCCTTTCACATCTTTATTGTTTTTCTTCTTAAATATTTCCAGGAAATGGTGGGCCAAAAGAGGAATATCCCCTTCCCTTTCTCTAAGCGGCGGGAGGGTTAAAGTGATGACATTGAGGCGGGAATAAAGGTCTTCCCGGAAGACTTTTTTCTCCACGGCTTCCAGGAGATTCACATTCGTAGCTGCAACCAAGCGCACATCCGCCCGGATGGTTTTCGTTCCCCCCAAACGTTCGAACTCGCCTACCTGCAAGACCCGCAAAAGCTTAACCTGTACGGTCGGGCTGACTTCCCCAATTTCGTCCAGAAAAAGGGTACCGCCATTGGCCAGTTCGAACCTTCCTTCCTTGCGGGCAATGGCGCCAGTAAAAGCCCCCCGTTCGTACCCAAATAATTCTGCCTCCAGGAGGGTCTCGGGCAGGGCTGCGCAGCTAACCTTGATGAAAGGGTGATTTGCCCGGGGGCTTAAGTCATGGATGGCTTGGGCGATGACTTCTTTTCCCGTTCCGCTTTCGCCCTGGATAAGGACCGTGGCCGAGCTGGGGGCCACTTGGGCAACGATCTCCAGGACCTTCTTCATGGCAGGGCTCCGGCCGACAATTTTCTCGAACTTCTGAAAATCCTTAATTCGCTCCTGGAGCATGCGGTTTTCCAAGACCAGAGATTGTTTTTCCATGGCTTTGCGAACCAGCTTGAGAATCTCCCGGGGTTTGAAAGGTTTCTGGATGTAATCGAAAGCCCCATCTTTCATGGCCGTCACAGCCGTATCCACGGTTCCATAGCCTGTGATCAAGATCACTTCCACCTCTGGGCGGATCGTTTTGGCCACCTTCAGCAGTTCAACTCCATCCATCTTGGGCATTTTCAAATCCGTGAGCACCAGATGAATAAATTCCTTCCTGAGGATGTCCAGCGCTTCCTCTCCATCGATGGCGGGAAACACCCGTAATCCTTCCCCCTCCAGAATCTTAGCCAAAGAGTCACGGAAAGGTTTGTGATCATCCACCAAAAGAATATTTTTGTTTGCCGCTGTTTCCACTCTCATTTCCTCTAATTTTTCCAAATTCTTCATCCCCCGTTATCCGCCGGCATCCCCCTGCGCCCTGCACCCCTCCTTTTCTAAGCGGGTTCAATCGGAAGGCAGAGCGGGCAGGCGGATGGTAAAAATCGTTCCCAGGTCCACGTAACTTTTCAGGCTGATCGTCCCTCGATGCTCCTGAATGATGTGCGAGGTAATGGATAGGCCCAAACCTGTCCCCCCATGCTTGGTGCTGAAGAAAGGGGTAAAGACCAGTTCCAAATTTTCCTCGGCAATACCTCTTCCGGTGTCGGCAATAGAAGCTACAACTTGTCCATTTTCCCAAGCCGTGGAGACCGTTAGCTTGCCTCCATCGGGCATGGCCTCGAAGGAATTCTTGACAATGTTTAAAAAAGCTTGGCGGAGTTGTTTGGCATCGATCTGCACCGGGGGCAAAAAAGTCTCCAGCTCCTCAATGACCTCCACTTTGCGGTCCGTGGCTTCTTCCCTGAGGAAAAGAAGCAGATCGGCAATAACTTCATTGATATTCCCTTGCTCCAGCTTCACTTTGGGCAGACGGGCGAATTGCAGGTATTCTTCGACAACCTCGATCAGATGGTCGATTTCCGCTTTGATCACCCCCAAAAGATTGCGGGCTTCCGTTGAGTCTTGCCCGGCAAACCGGGCCAACTCTTCTTCCAGAAGCTCGGCATTCAAAACAATTGTTCCTAAGGGGTTCTTAATCTCATGGGCCACGTTCGCTGACATCCTGCCCACAACTGCCAGTCGCTCCGACTGGACGATCTGCTGATGAAGATTCTTTTCGGCGGTGACGTCCTTAACGTACTCTACCACTTCCACGACTTCCCCGTTCCGGTTGCATAGAGGGAAAGAGTGGAGTTGCAAGTAGTGCTTGGTTCCATCGGCAATTAAGCTGGCTCGCTCGCGAAAAGCCGCCTGGCCCGTTCGGAAAGATTCTTCCGCGGGGCAGTTGGGACAAAGGTCAGACCTCCCTTGAAATTCCTGATAACAGATTTTTCCGATAAAATCTTCCGGAGACTTTTTGTACCAGTTCAAGCCGGTTTTATTGACCATGGAGATGCGGAAATTTCGGTCCACAATGGCGATGGCATCTGGGGCTCCGTCGAAGAGGGTTTGCAAGCGGTTCTGGCTCCTGACGATTTCTTCTCCCCATCGTACTTTCTCCTCTGCCCGGATGCGTCCCTGATTAATCTTGTGGCCAACGTATGTTCCTGCCAGAAGGGTACAGGCCATAATGAACAAAAGCAAGGCAGAATTTTTAAAGCTAGCCCACACCACCTGAGTAACGTCCGAATAAGGAGCAACGACAGCGACCGACCATATCTGTTCATCGATTTGAACAGGCGCATAGGCAATCAGCTTCTTGATCTTTCCCCGCTCTCCCCGGTGCCAGCCGGAAATATATTCGTCCGTCCCCGATTTTCCCCGGAGCATCATCTCTCTCATAATTTGATCGATGCGCTCATAACTAAGGCGAGGGTCCCGTTCTTTTCGGGCCGTGAAAGCATTCTTACCCAAAAATTCTGGATCATAGTGGGCAATAAATCTTCCCTCTTGATTAATCATCCAGGATCCCCCAGAAAATCCCGAACGGATGGGGTTGAGGTATTGTTCATTGACCTGTTCAAAATCCAGGCCACAACCTAAAATCCCCAGGAATTCTGAAGAGCGAAAAATTGGGGCGGCAATTAAAATGGACCCCAAAAACTGCTGTTCGTCGGAATTTTTTCTTCTCCCTTTCAGGAGCAGATCGGTCATCACCGGTTTTCCTGTACGCCGGGCTTGCTGCAAATAGGAACTGGAACTGAAATCCTTCCCTACTTCTTCTTGCAAAGCTTCGGGGGGATAGACTGAAATTAACATCCCTTGGCGGTCTTCAAGCCTAAGGAAATTGACTTTTCCCCCAAAACTTTTATAGAGAGACCGGAGAGTTTCCTCTGGGTTTACCCCTCCTTGGGGAAGCTTTTGCACTTCAGGAAGGTAGGTGAGAAGGGTGGCCGTCGCGCGGATTTCACCCAGGAAATTTTCTATTCCCCGGGCCGCTTGTTGGGCAAGCATTAACTGCTGGTTATTAAACTGTGTGGCCACGGCCTTTTCTGTAGAATTATAGCCGTGCAGGCCAATGGCCACTAACCCGCCAATAATTAGGCAAGTGACTCCCCAGATTACCGGCATAAGGGGAAGATGGTAACGTTTTATCCGCTCTTCCAAAAGGCTGATAATAGAATCCGCCATGTTGGTTATTATAACGAATGTTTCCTCTCAAGTCAAAGAATGAGCCACTCGCTTTTTTCTTGCCTCCTCCCTCTGTTTCACCTTATAATTTCATAATGTTTCACCGCAGAGCACGCTGAGAACCCAGAGGAGTAAACGAATAACTTCAAATCTAAAATTTTTACCTTTTCCTTTAGATTTTGAAGTACCCTTCATCTCCGCGTTCTCTGCGCCCTCCGCGGTAAATAGTCTTTATTTTTTACGCTTGCCACTATCGGAAGCGATCACTCAAGAATTCTTGAGAAGTATGCGCATCGGCACGAAACTCCTCCTGGGCTTCATCCCTTTGGCCATCCTTACCGCCATGGTCGCTGAAGTCTTGTACATCAATTCCAAACGGATCAGCGAAAGTTCCCAGACGGTCAGGGAGGTCTACCAGAACTACGAAAACATCCTGGAAATGCGCAAACATGAAAAAAACTACCTTTTCTACCGGGAAAAATTCTACCTTTACCGCATGAAAGATCTCTCCGGGAAATTTACCGAATTCCTCTCCCAGCAAAAACGGCTGAGCGGAGAATTTGAAATGATTCAAGGCTTCAACAACGCCCAGAAGATTCTTACCCAATACCAGAGTATAATCGACCAGCTTCTCGCTTCCGATGAAGGCTCGAAGACTGAACAGAGCGTAAAGGAGATGACTACTTTTGGCCATCAATTGGAGCGTCTGGGGGAACAGATGGTCAATGTAGCCTGGATCCCCATCCAGGTGGGTACCCAAAAAGCCCGGACGTATTCCATGGTCTTTGCCATCCAGGCAGGCTTGATCGGAGCTGTTTTGGCGTTCTACCTCTCTCAACTTCTGGTCAAGCCCATCCAGCAACTGGTCCGCGGCACCAAGAAAGTGGCCAGTGGAGTTTTCACTGAGCGCGTCCAGGTGCGCTCCCGAGATGAAATCGGGGAACTTGCGGAATCTTTTAACCGGATGGTCGTTTCTTTGGAGCAGGGACAGGCCCGATTGCAACAGTCGAGTCGAGAGCTTCGCGAGACCAAGGAAACTTTGGAGAACATTGTCCAGAGCTCGGTGGACGCCATCGTGGCTACTGACCCCAAAGGCCGGGTTACTTTTGCCAACCGCAGTATGCAGGAGATGCTCTTGGGGCAAGCTGGGCAGGAGGATAAACTTATGGGAGTCCCTATGTCCCAACTTTATTCTGGAGGAATGACCGAGGCCCGGAAAATCATGACCGTTTTAAGAGAGCGGGGGAGACTTTTGAATTATGAGACGACCATAGTCAGCAACGGGAAGATGATTCCTATCCTTACCTCCGCATCGCTGCTCAAGGATGAACGGGGCATAGTCGTTGGTACCCTGGGTGTAATCAAGAACCTCACCGAAAAGAAGAAACTCGAGGAAGACCTAAAAAAGGCCCAGGCTGAGCTGGGCCAAAAGGAGAGACTGGCCGCCATCGGCAGGCTGGCTTCGGGGGTCGCCCATGAAATGAACGACCCACTGACCTCGATCCTGACCTTCTCCAATCTCTTGCAGGAAGAAACGCAAGAAGGGGATGCCAGTCGGGAAAGTCTGGAAATCATCATCAAAGAGGCCACCCGAGCCCGAAGGATCGTCTCGGATCTTCTTTCCTTCTCGCGGGACGCCAAGCCGGCGCTGGAATGGATTGACCTCAATGACGTGCTCACGATGAGCCTCCTCCTGCTGGAAAAACAGGGCGCCCTGGAAAAAATTGACGTTCAAATCGATCAGGCGAAGGAGCTTCCCTTAGTGCGGGCCGACTCTGGCCAGATGCAACAGGTTTTTACGAACCTTCTCCTCAACGCCATCCAGGGGTTGGACGCTTTGGATGCAGGAGACGAAAAATCAGGTGAACCTCCCCGGGGAAAAAAGCTTCGAATCCGCACCCAATACCTCGAAGCCCAGGAAGAATCTCTTTCGGCCCACCCCCCTCTTATTGGTCCCTTTATCCGCGTGGTCGTCGAGGATAATGGATGTGGCATATCTCCGGGAAATTTGTCCAAGGTCTTCGATCCCTTCTACACGACCAAGAGTACAGGAGAGGGCACCGGATTGGGCTTATATATCGTCTCGGGCATTCTGAAAAATTATGGGGCTCAATACCACCTGGAAAGTCAGGAAGGGCAAGGAACTACTTTTACCATCGATTTCCCTCTGGCCGAAAGCGGAAAAAATTAAAATGGAACATTCCTGTAAGATTCTCATCGTCGACGACCAAGTTAACACTTGTAAATCGCTTCAGGCCATCCTGAAAAAAAGTGGGTATCCATCCGACTACACCCTGCGGGCTGAGGACGCCCTGCAACGGTTGCAGGCCGAGCCTTTTGACATCGTCATCACAGACATAAGAATGCCCGGAATGGACGGAATTCAACTCCTGGAAGAATTAAAAACGATCCAGCCCCACTTGGTGGTCATTATGATCACGGGATACGCCACCATCAAAAGTGCCGTCGAGTCGATCCAGAAAGGCGCCTATGATTATCTGCCCAAACCCTTTACTCCCGATGAAGTCCGCGTGATTATTGAACGGGCGGCGGAACGCAGCCGCTTAGAATCGGAAAACATCCTCCTTCGCCGTCAACTGCAATCTCAAAAATCCTTTGAGAACATTATCGGCAACAGCGCCCCCTTGCACCGGGTGTTCGAGATGATCCAGAAAGTGGCCAGGGGAGAAAGTAATATTCTTCTTACGGGTGAAACGGGAACGGGAAAAGAGCTGGTGGCCAAGGCCATCCATAACCTGAGCCTTCGGCGCGAGAACCCTTTTCAGCCCATCAACTGTGGCTCCCTGGCCGAAGGGGTCTTGGAGAGCGAACTTTTTGGCCATGTGAAAGGAGCCTTTACCGGGGCTGTGGTCACGCGTAAAGGTTTGATTGAAGTAGCCGATGGAGGAACGGTTTTCTTGGACGAGATCACCGAGACCAGCTCAAGCTTTCAGGTAAAATTGCTCCGGGTCATCCAGGAAGGAGAGTTCATGCGCGTGGGAGATACTCACCCCATCCACGTGGACATTCGCATCATTGCCGCCACCAATCGTAACCTGGAAAAAGCCGTGGAGCGTAGAGAATTCCGCCAGGATCTTTATTATCGTCTGAAAGGAATCGCGATTCATCTCCCACCACTGCGGGAACGCCTCGACGACCTCCCTCTCTTGGCCTATCATTTCCTGGAAAAATACCGGGGGGTACGGAAAGTGGAATGTATCGATCCCCAAGCCCTCAAAGCCCTCCAGGCTTACAAATGGCCTGGCAACATCCGGGAGCTGGAGCATGTCATCGAGTCTGCTCTTTCCATGGCGGAGGAAAATACGATTAAAATTACCGACCTGCCCCAGGAATTTTTAACCCGGGTCGCCGACCGGGTTACGGCTCAGGAGAACTGGATGAGTTCACCTTTTAACAAGGCTAAAGACCAGTTCGAAAAATTTTACCTCACCCACATCCTGAAAGAAAGCAATTGGAACATCTCGGAGGCTTCGCGCAAAGCCCAAATGTTCCGCCAGAATTTGCAGCAAAAAATCCGCAAATATGGAATTAAGATTGAAGATGAAAGAGAAGGGAAATAGATATTAAGCACGAAATCCTAAATTCGAAACAAGCACCAATGTTCAAATATCAAAATTCAAAACTTTTCCATGGTCCGGTTTAGGTCATTCGAATTTTGGATTTGTTTCGGATTTCGATATTCGAATTTCGAATTTTACTTAACTATCCCTTCCTCTTTCTCCCAAACCTCTCTTCGAAGATAGGGGCAGTCAGGTTATCGACCGGAGCGTAGGAATCGGTCAGAACGACCGCGAAACGATTCTGCAGCTTCTGGTCCAGTTCCTTGGGAACAATGACATAGCAGTTTCCTTTGTTCTCCGTTTCCACTTCCTTCCAGGGGTATTCGCGGGGGCTGGCGGCCACGATCATCGTACTGATCCCCATCTCTTCGAAAGGTGTATCCGCTACCAGAGCCACTTTCCCTCGGTCAAAGACCTCTTCCAACGTGCGAACGTAAGAGGGCATGAAAAGGCCGGTATGAAAATGGTCAATCACGTTGACAATCAGCATCCCATCCGGTTTGAGGAGGGAACGGATGATGGAGGAGAACTCCTTGGTTGTCAGGTGATAGGGAATAGTCAGGTCATTAAAGGCGTCTCCGAAGATGAAGTCATATCCACCCCGCTCCGGGAAATTCATCAGGACCCAGCGGGCATCGTCGTTGAAGGAGCGGATGCGGGTCTTGCGGGAAAGACCCAGGTATTCGTAGGCCAATTCGGTCAAGTGGGGATCAATCTCGATGACGTCAATATGCGCCTCAGGATATTTTGCCTCCAGATACCGAGGGAATGTATAACCTCCTCCGCCGATGATCAGAGCTCGGAATTTCGGGTTGGCCTTAGCTTTCCAGGCCACCAGATCAGCATAGGTTCTTTCGTATCCGTATTGCAGATGGAGGGGGTCATCCAGGTCCACATAGGAATGGATCAAGTTATCCAGGATTACGGTTTCCAAAGTTTTCCCGTTCTTCTTCAACTTCTTCAGCTCGATGGTGAAATAATCGGTTTCCTTGAAATAATAGGAATTTTCATCCCGCTGCTTGGTGAAGGCCTGGTCATGCACGGCCCAGAGGAAAACAGAGAAGACCGGCAAGAGGATCAGAAATACACGCCGCTTCAGGA
>Ga0256868_10000744_pt1 | contig 18598 bp, 28 predicted proteins | sample RVTome_13_FD_187341 | JGI IMG/M metagenome (GOLD analysis project Ga0256868, IMG submission 187341) | Soil microbial communities from uranium-contaminated site in the Upper Colorado River Basin, Wyoming, United States - RVT92D227 HiSeq ...
TCCAGCAGAAACTGGAAATGCCAAACCAACGAGATCTGGTTAAAAACCATCGGACACAACATCAGGCAGTTAATTCATAGAACAGTACGACTTGCAATCGCAAGAGGTGAATTATGAACCAAAGCTGCACTTTGCATATCGTTAATATAGGTAATACCCTTTGTATTGGTATACATCGCCCTGGCAAGTTTCTGTATTAGAAGTGGTACGTTACCTTGTACATGATCATCTCCTGCACCATAATTTGCTACAAGCGGGAAATTGTCTTTTCCATCACCTGGCGTACCAGAGGGGTCAGCATATTTTGAGTCAAACCACCAGAAGCAATTCGCAACCGCTACTGGACCACAGAATGACCAAATTATTTTATCATCACCAGCAGGAACGGTGTCAAGTGCACAATTTAGTCCTGGTGCCACAACAACATCCCCGGGTATTAACGCATTCCCTACAGGGACAACTTGAACATCATCTCCACTCTTTTGTGTATCTGCAAAACCATTTCCCCCATCTATGATGCATTTCCATTGATCTTGCTTTTGATCAAAATCAGGCATGCCACTCGGTGCGTAATTTGGATAAGATGGTTTCCAATACCATCCTGTTTCTAGATTAAATGGTCTTTGCAACTCTTTTTGTTTTAATTCTATTAGCTTAGGTGATAGTATAGGTTGATTTTTTGATACTAAACCAATTAATTGGTCTTTATTATTCATATCACCCGTAGAACTGATAGCTGGAACAAAAGCTACAATGATGAAAATAGTTACGATTGCAAAAACAACAGCCTTCATCTTTAAACTATTTTTTATCATTTTTTTCTTCCTCCCTCAAAATAACAATTTATAAATCAGATAACTGATATTTAAGTATATATCGGCATATAACGAATATTTTATTATAACATTTGTTACATTAAAATAAAAAAATAAGCTTTAACACTGATTTCATTTCCAATATTGCTATAAATCTCAGTTTCTGGGCTTTTTCAATTCCCTCCTGTTGGACCAAAAACAGACTAAAAATAATTCTCTCCTGTTGATTTATTCAATAATGCGTTAAAAGGCATAGTTGTATGCTTTACCCCTACACTTTTAGGACCACATTTACCCTTGTAATGCATTATTATTAATTACTCCATATAAAAATAAGCAGGCCTGAGGTCTTTTAAGCCTTTCTTAAACTACAATCTGATTCTCCTTCTTTTTCCTTTTACCACTATATCGCCAACTATAACCTGGGTATCTCATTGCTTTGAAACCTTTTAAAAATTCATCAAATGATATTGAGTTATGGAAACGGATTTTTCTTACCACAACTCCTGTTTTTTCATCAAATAACTCGATTTCTTCCATATTTTAATCCCCCTTATTAAATTTTTATAAAATAAGTGTATTTATAGTGTACTCTAATGCTTATATATGTTCCGGTTAGGTTTTTACACTGATTTCATTTCAAAAAAAGAAAAAAAAGATTATTAAGTTATCCCGATTAAAATTACTCTACCTTTTAAATGACCTCCATCTTCATCAATAGGAACTTCAAAATCAAATTCACCATTAAAAAAGTATATTATACAACCAAAAATACTTTTACAAGTAACATCCTTTGGAGTGCCAAATATAGGGCGAATTGAATAAGTTGCGACTGGTTCAAATATATCACTTCTGCATAATATAGCAATAGCACTATACAATGTTCCTTGATTATAACTATAAAAAACTTCTGTACTTTTATATGTAGTAATTTCGATATCAGCCATAAAAAATTTAATAAACATAGGTCCTTTTGGTAACACAGTTAAAATATTATTATTAGTATTAATTTCTTCATTGTTTATCTTTTTACCATCTAAAATATTAGCATTATTAAGTATTTTTCCACTAATGTTTGGTATAAAACTTGTTCCTATAAACAAGCCTACTATAAAAATTCCAATTATTTTCTTATTCATCTTTTTTACCTCCAATCTTGGTTATAGAACATTTCCTTTGTTAAATAAATATTGAATCCTGCGATGGTAATGCCAGTTCGTTTCAAAGTGTTACCACCGGATTCACTTAATAAAACCTCTATTCGGTAAAAAAGCATCGGATAACAATCTACAAAATTTGAATACTCATCGTTCGGATCTACAGTGAAATTAAATGACCAAGTATTATATGTCACTAAAGAATTTTTCATATTAAAAGTGATTTTGCAAGGTAGCGATTCATTATTTTGATTTACAACTTTATAATGAAACCCGAATCCGCCCCATAGATATAATTCAACTGCATCATCTGTTGGTGTTGCATTCTTTTCTTCATCACCAGCCATCACAAAACCTGAGAACATAGTTGTAATTAACAGCATACATACTAAAATTCCAACTATTTTCTTCATGATATTACCTCCACCTCTCAAAAATTCATATTTAAATAGAAGTATATAAAAACTATACTAATAATTGTCACATAATGACGAAACAATAAGTCTTATCTTGATTTCATTCCACAAAAGTAAGGTTTCATAAGATAGATCTATTTGTTGACCAAGAGCAATTAAATCTTTCCCATAGATTCCCTATTATTATAAGTAGATTAACCCCTAAATTAAAATGCCAGTAAAAAAATACAACAAAAACACCTATAGCATATAAACATGCACAGATTATAGAAAAATCACATGGAGTAACTCCTGAAACCTTCCCACAATCACAATCTAAGTTTGAATATTGGGTCATTTCCTTTTGTATCAATAGGTTATTCACTTGATATTGCTCAAAAGTTGTATGTGAATCTGATAACTGAACTCCTTGATACCCAACAACGTTACTCAACGAACCAAAAATGAGAAGAATCATGGCAAGGATACTCACTCCAATCAAAGGTTTTTTATCCATACCTTTCCCCCTTGTACAATTATATAGCACTATTCTCCTATAAAAACATTAATGCTTTAATAAATCCCCAAATCATAGATGGAAATAGTAAGGTATCATAAGATAGGTCTATTTACAATAGAATATCTTCTTAATGAATACTAATAGTAAAATCCCAAGGATTGGATGTAAAATTTTCTAGCTCCGCAAATCTGAAAGAGAAGGGTATAGATGCTCCACTATCAAGTTGTATTGTTTGCTCTTGCATCCAATAGTTATTGTCTTGGAAAACTTTGACGTAGATTGTTTTATTACCACGTCCTCCTTTATTTTTAACTGTTACGTCAACATAACCTACCAGATCGGCTGCTTCGTAGCTTTCTCTTTTACTCTGACTCATTATAACAAACTTTGGCGGATTTATTGTGTTATTGTTTTCATTGCATCCACTTAATCCAACTGTTATAAGTATAACAATTATTCCAATTATTATCAGTTGTCTTTTCATATTTTTCTCCCAAAAAACTACAATTTCTATTCTAATTGTTTATTAAAAACTTCTGGCGTTGTTGTACCAACCATTGTAATTGTTAGAGTATTATCATTATTAGAAAAAGCATATTCATAAACACTTTCACCAATTTTTAACTTATTTTCTACTATTGTATAACCATTCCATTGATACTCTAGAATAGTACTTCCAGGCCAGTGATAGATACAATAAACACTTCCATTATTATAAAAAATGAAAGAATCAGTATGTAAATCATTACTACCTTCATATACCCAAGTACCAATTATTTTTTCTTCATCTGATTGAACTGTATTATTATCTTCATTACATCCACTTAATCCAACTGCTAGAAGTATTACAATTATTCCAACTATCATTAGTTGTTTTTTCATTTTTTCTACCTCAAATTAAAGTTTTGGTATTGTAGATGTATAGGTTTCAACTACACCTTCAATTGTTCTAATATTATTTGCAACAAAACGAAACACATCCCATAAATCCATAATTGGTTTAGAATGAATGATTAAAACAATATCATAATCTCCAAGTACAGGATATAATTCAAAGGTAAGATTTAATGTTAGATTTAATTTAACAAGGGCATCATATACTTTGCGTTCATATCTAGGAGCAACTTTAATCAAGACAACAGTCCCAACTAATTTTTCATTAGGATTTATTATATCTGATTTATCAAGTTTTTCTTCCTTCTTAAATAAACCCATATTTTTCTCCCTCAACTGCTATCTTAAAACAATTGTTTATTTAAAAACTTCTCTTTTTAAAAATATGGGTTGATTGACTGGTAGAGGGAGGCATGAAAATAATTAGATAAGAATTAAATCAAACCAATTTACCAATCAACTCCCCATAATTAACAATTGTTAAGTTTAATTAATAAATCTTTCTCTTTTTGAATTTGTTTGATTAAAATGCAACAAAAGATGTTATGCCTTTTATTCAAATTATGTATGTAAATTTACAAAATATGTATGTAATAGTAACTCTGTCATCAAAACGAAAGCCCTTTGTGTACACACATGAACAGTAATTAAACTCCTATTGCTAATCCTCCAACTACTGCAACTCCTACACCTTGATCTTAAAATTAAACCATAAGAGAGATTTTGGTTTGTACTCCTGTTGGGACTACCTGAAACTGTTAAAACTACCTGACTTGGATTACCTGCTCTCGGAGAAGCTGTAAGACATAAAGAAATCAAAACTCGCTATCACTTATTATTAATTCTGCTTAGTTGCTACTCCATATGTTCTAATATTAGAAAATGTTAGAAAAGGATTAGAAATTCTAAAGTCGCAGTTGTAGTTACTCCATATGTGGCATTTAGAATTATTATTAGAAATTGTTAGAATTTTAGCCAATTCAATTAGAATTCTAATTAACGGAATTTAGCGTTAAATCCTCAAAAATCCATTAAAAAAAGAAAAAAAGGTTTAAAACCACCCAAATAGTCCGCCTATGAATGGTGGGAATGGCGGGATAATAGGATCAGGGGGACCCATTTTTGTTTCACCTCCTTTCTTATTCATTTTTAACTCCTCTCCAAAAAAAGCAATTTATGAAACAAAATACTATTATTTAAGGATTATTCGTCAAATAACGATAATTCAATAATAATATTTGTTACATTAAGATAAAAGAATGAACTTTTAACGCTGATTTCATTTCTCTATAATACATTAATTTCAAATTTCTTCAGATTGAAAGTTGTAATACATTGACTAAACGATATTTACTATCTTAGTATTTATTTAGAGTAACTTAATCTTAATCACAATTATTTCTTCAGATGTTGCAAAGTTTCCTGCTTTATCATAGGCTTTTGCTTGTATTCTATATACTCCAACTCCTTTTTCATCCCAAGTCCAGTTGTAAGGTTCATTGTTCAACGTTGCTTTTGATTCATTATTAATGAGAATTTCCACATAGCCCATACCAACAAATTCAGGATCATTTGCATTGACTGTGATATTAATGCGTCCAATAATTAAAGGATTCATTAATGGCCATTCTAAAAGTTCTTTATTATTTAAATATATCATATTTAGTTTTGGTTGTTCAATTGAAACCTCAGGAGGTATTTTATCTAACTCATATTTAAAAAGCTGAATTGCGGTATCTACATCATATACAGGCTCACCATTTTCTTGATATGAAAAACTATCACCGAAGTACGATATTATCCATAGGAACCAATCACCTTGTGGATCATCATGACTTTGAATAGACACCCATCCTTCTCCATTACTAAGTTCAACTGATGTTGGTAATATATATTCAAATTTTATATGTTCATGAGATTTTGCTGTTTCATTCCAATAAATTCCAGTATGTGTTATCTGCACATCCTCTGCAGATACATCAAAAGAAGCAATTTTGTTCTGTGGAGGCGCATTTGTTTTCTCTGATGAATCATCATAGAATTCTAAGTAAAAATTCATTCCTTCAGGATCTCCATCTATCCATCCACCATCAAAATACAAACAGATACCCCACCAGGTAATTTTTTCAATTTTTCCATTTACATCATAGAGATTTTCATACATTTTATAGCTATCATAACCAACGTTTTTTTCAGATGTGAATGCTCGCTGTCCTTCATCTGGTGATGCTGGTGGTTGATCAAAAATGTTTACATATCTTCCATAATCATCCATAGATTCTTCAATTTCATTACCAGCAGTATAGATTTCATCGTTGCTATTAACACATTTATTTTCATTTGAAATTCCAGTTATTTCATTTGTTTGATTTCCATTAATACTTGGTAGTATTCCGGCTCCTAAAAACATACCTACAATTACAAATATTAAAAATTTACTTCTTTCCATCTTACGCATAAGAACTTCCCCCATATTTGTTCTATAAAAGAAATATATATTAACTATATTTAGTTTTATATGGATGATGTATCCATATCACATTAAAAATTAAAATTTATTAAGAACATAATACATACATTAATATAGCTTCCAATATTAGCATTTATTGTTTTCATAATTGCTATTTCTTATCTTGTATATAGGAAAAAAATTAAAATGAAAATAAATGAGATATTTTATTCAATCCAAGGAGAAGGAAAATGGACGGGTTTTCCAAACATATTCATAAGAACAACAGGTTGTAACTTACGTTGTTCATATTGTGATACAAAATATGCCTATAAACAAGGAAAGGAAAAAACAATACAAGAAATAACTAAAGAAATTAAAAAATATTATTGCACAAAAATATGTATAACTGGTGGAGAACCTTTAATACAAGAAGATATAATTGAATTAATAAAACATTTACTAAATCTTAAGTATAGTGTCATTGTTGAAACAAATGGTAGCTTAAAAATAGATTTTTTAAAAAATAAAAAAAATTTAATTATATCACTTGATATAAAAACACCATCATCAAAAATGCATGAAAAAATGTTTTTACAAAACATAAACATGTTAACAAAAAAAGATCAAATAAAATTTATAATAAAAAACAAAAAAGATTATGAGTATGCAAGAATAATAATACAAAAATTCAAGCCAAAATGTGATGTTTTTTTTCAACCAGTTTGGAAAACAAATTCCGAAAAATTAGCAAAGTGGATATTAGAAGATTATTTAAAAGTAAAACTTGGATTACAAATCCATAAAATTATTTGGGGTGACAAAAAAGGAGTATAAAAAAAATATTATTTAACACAAAGTATATACATAATTAGTGTATTCTGAGTAAAAAATTGTAATAAGTGATTATAAAAAATTTATTAAATTATGATGAGGTGAAAAATAGATATGCAACCAGCAAATATGGCATATGATAGAGCAATAACTGTTTTTTCTCCAGATGGGAGATTGTTTCAAGTAGAATACGCTCGTGAAGCAGTAAAAAGAGGAACAACTACAGTTGGTATTAAGTATAAAACGGGTGTAGTATTAATTGTTGATAAGCGTATAACATCACGCTTGATTGAACCAGGCTCTATTGAAAAAATATTTGAAATCGATGATCACATAGGTTGTGCAACATCTGGTCTTGTAGCTGATGCAAGAGCATTAATTGATAGAGCAAGACTTGATGCCCAGATAAACGAGATAACCTATAATGAAAAAATACAGGTTAAAACACTAGTAAAAAGAATATGTGATTTCAAGCAAACATATACACAATATGGTGGAGTAAGACCTTTTGGAACAGCATTATTAATTGCTGGTGTTGATGATTCTGGACCTAGGCTTTTTTCTACTGATCCATCAGGTGCATTAATGGAATATAAAGCCAGTAGTGAAGGTTCAGGTCGTAATGGCGCCATGAGTTATTTTGAAAGTAATTATAGAGATGACCTAGATATGGATGAAGCAATTCAGATGGCGATCAAAGCTCTGCATAAAGGTACTGAAGGTAAGTTAAACCCTGATGCAACTGAAATTGGTATAGTTGATAAAGATATAAAATTCCATATTTTAACACCAAAAGAAACCAAAGAGTACGTTTCAAAGGCTCTTGGGGGAAATTAGAATTGGTAAGTTTAGATGACGCGGTAATTGCTCGTTTAAAAAAAGGAGAAGACCATTTCGAGATATTGGTTGATCCTTATCTAGCAGCAGATTTACTAGATGGAAAAGAGATAGATATTTCAAAAATACTTGTTATTGATAAAATTTTTAAGGATTCAAAAAAAGGGACCCATGCATCTAGTGAATCTCTTCAAACAGTTTTTGGAACAAATAATGTAACAGAAATAGCAACCAAGATTATCAAAAAAGGTGAGATGCAACTTACAACTGAACAGCGTAATAAAATGCAAAAAAATAAGAAAAACAGGATTATTGAAACAATAGTAAAAAACGCTATGGATCCTAAAACCAAAGCTCCACATCCAAGACAGAGAATAGAACTTGCTATGGATCAAGCAGGAGTACATATAGATCCTTTCAAACCTGTAAGCGAACAAGTAAAAATTATAATTGATGTACTAAGACCGATTATTCCTATTTCGATGGAACAAGTACGTATTTCTGTTAAAATACCTGCGGAATTTATTGGTCGTGCATATGGTGAAGCCCGTAATTTTGGAGCACTTGAGCGAGAAGAATGGCAATCTGATGGCTCCTGGGTTGGAATCGTAAGAATTGCTGCGGGTCTTCAAACAGACTTTTATGAAAAACTTAATGATTTAACTAAAGGAAACGTATCCACAAAGATTTTAAAGTAATTACTATAAGGGTTAAGGGTTTTATGACCAAAGAAACACGTGAGATTGTTATTCCAAGCCAGCTTTTAGGCGAAATTAAAAACAAAAAAGCAGGTTATGGTACATTCATAGAAAAAGGAAAGATATATTCTGAAATTCTAGGTGTTTTAAGCGCTGATTCAGAGAATATAAACGTTATACCAATTAGGGGTAGATACAATCCAATTGAAGGAGATTTTGTAATAGGCATAATACTTGAAGCAATGGCTTCTAGCTGGCTTGTAGATATAAATGCTGCGTATCCTGCACTTTTACATGTAAACGAAGTTCAATGGGATGTAGAATTCGGCGAAACCGAACGTTATCTGAATACTGGTGACACAATAATGGCAAAGGTTTTACAGGTTGACCAAGAAAAAAAATTACAAATAACGTTAAAAGATAGGAACCTTTACAAAGTAAAAGGTGGTAACCTAATAAGTGTCGAACCCTCAAAGGTTCCAAGAATCATCGGTAAAAAAGCATCTATGATCTCGCTCATTAAAAAATATACTCGCTCCCGCATCTTTGTTGGACAAAACGGAAGGATATGGATTGAAGGTGAAGGACAGGATGTCCAAAAAGCAATAGAAATAATTGAATTAATACAAAAAGAAGCTTTATCATATGGTTTAACAAATAAAATAGAAGATTTATTAAAAAAAGATTCAAAGGAAGTGCATTAAAAAATGAAAACAGAAATAAAATTAATTAAAAACGGTAAAAGATTAGATGGCCGTAAAAACGACGAACTAAGACCCATAAAAATAGAAGCAGGAGTACTCCATAGAGCAGAAGGCTCTTGTTATCTAGAATGGGGTGGTAATAAAGTTCTTGCTGCAGTATATGGACCACGTGAAGCAGTACCACGTCATACTCAAAACCCTTTAAGAGCAATAGTAAACGCTCGTTATAACATGGCTGCTTTTAGTGTTGATGATAGGAAAAGACCTGGACCAGATCGCCGTAGTCGTGAGATTTCAAAAGTAATTTCTGAGGCTCTTGAAAATATAATAATAACAGAAAAATTCCCAAGAGCATCAATTGATGTAAGTATTGAAATTCTTGATGCTGAAGCAGGAACACGTTGCGCAGGGCTTACTGCTGCAGCAGTAGCACTTGTTGATGCAGGAATACCAATGAAAGATATACCTGTTGCTTGTGCTGCAGGTAAAATAGAAGGAGAAATAGTACTTGACCTTGGTAAAGAAGAAGACAACTTTGGAGACGCAGATCTACCCATCGCAATAGCACCACGTACAGGTGAAATACTATTACTTCAGATGGATGGACATTTAACACAAAAAGAATTTGATAAAGCACTTGATCTTGCAATAAAAGGCTGTAAAACTATTGCAGAGTTACAGAAAAAAGCAATTCTTGAAAAATATCAAAAAAATATGGAGGAATAAAAAATGTCAATTACTGCTGAGATAAAAAAAGATTATATAATAAAGCTTGCTAAAAGTGGTAAACGAGTAGATAACAGAAAATTTGATGAATTCAGAAAAATAAAAATTGAAACAGATATAATTAAAAAAGCAGAAGGATCAGCAAAAGTAACAATTGGAAATACTCAAGTTATAGCAGGAATAAAAATGGATCTTGGAGAACCATATCCTGATGCACCTGATTCAGGTGTAATGACCACTGCTGCAGAACTTATACCTATGGCCTCTCCTGATTTTGAATCAGGGCCACCAGATGAAGAATCAATAGAGCTTGCTCGTGTAGTTGACCGTGGAATACGTGAATCAAAAATAATAGATGTAGATAAATTATGCATAATCCCTAGCGAAAAAGTTTGGATGGTCTTTATCGATATTCATATACTTGATTACGATGGTAACTTGTTTGATACTGCTAGTCTTGCTTCACTAGCTGCTTTAATGACAGCAAAAGTTCCTATCGAAAGGCTCAAACCAATGTTTGAGAACCTGCAGGAAAAACATCCATCAATTGAAAAATATTTAAAAGAGCATCCTAAAGATTTTCCACTACCACTAAGTGACCCACCAATATCTTGTACCTCTGCAAAGTTTAATGGTATAGTATTAATGGATCCATCTCTCGACGAAGAGCAAATAGCAGAAGCAAGACTTACAATTGCAACTGATACAAAAGGTGATATTCGTGCTATGCAGAAAGGTTTAAATGGCAGTTTTACTGTTGACGAGATTAATAAAGTTATTAAATCATCGTTTGATAACGGCAAGAAAATTCGAGAAATATTATATAAAAGCGTGGGTAAATAAATATGGCAAAAAGAACTAAAAAAGTTGGATCAGTTGGGCGTTATGGTGCAAGGTATGGAGTTAGAGCAAAAACTCGTGTTAAAAACGTAGAAGTTAGCCAAAAAATAAAACATATATGTCCTAGTTGTGGTCATCAAAAAGTAAGACGTATTGGCACCAGTATCTGGCAATGTAGTAAATGTAACATTAAATTTGCAGGTGGTGCATATATCCCAAAAACTGAAGCAGGTCAAAACGTTGAAAAAATGCTTCGTGGTGAAATTGAGATTCCAAAGATTCCGGAAGAAAAACCTGAGAAAACAAAACCTGTAAAAGAAGTTAAGGATGAATAATTATGTCCGGCTATAAATGTGGGCTTTGTAAAAAAAGTGTTAAGTTTGATGTTAAAAACATTGGTATGCAATGTCCATATTGTGGTAGCAAGATTTTCTATAAGGAGAGACCAACTGTTGCAAAGAAAATAAAATCCAAATAAAAAAATATTTTTTTATTTTTGTTTTTTATGAAAAAAGTATGTTTTGTTTTAGATTTTGAAAACTTTGATGATGCTAGAGTTGTTTATGATTCACTTAATCCTGAGATAAAACATAAGATACCAAAAACAAGGATTAAAGTTAAACTTGAAGAAACCGTTTTAAAAATTGATATAGAGGCAAACGACATAAGTTCTCTTCGCGCTGCATGTAATTCTTATCTACGTTGGATTAATACAGCACTTAATGTTAAAAAAACAGTTTAAACCTCTATTGTTTCTGTTCTACCGGGACCAATTGATATAAGAGCTATTGGTGTTTTTGTTTCTTTTTCAATGTATTTTATATATTTTTGCGCTTCAACAGGTAAATCATATAATGAATCTGAATCAGGTTTTATTTGGTTCCATCCTTTGAATTCTTTGTATATAGGTTTACATTTTTTAACATCTTCTATGTTTGCTGGGAAATACTCTATTTCTTCGTTATCTAACTCGTATTTTATACATATTTTTATGTTATCCAATCCATTTAGAACATCAAGTTTTGTTATTACAAGTTTTGAAATATTTGATATTATGCATGAGTGTTTTACAACTACAAGGTCAAGCCATCCGCAACGTCTTGGTCTATTGGTTGTTGTACCATATTCATGACCATTTTTTTGGAGATATTCACCAGTTTTATCTAAAAGTTCTGTCGGTAGAGGACCTTCACCTACTCTTGTTGTATATGCTTTTACTATTCCTATTATTTCATCAATATTTCTAAGTCCAATACCTGTACCAATACTACTACCACCAGCTATTGTATTTGAGGATGTTGTAAAAGGATATGTACCAAAATCAATATCTAGCATTGTACCTTGTGCACCCTCTAAAAGTATGTTTTTACCATATCTTATTGCTTTGTTCAGTTCAATATGTGTTTGAGTAATGTATTGACTTAGTTGTTTACCAAAATCTATATACTTTTCTAAAATTATTTTTTTATCTAGTTTTTCCTGTATTTCATATGCATTAAATATTCTTTCTTTTATAGGTATTATAACATCTAATTTTTTACTTAGAATTTCTTGATTTGTTAAATCTATTGCACGTATTCCATTTCTAGCGATTTTATCACTATAACAAGGTCCTATTCCTCTACCAGTTGTACCTATTTTTTTATCACCAAGAAATTTTTCTTCTACTCCATCTAGTATTTTATGATAAGGCATTATTATATTTGCTCTATCGCTAATTAGAAGTTTTGGTTTTATACCACGTTTTTTTAGTTCATTTAGTTCATCTATTAATTTTTCAGGGTCAATGACAACACCGTTTCCAATGACACCAGTTTTTCCCTGTATAACCCCTGAAGGAGTTAAATGCAATTTATATACTTCTTGACCTACTTTAATAGTATGCCCTGCATTTGCTCCTCCTTGGAAACGAACTACATAATCAGCATCTTTAGAATAGTAATCAACAACTTTGCCTTTACCTTCATCTCCCCATTGAGTCCCGATAACTAGGTTAACAGTCATTTAATTTCACTAGCCTGGCATATTAAAAGACATAAATAAAGATAATGTATAAAATAAAAAAAAAAAATCGTACTTAACGAAGAGTTTATAAAACAAAGTTAATATTGACCCGACAAATGTCTAATACATGGACTTGGAATCCTTTTGATAATACTACAAACAATACAATAGATTTAGATATAGAAATGTTGAAAACAGAAATAGGAAAACATTTTCCTTTTTATGATGTAAAATATGGAAAAGACACCGCCGCTTTTTTCTGCAGAATAGATGAATATCTACTGGAAGAAAAATTTGATTCACTTAGAAAATCACTATCTGAAAAAGGTTACATTCCGATGATTAGACATGAAGGCGGAGAACACGTAATATACATTATAAAAAAACCTAAAATTAAAAAAAGACCTACTTGGATAAATATTGTATTACTTATTGCAACAATTTTTACAACAACACTTGCAGGTTCATTACAATGGGCAAGTACTTGGGAAGAGATAATAAGTCTAAAAAATTTGTTAAATGGATTAATATTTTTTTCAATACCTCTTTTGTTGATACTTGGTATACACGAGATGGGACATTATTTTACCTCAAAAAAGCATCACTTAGATACATCATTACCTTATTTTATACCATTACCTCCCCCATTTATTTTAGGAACTTTTGGAGCATTAATATCTACAAGAGAACCGATACCCGACAGAAAAACATTACTTGATGTAGGTATATCTGGACCAATATGCGGTTTTTTAGTTGCAATACCTGTATGTATAGTAGGACTTTTCTTAACGCAACAAAACCCGATAATCATAGAACAATCAACAGATAATTTAAATGTTTCTTATCCATTAATATTACAAGGACTTAGTAATTTTTTTACTATACCTGAAAATGCAATAATTCATCCAACACTTTTCGCAGGATGGGTAGGCCTCTTTTTAACTGCTATAAACCTATTACCAATTGGACAATTAGATGGCGGGCATGTTGCAAGAGCATTTCTTAAAGAAAAACAAAGATACGCAAGTTGGGCAGTAATTATAATTATTTTTGCATTAGGCTTAGTTTATCCAGGTTGGTTAATGTTTGCATTTATTATACTTTTCTTAATTGGAACACAACATCAACCTCCTTTAAATGATTTTTCACCTCTTGACAACAGAAGAAAAATACTAGGTATAATAGCATTTATTATTTTCATAATATGTTTTGCACCAATACCAATGTCAGCATAAACAAATTAAATAAAGGCTGTTGAAAAATTCTGATTTAAGTAGAATTTTTCTGAATGATTGATTAATAGATGGAGTATTTGAAGAAATTTTATCGTTGTTGTCTGTTGCTTAGAGCAGAAAAATAACTGAAAGGGATCTTTTTTAATGAATGTTAATCTGGCTATTCCTATGGAGAATGAGGATTAATCGCATTTGAGTTGATGTTGGTGTTTAGGTATATATTCTGATGAAGGTTTTGATACTACGAGGTGAATGTCCTAGCTGGTGATTCATATATCCAATTAAGAGCATTCCTATGCAAAAGAGATAGGTGTAGAGTTGTACAGTTCCTTTTCCGTAGATGTTTAATTTTTTAAGATCGAGGAACTTTTTGAGTCGAGAGATGAATCGTTCCATCGCAGTTCGTTTCTTGTAGGTCTTTTTGAATAATGGTGGATATCGGGGTTTTATCCTGGTTTTCGATGCTTTGATCACGGGTGTTACCAGGTCTTTGAGCAGTGTAGTTCTGATTGTGGTTGAATCGAATGCTTTGTCCCCAAGATAGTACTTGGTGGGAAATCTGGTAGTGTAGGATTTTACTGTGGTGTAGAGTGATTGGAATTGAGTGGAGTCATGGGTGTTTGCACCAGTGATTGTAAATGCAACAGGGAGTTCTGTATTAACATCTAAAGCGACATGGATTTTGTACCCTAGGATGTATTGTTCGTTGATGTGATCCCATCCTATTTTTGCTTCTGGGTCATCTCTGGTTTACTCGGTAGGATGGAGCCATCCTAGGCAATCATGTGGATGTTGAGGAATTCTTTATCAAGAAGTTGTTGTACGACATCTGCAAATATTTGTTCGAAGGTGTTGATGCCGATTCGTTTGAGGAAGTTGGTGTAACTTCCGATGTCCGGAGGTTGTTTGAAGTTTAGTTGTCGTCTCCAGAATTGGTCTTTTTCTAGGAATGCATGGTAATCTCTATATGATTCCATTCGAAGAAACATTAGAAGAAAGGAGATGAACATTCCTTTTGCTGAGAGCGGCGGTCGACCTGGTTTATGTGGTGAATATTTGTAGCAGGTTTTCAGTATCGTTTCTGTTTCCGAAAAATCTATACTTGAAATTATCTTTCTGAGGCTTGCCCTCCTATTGTTTTTCATTTGTGCATCCAAAACAAATGAATCGTAGGGTGGCTCATTTAATTTTTCAACAGCCTAAAATTAAATAGTAAAACACAATTATTTAATACCTTAAACTAATAACCTTATAGAAAAAAGTGACTCATATGAAAACATATCTAACAATTACATTTAACAGTGAAGGAAGCAGCCCATCAGAAATAAAAACACAGTTAATGAACCTAGGTTTTAAAGCCGCAAAGGGTAGCTATGATTTTGTATATGACTGGAAAAAAAAAGAAGTAACAATAGATGAACTAGTATGGTTTGCAGATAAGATTCACGCTGCATTAAAAAATAATAATATTTTATTCCAAATAGAAACTCAATAAAAATATAAAATTATTTCTTATTTCCCTTTATTTTTTTTATACTTCCACTTAAAACACCCATAAAAGTATGATATTCCCATTTAGATGGCATCGCTCGACCCATAAGTCGTTTAAACATTACATTAGTATTTTCTTTTTTATGTTCAGGATAATCAATACTATCTAAAAGCTCAGAAAAAAAACTAAAAAGTTTTTCTTTTTCAATACGATCAAGCATTCTTTTTTTACTATTTATTTTATTTATATTTAAAAACAAAAAAAACAAAACCACTGTTACAGCATGTGAAAGATTCATAGAAGAATAAGTGCTACTAGTAGGTATACGAACCATTATATCACACTTAGCAATTTCTTCGTTAAAAAGACCATAATCCTCACGACCAAAAATAAGACCAACATTTCCTTCTGTTTCAAAGATTTTATTACAGAAATCAAATAAGTTTAATGGAAGTCTAAGATGTCTTTTGTCTGTTTTACTTTCAATTGAACTCGTTGCAACAAGAAAATCTAAATTTATTATCGCTTCATCAAATGAAGAAAAAATCTTTGCATCATTTAATATATCTTGTGCATGCATAGCACGCGCATAACAGTCGCCATCTAAATCACAAGGATTTATCAGATATAAGTTTTTAAAATCAAAATTTGCCATTGATCGTGCTACAGCACCTATATTTCCACCATATTTAGGTTCAACTAAAACTATGTAAAACTCAGGAATATTATTCCACTCCAAGTTATTATATTACTTATTTAATCTGTAATTCTTCTTCTTTTTCTGTTAGCATTTTCTTGTATTTGGAAGGCAGATGTTTTACTTTTTGTTCAACTTCAACATGTTTTTTTAAGAATTCTGATCTTTTATTTGTTTCAAGTTCTTCAACTACAAACTTACGAGTCGTAAGAAAACTATATAGATAGTAAACACCAATTACAAAAACAATAAAACCTATTATCAATATATATAGACTCCAGTCAAGAGCTTCCTCTGATAAACCGAGCATGTCTATTAGTATATTTTTAAGCCACATGCCAGCTATACCTATAAATAAAACAATACAACCTAGTATTGTAAATATGATGCTAAAAATATAAACATATTCCCGTAAAAAGCCTGTTATTTTTCCACTCATATCTTATTTTCACCTCTTAAATTCATTTTTTTTAATATGATTTTGCATATCTCATCCAAGTGACCCCTTGTTTTTTACAAACAGGGCATAACTTGTTACATTTATTATCTTCGATTGGTTCACCTAACGTGTTACCCTCTAAAACATTTTCGATTTCTAAAGCACAATCTTTATTACCACACCATGGTAGTTCAACGATACCTTTCAAATTTTTTGCTTTTTCAATATTTTCAACTTTATGTATATTCTCATTAAGAATTTTTTTAGCGTTATCAAAAAGATTTTTATTAATATTTTCTAATTCTTTTTTAATTAAATCAACAGATGAGCTAAGTTGAACTGATTTTTTCTCAGATGTATCTCTTCTAACAAGCACTATCTGTTTATTTTCTATATCCCGTGGACCTATTTCTATTCTGATTGGTACTCCTTTAAGCTCCCATTCATAGTATTTGTTACCTGGTGATATATCGCGATTGTCAATGCGAACTCTGTAACCTTCATTTGTTAGTTGTTTTTCAAATAGTTTACATGCATCTGTAACAATTTTTTCTTTCCCTTTGAAAATAATTGGAATTATAACAATTTGAGTTGGTGCTACCTCTGGTGGCATTATAAGACCTTTATTGTCACCATGTATACCTATAAGGGCACCTAATATCCTCTCACTCATACCATATGTTGTTTGATGACAAAAAGCATGATCTCCTTTTTCTGTTTCATAGCTTATTTCATATGGTTTTGCAAAGTTATCGCGATACTGGTGAATAGAACCTAGTTGTAAGGTTCTTAAAGAAGGCATTAATACATCTATACTTATTGTATAATATGCTCCTGCAAATTTATCCCATTCAGGTCTTTTACAAAATATAAATGGAAGGCATAGTTTGTCAAATAATCTTTTTGCAATTTCTTTATCTTGCTGTATTTGTTTTTCAGCGTCTTCAAAGTCAATATGACATGTATGAGCTTCAAAGAAATGAATTTCGCGAACACGAATAAAAGCACGAGTCTGTTTAGTTTCGTATCTAAAAGTGTTTACAATTTGATAAGTCTTAAGAGGAAGATCAGCATGTGATCGTATCCAAAGTGAAAACATAGGATACATAGCAGTTTCACTAGTAGGTCTTAATAACCAACGCTCTTCAAGCTTGTTAAGACCTGCATGAGTAACCCAATAGACTTCACTACCAAACCCCTCTATGTGTTCCTCTTCTTTTTTAAAAGAAGATTCAGGTATCAGTAATGGAAAACATAATTCCTGATGGTTGGTTTTTATCATTTCTTCTCTGATCATTTGATCCACATAGCTCATAAGAGTCCAACCATATGGACGCCAGACATTCATACCTTTTATAGGATATCTTTTATCACATAAGTCTGCGAGTTCTACTATTTCATTATACCATTCGTTGAAATCATCTGTTTTTTTTACTTTTGTCTCCGGCATATTTTTTTCAACCTACAAAACCAAAAAAGAAAAAATGCTCTTAAATATAACGGTAAAAGAAAAAAAGTTTAGACTCCGCGTCCTTCTTTTGCTTTTACTCTTAACTCTTTTGATCGGCATCTTCGACATCTATCTGCCTTTATTGCATTTATACAACCACATTTCATACATACTTTTTTGTTTAGTGTACGTGCTTCTGCTTCAGGGAATCTTGCCATATTTGAAACCGCCTTTAACTTCTAGGGAATAAGGATTTATTATATAAAGATTAGTGCAACTTAAGTCGAATAAAAAAAAGGGGATTAAAGATTTCCCGTTTTGAAAACTTTATTTTTTCACCATACATCACCCTATCCCTTTTAAATTACAAAACAAAAGGCATTCAGCACCTGGAAGCCACTGCATCATCAGG
>Ga0256868_10000745_pt1 | contig 18578 bp, 16 predicted proteins | sample RVTome_13_FD_187341 | JGI IMG/M metagenome (GOLD analysis project Ga0256868, IMG submission 187341) | Soil microbial communities from uranium-contaminated site in the Upper Colorado River Basin, Wyoming, United States - RVT92D227 HiSeq ...
ATCCGATTTTCCATTTCTACGAGACTTTCCTTGCTGAGTACAACCCTCAAGAGCGCGAGCGGCGAGGCGTTTATTATACGCCTGAGCCCGTTGTCTCTTACATTGTCCGCTCTCTTCACACCATTCTCAAGGAAAGATTTGCACGACAGGACGGGTTTGCCACGCAATCCGTTACGGTGCTCGATCCTGCTGGCGGGACGCTCACTTTCCTCGCCGAGGCGGCAAAGCTCGCCGTGGAAGAATTTGTCAGCAAGTACGGTGAAGGCTCAAAGGTAAAATTCATTGAGGATCATGTTCTCAAGCACTTCTTCGCCTTCGAGTTAATGATGGCTCCATACGCAGCGGGTCATTTAAAGATGGGCTACCTTCTGGAAGAGTTGGGCCACAAGCTCTTCGAGGATGAACGATTCCAGTTCTATTTGACGAATACGCTCGAAATGGAGGAGCTTGCTCAGACATCGCTTCCGGGAATGGCTTCCCTTTCGGAAGAATCCCATCTTGCTGGGAAAGTGAAGAAAGAGACGCCGATTCTTGTCATTCTCGGCAACCCGCCCTATTCGGGACACTCAGCTAACAAGGGCGATTGGATCAGGCATCAAATCGAGACCTACAAGAAGGTTGATGGGAAACCTCTTGGCGAGAAGAATCCCAAGTGGCTTCAGGATGACTATGTCAAATTCATCCGATTCGCTCAATGGAAGATTGACCAAATCGGCGAAGGCGCCCTCGGGTTCATTACGAATCACAGCTATCTCGATAACCCTACCTTTCGAGGGATGCGGCAATCGCTTATGAACTCATTTGATGAAATATACCTCCTCGACCTGCACGGGAACTCGCTCAAGAAAGAAAAAGCTCCTGATGGCTCCAAGGACGAAAACGTTTTTGACATACAGCAAGGCGTCGCCATTGCCCTTTTTGTGAAAAGGAAGCAGAGTATCTCCTCCAAAATCCTGATGCATAGCGAGATTTGGGGTACGCGGGAACAGAAATATGAATGGTTGATAAAGCATGAGTTGAAAAAAACAGATTGGAGGGAACTTAAGCCTATTTCACCCTTCTACCTGTTCGTTCCAAGAGATGAAAGATTAAACAAGCGGTTCCAATCGTACCCAAGCATTCCGTCCATTTTCCCTGTGAACAGCGTGGGAATTGTGACGGCCAGAGATCATCTGACGATTCATTGGACATCTCATCAAGTGTGGACAACGGTACTGAACTTTGTCTCTCTTGACCCCGAGATTGCCCGCCAGGCTTATCAGCTTGGTGATGATGTTCGGGACTGGAAGGTAAAGTTGGCGCAAGAAGATTTGAACAAAACCGGTCCGACCAAAGAGAATATTGTTCCCATCCTTTATCGGCCATTTGATATTCGCTACACCTACTACACGGGCAGGTCAAAGGGTTTTCACTGTATGCCGCGCGGGGAAGTCATGCAGCATATGTTGCAGTCAAATCTCGCCATTGTCTTGCCCCGTCGCGTTGAAACCGCGATTCCGTGGTCACACGTTTTTCTGTCAAGCCATCTGGTCGAGCACGTCGCGGTATCTCTTAAGACCATTGACTACTGCTATCCTCTTTACTCTTATCCGGACAGGGACAGGCACGATCTGTTCTCCCAGAATGAGTCGGGCGAGCGCGTCCCCAACCTTGCGCCTAAACTAATTGAAGCGCTTAAGTCAACCTTCAAAAAAGAACCAAGCCCTGAACAAATCTTCCGTTACATCTATGCTCTTCTCTATTCGAACGCCTACCGGAAAAAATATGCGGAGTTCCTGAAGACCGATTTTCCCCGTGTCCCATTCACCAAGGACTACAGACTTTTTAACAAACTTGCCGAAAAGGGCGAGGAGCTTGTTGATCTCCACCTGCTCAAGTCTAAGAAGCTTGCCAAACCGATTGCCAAATGCGAAGGCTCTGGCGGCCTTCGTGTAGATAAAGTAACATACGATCAAAACAAAACCCGCGTTCATATTAATCCTGAGAAATGGTTTGATAGTATTCCTCCCGAGGTCTGGGAATATCATATCGGAGGTTATCAGGTGGCAGAAAAATGGCTCAAGGACCGCAAGGGCAAGGAGCTTTCATCCGAAGAAGTGGCTCACTACACGAAGGTGGTCACAGCCATTGCGGAGACAATCAGCATACAACGGTTTCTTGACGATCTATTTGCAGAAGTCGAAACGAACCTGCTCGAAGTGAGACTGTGAGCAGAATCAAACAAGGATAATGAATTTGAAAATGGGATGTGCCCCATTTTCAAAATAGGCCCTATCAGCTTAGTGCGCAGAGAAAGTAGAGGTTAAAAATGAAAGCATACCCTTTCTTGATCAACAGAGACACTTCAGGTCAAAGGCTGCAACCGATAGAAAGTAAAGAGCACGGATACGACGAGACATGGCTCCAAGAACTTCTACGAACACAACCTGATATACTGCCTGTTGCCGAGATAGAACCCATTTTCTTCCCAATGATACCCATTGGACGGGAAGTTGCAGTAGGAACTGGAGCTATTGACAACCTGTTCATCAGTCATCGGGGTTATGTAATACTCGTCGAAACCAAACTCTGGCGTAACCCGGAAGCTAAAAGAGAAGTAGTAGCTCAGGTCATTGACTATGGAAGTGCTCTCTCCAAATGGAGCTTTGACAGGCTGAATGATGCAACTAAAGAGTACACCAGAAAATATGCTGGTGCCGAATTTGGTTTGATAGACTGGGTAGAGAAGCAGATGGGTCCTGTGGAAGGAGGAAAAGATTTCTTCGAGGATACCGCCGCCAAGAATCTCAGACTGGGGCGCACACTTGCTCTAATCGTAGGGGATAGAATACGTCAATCTGTTGTTGAAATGTTGAACTACGTGAATCAATATCCAGGTCTTGCCATGGATGTTGCCTTGGTCGAACTACAGGCTTATCGCATTGAGAAAGAACACAACTGGCCTTTGCTAATCGTGCCACGCATCATTTCTCGTACTGAGATTATTGAGCGGTCAGTTGTACAAGTTACTGTCATAGATGGAAAACCCCCGGAAATTGATGTGCAACAGGAAAAAGAAAAACCAGGAGATGTGGGGCGGAAGCCTCTGACCGAAGAGGCTTTCTGGGAACTACTGAGGGAAAACACCGGAAGCACTCCAAGCCAGTATGATGGTGCGTGGAATATCATTGATGACTTCAGGGGAGAAAATGGTATCGAAATTATTCCGAGAGAAGGCAGCATCGTCGTAGCGCTAGGTCTCCCTGAGTCAGGTCAACAGATATCTCTCTTCTTCGTTTCCACAAAGGCTAATTTGCACGTATGGTCACAGACTGTTGCACGGCAGCTTTCATTGGCCGGGTTTGATGACACGTTATCAAAAGACTATGAAGAACAGATGAGAAACATTCTGCAGATACCGAAGGGTCGCATCGAATTTAAGTGCCATATCTCAAAGGTGGATGTTGAGAAGTTCCGGTTGACAGTCAAAGAGTTGATTCGGAAAGTAAGACTTCATGAGAACAAGTAATAAGGAACTTTTGCATGCCGAACACTTATAAGGCCTCCCCGTGTCAATAGATAAATCTCTCCTCCAACGAAAATAGTCTTCCTTTCGCTCTTTCTCATAACTGACTATCTGACTGTTGCTAACGGTTCCAACTTCGTTTCCCAATCGGTGCCGAGTTGCTGCACCAAACACTTATAGAGGTTCAACTGCCCATCACGGACAGATGCAGAAAGAAGGATCTCTCTGCGACCTAGAAACATTATCGTTCCCTCATGCCGTCCTCATCAAGGTGACGGGGTACATGATCCCCAGTTAGTGCCAGGTTCGGTTGAGGGGCAGAACCCTTGCATCAATCTGTAAAGGAGCGGAACGGACCGCCAATCAAGCACTACAGGTTACCGGGCATTTTCGTCATATCATCAGAAGTGCATTTATATGTGCAAGGGTTTTCTCTTCCCTCATCGATGATGATGCATGATCGTACCCATTGTTGTACCAGTTAGGCGTCGGGCTGATCCGTTCCCTCCGTTATCTCAGAAACTTCTTCTGATCGAATGCCTCCTTGTTCTTGAGCATGAAGTAGACTGCTCTTCCCAGCTTATGGGCAAGGATAGAGAGGGCCTTTGCCTTGCCGTGCTTATGGATAAGTCTATCGAAATATCTCTTTGCAGGATCATTCCCCTTGAGGAAAAGAACAGCTGCTTCCGAGAAGGCCCATTTTAGATGGGCATTGCCGATCTTGTTACCATTGGTGCCGTATTTCTTCCCATTCGATTCATGGGAGCACTTTACCAGGCGACTGTATGAGGCAAAGTCCTGAACCCGGGGAAATCTGCCGATGTCTTCTATCTCGTAGAGCATAACGAGACCAAGGATTCTTCCCACTCCGTGTATCGACTGGAGAAGAGCATAGGAGACGGGGTCATGATGATTGGCAAGCTTGATGATGGTCCTTTCCAGATCGGTGAGGATCGTATCATAGGTACGTACGACCTCAAGATCAACGGCCATGCTCTTTTGTACCGCAGGATGCTTAAACTGCTCGACAATGCCGTTTCTGTTTGGTGGTTTTGCGATACAACCGAAAGAGTCTGACAGGTTGTACTGGGTGTTGGTGTTCTGTATATGGGCAAACAGTTCAGCCCGTTTTCTCATGAGATGATTTCTTCTTCGTAAGAGATCACGGGTTGCTCTCATCTTCTCAGGGTAGACATAGGCCATGGGGATCATACCGCCTCGTAAGAGAACGGCAATCTTATGGGAGTCGATCTTATCGTTCTTTGTTTTGCCTCCATGGATTGCCTTCATGTAGAGGGCATGGCCAAGAACGAAGGGGATACCTTCTTTCTGGCACAGATCGGCCAGCCAGTACCAGGTGAAGATGCATTCCGCTGCAACAACGATGTTCTCGCGGTAGGGGGTGATCATCTGAAGAAAGATATTTCCGTCGGTCCTGATATTACGGTGTTCCCTGACCTCTCCCTTCTCATCGAGGATACAGATGTACATTTTTCTTGCATGTAAATCGATTCCACAATAAAATTTGTGTTGTCTGGTGTAGAATTGCATAAGGCTTCCTCCTTACTGGTTAGATTTGGTTCCTCACAAGCTGACCTTAACATGTTTGGACGAGGCCTTGAATAGTATCAATCTAATCCAGCGGATGGCTTACAGCCACCGCTGATTTTTTCTTTACTCTCTTGCCATCTGTAATCGTCAATTCTGACAACTACCCTCTATTGAAACTTTGGTGAACTAAGCATTCTCCGCATTACAGTTTGTTTCTGTGATACTATACATTTGTTTAGCTGTCAAGGCAGATCAAAACAGGGCCTGACATGGAAAGAAGCAGAATGATTATTTGGTGGGGAGCAGGGAAAGGATCCTTCAAGAGTTAAAGGTGAATCTCCATTGGTTTGACCGAATTCCTCTTTGAACTTGATTTCAAAGGTCTTTTCTTGTATATTGAAGGCCGTTCAAATAACAAATTCTCAAGAGGAGGCCAATGATATGGCAGCTACGAAAAAGGTTCTGACCAAAGGGCAAATTGTTACACATTTCGCCGAGAAGTTTGAGATCTCGAAGAGGAATGCAGCATCCATGATCGATGAGATGGCTGCACTGGCGATTGCCGAAACCAAGAAGAAAGGGGCCTTTGTTCTCCCAGGCATTGGCAAGACCGTTCTCGTTAATAGGAAGGCCCGTAAGGGTCGGAATCCAGCAACTGGCCAAGAAATCAAGATTCCGGCAAAGACTGTCGTAAAGATTAGACCAGCCAAAGCATTCAAAGAAGCGATTGTCCCACCGAAATAAGGAAAGACATCCGGAGGGAAGCAAGGGCAGACAGGATAAAAGGGTTTGCCCTTGCTTTCTTCATTTGCTTGATCACAAAGATTTAGGACTGCCCGGCATCTCTTCCCCTTGCCTCAAAGGCACCTCTTTTTCAAGGTCCAAAAACCTGATGTATGAAGATCAAATGGAGACGTTTTCGTATTCTTTTCAACGGATTGTATTGGCAAGGTATTCGCAGTCAAGAGTTTAAACTTCTTTATTGCCACCTTGGTTATTTCTTCCTGAAAGGGTGAGTTTCGACTTTTGCCCTTTAATACTACCTTTCAAATGGTAATTATTAAGATATGCTATATACAAATCCTCCTAACTATTATCTTGACTTGCATATTATTTGGGTGTATCCTTAAATCAAATGTTGGAACTTGCGTGACGGTTGACGAGTCTTACAGCTCTTAAAGCCTTCCTTCAAACAAGTCCCTCGGTGTTTTCCCTCAGAATTAACCTTGCAACCCAACCTTTAACTTTTCGGAGATCACCACAGGTCATGATAGAATCTTTTATGAAAGAGTACCTGAAACTCCCCATATAAAGCCCCCAAAGAAGGAAATACAATTCCTTGGGGGCTCATTAGATATTTATACTACGTTATTATTCTGTTAAGTTTTCAATTGTCGTATGGCAATACGGAATTGTCTAATTAAGTAAGGATGTCACCATAACTTAGGGAGGTATCAATGAAACCAGAAACTGCAGGGAAGGTTAAGTATGGAGTTTGGGGCCTTATTTGTGGGGCAATCATCGCAATGATCATCGGCTTTGCGTGGGGTGGTTGGACAACCCGGGGCACTACCCAAAAGATGACCGGCGAGGCGGTCTTGGCGGGTCAGGCGGCGATCTGCGTCGCCCAATTCATGAAGGCACCGAACCATGAACAGAGACTTAAAGAATTAGGCGAATTAGATTCCTGGAAGAGAGCTGAATTCATTGAAAAAGGAGGCTGGGATAAAATGCCCGGGCAAGAAAAGGCTGGTTCTACTGTAGCCCGAGCGTGCGCCGAGGGGCTTGAAGTTCTTATCAAAAAATGAGCTAATTGAGATCGCTGTTGAAGATGATGCATGATTTATTTCACGTGCGTCACCTGTTAAAGTTCTTCCGGTTGACGGGCCCGGACACAACAGGAAGGCGAGGGAAAGGCAGGAGGCAGGGTCAGAAATGGCGAGCCGATCGCTTAACGTGTTGAAAAAGTGATTAACATTTATCCCCCTACGAGGTAGAATCTGGTAGGGGGATTTTTTTGCTCAAAGGACCAAACCAGCTCGATGAACGTGTGCCGATAGAGGTCGGCACGATTCAGGTCAATTTCTGCAAGAATCCGCAATGCCAGAATTTTGGTGTTCCGGCAAGCACAAAGAGACAGCCCAGAGACCGAGGAGCAGCGGAACGTGGTAGGGATACTTATAGTGTAGTGGGTTCAGGCCGAGGCACGCCCATGCTTCGGTGCAGTTTTTGCGGCCAATATCCAACGATAAAGAGTAACAAAGCCATCCATGAAGAGCTGAGCCGCTTTTGGAAGCCATTTGATACCAGAGCTTATCCGACCTGCTCAAGCCAGGACTGCTCGAACCACCATATAGATATAGAGAAAGGCAAGACTCACTATCACTCGTTCGGACGGACAAAAGCAGGATCTTTTATATTTCCTGAACTCGAGATTATAGTAATTGGCAAGGGGCGAGATAAGTTGAATACCGGGGCCGTGATTGCAGCAGGATGCCTGGCCATCGGTTTCCGCCTCCATGCATGGTGGGACAGACTTTATGAAGCCCGGCAGAGCTGCTTAATTAAACGTTAAGGAATATTGGGTCGAAGGCTTTCATTCCGATGTACAAAGTAAAGAGGTTTTTTAATTTTCTATGATCAGGTTTGACAAAAGAGCAGTTATTGATCTCGTGATTTTGGGTGGCGTCATTGTCGGAATCACGCTCCTTTTGTATACCCTTGACCTATTTCATCTCTTCACGGACAAGGATCGGCTGCTCAGTCTTATTGAGGAGCATCGGACATATGCAGTATTCATTTTTATTGGACTTCAAGTGATCCAGGTGTTGGTTGCGATTCTCCCCGGGGAGGTGACAGGTTTTGTCGGTGGAATCTTCTTTGGACCCTTATGGGGAATTATTTTTTCAACCATAGGCCTCACCCTCGGTTCGTGGATTGCGTTTAACCTTGCACACCTGTTAGGCCGACCTCTAATCGATATGATTGTTAGGCAGGAGACCATCAAACGTTTTGACTATGTGATGAAACACTAGGGGGCTGTTTCTGGCCTTTTTACTGTTTCTAATCCCCGGATTCCCAAAGGATATTCTGTGTTACCTCCTGGGGTTGGGTCATATCCGGCAGGTCGATTTTCTAATAGTGTCGACCGGCGGCCGCCTATTGGGAACAACGCTACTCACCATCGGAGGCTCATTTTTCAGAGATGAACGCTATGGCGCATTCTTCACGATCATCGGGATTAGCATCGGAATGATCCTGATCGTACTGGTCTATCGGGATAGGATCGAACGTTGGTTCCGGATGATCCATGTTGCCCAGCGACTCAGATCCATGAAGGAGAAGAGGAAACTGAGGCACAGGAAAAGAGATATGGGAAAATAAATCCTTTACCTTTAATGGGTATTGAACAACAGAAAACGTCAGTGTGCAATCCAGCCCCTAAAACCATTGTGGGCACATCGGGGGCTTCCTGAAAAAGGAATTATTAGTTCTAAATTTTCCGTGAAAGTGGAAGCAGAAAGGGTATGATATGTTTGGTCATAGAAATTCCCACAAGAACAACCCGTCTCATGAAGACAAACACCGACACAATGCCCACGTCCATACTCACGGCGCCATAGACCCATCTATTTTTACAACTCAACGGGGCATTTGGGCCATCAAATGGTCGTTTTTTGGACTATTTACCACCGCACTCTTCCAGATCGTTATCGTCTTCCTATCAGGGAGCGTGGCGCTTCTTGCCGACACAATCCACAACCTCGGTTTTGGGAAGTCTTCGTGAAGGGTCCAGAAGACGTCGGACAAGTCCAGTTCTTTTGCCGATGGATGTTCCGCAGCCAATCTGTAGAATTTCCGGCCTTCCTTTTCATAGTCCTCCGCACCCATCCTCACCTTTCCGCGAAACTGTGGTTTGAGCTGTCCTGAGAAGGGATAGCGGTAATCGTATTCGGCATAATCCGGGAAGATGCCGAGAAGGAAGAGGCAAATGTCACCAATTCTTTTGTAAAAACCGAGCCTGTATTCATCTTCTACTGTTTCACTGACAGCCATGAGGCTGAACATATCGAGGTCATTGAACTGGATATTCTCGAAGAGATGCTTTCCTACCTGAATCGAAAAGGCGTACGTTTCAATTCGCGTAAAAGACGAGAGCATGTCGGCCAGGTAGCCTAAGAGAGATTCTTTACCTAGAAACTCCACCACATCTTTCGTATCGAACACCGGAATCTTTGTCATACCGGTGTTTTCTATGGTATAGCTCACGCCTTTGAAGTCTCTTGCTACTTTCCTGAGGAGGATTTCAAAGAAGAGGGCTGGCGAGATTTTCAGGAATATCTCTTCCTCATCCATCAGCCTCCTGATTACTTTCTCATCCTCGATGAATGTATTCCTGAATTTTTCGTCCTCCCGGAGAATCTGTTTGAGCTTAGGCTTATCGATGACTCCGGGCGATGCAGTTTCCACCAAGAAATCGAGATCCTTGTCGGATAGCATCAAACTTCTAAATTTTGATCTGGCCATCTAAATCACTCCTTTATCCAACCTAAATTTTAAATCTTCGAAAAGATATTCGCAAGAATTCTGCGCTCCTCTTCACATTATCGCTAGTATAACTAATGCAAACGTAATATTAATTTTGACAATCGGCTCAACCACCCCTCACCCTTCCCCTCTCCCCTTCGAGGGGAGAGGGAGGGGGTGAAGAGCCAATCTCAAAGGATTTGATGCGTTTGTATTAAAGACCCCCTTAGCAAAGTCGGTACGACTCAAAACCGAGGGGGGAATGGGGCGATTTGAAAGTAATGTTCTGGCGTACAGTTGTGGGATCGAATCTTTATTCTTAAATAGCTTGGATCTTCAGCTTAACATAAAAGGCTCCGAAAGAGTGGAGGATAAAGACTTAACCACATCTGACCTACACTGAGCAAGAACCTTAGGCCCTTGTACAAATCCTTATTGTTTTTCCTCTTGACAATAGTAAACAAATTGTTTACTATTGCTCACTGATCAGGTCGTTTCGTTGCCGTGAAACCAGAAAAATATTCCCCCGCCAATTTTCCAGAAAGTTTCCACATGACATTCAGCAGCGTGCTTTTATGAAACTTAATGCGATTGATGCGGCAACTCAGCTTGAAGATTTAAGTCTACCATCATCAAACCAGCTTGAGGCTTTGAAGGGGGAACGTAAAGGGCAATGGAGCATTCGCATTAACGATCAGTGGCGTATTTGTTTTGAATGGCGCGATAGTGATGCAGAACAGGTGGAAATCGTCGATTATCACTGAGGAGGTCGACATGAACAAGAAGCGTATTTCTCCAGTACACCCCGGGGTGTATCTAAAAGAGTTGCTTGACGGGTTAAGATTATCACAATACCGACTCGCCCGGGAGTTAGGCGTCCCCGCTATGCGTATCAATCACGTTGTGAATGGCAAACGTCCGGTAACAGCGGAGCTTGCCCTGCGCCTGGGGCGCTATTTCGGGCAAAGCCCGCGTTATTGGATAAACCTGCAAAGTCGGTATGATATGGATATTGCCGAAGATGCGTTGTCCGAACAGGTGGCACGTGAAGTACGTCCCATGACGGCAGCCATTTGACCTCAATAACAACATTCGTTGATTCATTCAAAGGGATAGAGGAGGAGTTTCCCGAAGATCCCGCTCTGCAGTAAATCCACGTTGCGAGAAAAATTATTGCAAAAGAGGCGGAACTTAAAGGCTTAACTTTTTTTGAATATATTAAAACGATTAAGGAACAAGTTAAAGAAAGCTAATGAGAACCCATTGTATAATACCAAACTACCGTCGAATTGCCTCTTAACTCTTTTGTCTTGAAGTCTACAAACCAAAATAGGCGGATTTTACGTCGGGGTTTTCCATCAGTTCCTGGGAAGAACCCTCCAGAACAGCTCCCCCATTCTCAAGGATGTACCCGTGATGGATGATCGGTAAAATGGGACGGGCATATTGTTCTGAAATCATAATGGTGATGTTGGTTTGCTGATTGATATCACGGATAGACCGTGCAAGCATGGCCTCCATGAGAGGGCTCAAGCCAAGAAGGGGTTCATCCAGGAGTAGCAATTTCGGCTGTGCCATCAGGGCTCTTCCAATGGCAAGCATCTGCTGCTCTCCCCCGCTGAGAAATCCCCCTTCTCTCTTTTTCAGGTTTTGTAGAGCTGGAAACATCGTAAATACATAATCCATTGTCTTTTTCGCTTGGGCCTTGGTAGCTAAATAACCTCCTATCTTCAGGTTTTCCAACGCACTACTTTCAGGAAAGATCCGCCGCCTCTCCGGACAGAGGACAATCCCTTTCTTAGCCCTGTCGCTCGGCTTCATGTGTGTGATATCCGTTCCATCGAAGATGATAGTCCCGAGGACAGTAATCCGTTCTCCTCCCTTCATCTCTTCCTTCTTCTTCACATCCAAAATAATCCCCGAGATGGTGTACATCAGTGTAGATTTGCCTGCACTGTTGGCCCCAAAAACACCCGTCACCTTCCCTTGTTCACACTTCATGTTGATATTATTAATGGCTATGGCATTCTCATAAAACACCATCAGGTTCTTGACTTCTAACATTGTCCTGCCTCCGTTCCGAGGTATGCTTCCCTCACTTCTGGTTTTGCCATCACCTCTTCTGGATTGCCCTCAGCAAGCTTTTCACCAAAATTCATGACGATCACACGGTTCACCAGCCGGAAGAGTTCCCTCAAGCGATGCTCGATCATGATGATGGTGATGCCGTCCATTTGAAGCTTCTCAATGACGGGGATCATCGTGGCGATCTCAGACATGCTCAGGCCTGAGAAGATCTCATCGCAAATGATGACTTCAGGCTTCATGGCAAGGCATCGGGCCAGCTCAAGCCGTTTCAGATAGCCGAGAGGAAGAGAGGCGGCAATTTTGTAGGGAACATAAGCATCCCGCTCGAAGCCGATCTCTTCCAGGATGTCGATCGCCACCCCATCCTTATCTCCCAGTTTACCTCCCCTGCTCCGCCGAATCCGCGGAGAATTCAAAGGTACGATCAGGTTCTTGAAAGCAGGGAGGCTATGATAAGGTCTCATGATCTGAAAAGTCCGGGTCACTCCAAGGTCTGCAATCCGGTGGGGCGGTAATCCCGTGATCTTCTTGTTTTTGAAAAGAACCTCTCCTGAATCGGGTTTCACAAAACCGGTGATCAGGTTCACCAGAGTGGTCTTCCCAGACCCATTCGGGCCGATCACTCCAAGGATTTCTCCGCTTGGCAATTCAAGATCCACATCCTGGACGGCCTTGACACCCCCGAATGCCTTATTGATCTTCTTCACTTGAAGGAGAACTTCCACGCTCATATTTACTTTTTGTGCCTACCTCCCGCTCACCCCATCCCTCTCCCCCGAGGGGAGAGGGGAGAGTTAGGGGGTTAAACCTCTTCCCAGTGTTCAAATTGATGATATTTCCGTTGAAGGACATTCATCAACCCTTCGGGTTTATAGACGATGAAGCCAATGAGGATGAGGCAATAGAGTACCACTCTGAGTTGGCCAAACCCCCGTAAGGCCTCTGACATAGGAGTCAGGATGAGGGCACCCAACACGGGTCCCACAAGAGTGCCCATACCACCCATAACCGTTGCTGCGATCGGGAGGATCGAAAAGTCCATCGCAAATTGTGAGATTCCAAGCCAGCCATAGAGGTAACTCAAATAAGCACCCCCAAAACATCCCACCAAGGCAGCGATGAAGACCGCTTTCGTTTTGTAGGCAGTGATGCTTATGCCAGAGGCTTTGACTGCCTGGTCATTATCTTTTATAGAACGCAGGATCAACCCAAAGTCCTCGGTTACTAACCTTCTCATGACAAAGAGGGAGACGATGACAGCCCCCAGAATGACATACTGGTCAACCCAGACATTGGGAAACGTGGCCAGGGCAGTGATGCCTTCGGTTCCACCAAATACGTTGAGGGCAATAATGATATAAACGGTCAGCAGTGGAAACATGAAGCTGATGATAGCAAAATAGATTCCCCTTAGTCGTAAACAGGGCAAGAGAACGATGGTGCTGACGATTGCCCCACCGACTGTGGCAATGGGAATCGTTAGAAAAGGCGACCAGCCCATCGAATGGCTTAACAGCCCGGCGATGTATCCTCCGGAACCAATAAAGAAGGCCCCGCCCAGGCAAACCAGACCAACGAATTCTGCTAAAAAATCAAAGCTCAGAGCCAGGAGCGCATAGACCCCAGCCACACACAGAACTCTCTGCCAGTACATGTCCAATAGAAGAGGGATCAAGAGAAGGCCGAGGATAAGAAACATTCTCGGCACAAGGAGATAGGACATTTCCCTCCAGGACGTCAGGGAATATAACCCCTCCGTACGAACTTTGATACCCCTATCTAAGCGCTCTTTACGCCTCTCTGCAGTGACCAGATGTTTATCCATGAGCCCAAGCCAAATTTAAATCCGAAATCCGAATATCGAAATCTTTACCCTGTTAAGTAGTTTTGCCCGACGCTGACGATTTTACTTTTCCCAGGTGGATCGTGATACATCATACCCGAAGTTACACAAAACCCACTTAACAGGGCAGGCAAATCCTAAATCCTAATGTTCTAATCACCAAAACTGCCCCTCACCCTTCCCCTCTCCCCGCTGGGGAGAGGGATGGGATGAAGGGGAATTTTGAACTTTGGTCATTCGAATTTTAACTTGCAACTTTTAATTTTTAACTCTTAAACCCTTTCTTCCAGTTCTTTCTGTTTTCCCAAAAGCCCTGAAGGTCTGAAGATCAAAATTAAGATGATCGCTCCGACGAGAACCACTGACTCCCACACAGCTCCAAACAAAGCTGTACTGATGATCATGGCGAAACCGAGGACAAAAGAGGCCAAGACGGCCCCTGCCCAACTGCCAAGCCCGCCGATGATACACACTGCAAGCGCATAGATTAAAACCCGGTACCCTGCCTCCACGACCACGTTCCCTAAAGGCAGAATGACGACAGCTGCCAATCCTGCTAATGCCGACCCAATCGAAAGGGATATGATCGCTGCTCTGTCGGAATCAATGCCAAGCATCATCGCTGCCTGTTCGTCCTGGGCAATGGCTCGAAGGGATAATCCAATCTTTGTGTGGTGGGTGAAAAGCCACAGAGAGGCCACGATCGCAAATCCTCCACCCATCACGATGAGCCTCTGGTAATCGATCAGGACATCCAGGATCTTTATCTTGCCATCAAAAAAAGAGGGCAACGCATAAAAGGGGCCGATAAATCCCTTAAAACCACCGATCCCCTGTAGTCGTAAGCCTTCCAGGATGATCAACCCTACGGCAAAGGAAGCAATAATCTCCGAGGTGGGCAATCCTCTTAACCGTATTAATACCAGACGGTAGATAGCCGCTCCCAAAAGCGATGAGATACAAAGGGAAATGAAAATGGCCAAGGGATAAAAGATTTTAAAGTCATGAACAAAGCTCCAGGTCAAGAAGCCAACTAATACATAGATGGCCCCATGAGCAAAATTAGGCAGTCGGCTCACCCCATAGACCAGGGTGAACCCGACGGCGATCAGAGCAAAGACAATGCTGTTAACGGTTCCGTAGATCAGGATATCCATAACAGACTCAATGCAAATTGCAAAGTGATCAATGCAAAATTAACAATTTAGATTGATTATTGCTAATTCAGAAATTTTCAATTTGCAATGTTATTGCAAAAAAAGGGGAGGGGTTTCCCCCTGCCCCCTCAAGCCAAGTACAAATAGGTTCAATAGAGTTGTGGTTACGCTTTTTTCAGCCAAGGCGGCATCTTGATCGTGCCCATCGCCGCTGCCTGTGGGAAGATCGTCACTCTCTGACCATCCTGCCATTGGACCCAATTGCCCAGTACGCTGGTCTTTGGATCATAGCCATAAACGATCTGATGATTTTGATCGAATCGGATGGTTCCACGAACCACAGGGAGATTCGTCTTTTCAAGAGATGCAATGAGCGCATCGGCCTCGACGGCCCCGGCACGTTCAATCGCATCTTTTAATACATAAAGTGCCTCATAGGCACTGACACATCCTGTGCTCCGGGGCGGTACGTTCCATCTCTTTTTGAAGGCATTGTAATATTTCATCGTCAAGGGTGTGACATTGGAGGGAGTGCAACCCGTCTCTGAAAGGGTGACGATCGTATAGGCGCCTTTCCCTTTTGTGGCTTCCCAGAAGCCTGGATCTTCGGCTGCACCAATGAAACCAATGGGGAGGGCGGGGACTTCCATATCGGCCCACTGTCTCATCATGATCGAAGTTTCCGGGGAGTAAGCCCAGATGAACAAAACCTGAGCTCCCGACTTCTTGCATTCCGTGAGCGCAACAGAATAATCTGTTGTCGCAATGGGGTGTTTGTCAAAACCTACGACCTCCCAACCATCTTTTACGGCCAGATTCTTTACGATCTCTGCCGCCCCCCGGCACATCGCGCTATCGTCAATGGAAATGAACATTTTTGTGAAGCCGTGCTTCTCTTTGATTTGATGAAGCAGGTCAACCCCTTCTTTGATATACCAGGCCACGCTCCCGCTTTCCCTAAAAGAATACTTATATTTATTGAGGTCAGAAGCCACTTTCTTGTCCCATCCAGGTGTGTAACAGCCGATCGAAACGATATCCAGGATTTTATACTTAGCGTACAGGTCCATGGCCGCCAACCCGCATTCCGACATGCAGGGGCCACCGACAATCACATTTGATTTCTTCTGCAAAATTAATTTTTCAATCGCCAGAAGGACTTCACTGGTAGGAACGCCTGGCTCCTCATCGCGGGTGTCGATGATTTCGAGTTGAAGGGGATGCATGGTCTTTCCGATTTTAATTCCTCCGGCAGCATTGATTTCTTCAGCTGCCAGGATCATTCCCCTTTCACCGTTCTGACCATAGGCACTCGCGCGGGGAACAGGAGCCCCAACCAGGACCGGTTTGGCCTGGCTATAACCTTTACCCCATCCCACCATGAGACCACTCACTCCAATGGCAGAGGCACCTACTGTTTTCAAAAACTCCCGTCTCGTCTTCCTCATGACCTTTTACCTCCCTTCTTTATGATTCCCCCCTACTCTCTTCAAAATTGAGGTGGTTATACCATGAGTGAAAACTTAAAGTCAACCCTTCGGCTGTCCGGCCTGATCCTTCGACTGCGCTCAGGACAAGCGGCCGGAGCTTGCTCAGCCTGCCTGCCGGTAGGCAGGGATTGACCCTGAGCGGCGCTTCCTTACCCCGCCTTCAAAGGCGGGGCTTGGCGCCGCCGAATGGGTCAACCCTTCGACTCCCCTGCCTAAACATTCGACTGAGCTGATGGTCTATTATTTTTGGTAGGCAATTTGTTTTCGAATTGGAAAGAGACCTCTCCCGTGCGGAAAACGCTTCGTTTGGATCTTCTTCCTCAGTAATTTATATAAACAGGAAGACGGTTTTCTTGAGACAATTTTCTATTCTGACGATACGATTAGAATAAGTTGGTCTTTTGTCGCCAACCTCTCTGTGCCTCAAAGAATAAACATAAATATCTAATTTACTGAAATCATTAAATAAAATTCTAATTGATCCACATTACGTAAACTGGGTTATTTTTTTCTTGACAAAAAAACAATGTTTTGTTAATTAGGGGGAAATTTTGGATTTTGTTTTTCTCATCTAATTAATTATTCCCTCATTTACTAGATAACATAAAATTTGAAAGGCTGAGACCACGGTGGGAGTCTCCAGCAACATGCGGGGTCGAGTCCAATTGGGGACGCAACACGTCCTTTTTCACATTGGCAGGTAGAGGTGTCTCCCTGTATCGCTCAGCGAACTCTTTATCCACCCGGGTGCCCTATCCAAGAGAAGAAAATTTATTTGCAAAAGAGACACCTTAAAGGTGAGACGAATATCTAAAAAAGGATGGAATTTTCATGGATTGGAAACTAACGTCGACAACATTATTTTGTGACACGGTGAAAAAGTGGGTTCCCATCATCGTTTACAAAGACGGAAAGACCCATTGTGGTTATTACCACAGGCATCAGGTCGTTACGAAAGAAAACCCTGGCGGGTTCTCATGCCATGGAGCCAAGGGATGTTCATTGTGTGACGCTTACAAGGAGGATGTTTTTTCTCGGGTGGGTCAATGACTCAGGATAAACGAACTGAGTCGCTTTTGTTTGCACTGCAGCAAACAAGATGAAGATAAAGGAGGGTGATATGAACAGAAAAGCGTTGATCTTATTAGTCGGGGTGTTGTGTGTATCTTTAGTGCTGGGTGTCTTTGGTTGTGCCGGACTCAAGCCGGCCGCCTCTAAAATTCAACCTGTTTCGGTTGAAGTGACAAGCGTGGAGAGGCTTAATGCCATACCACCGAAACCTCCCTACCAGGCTACGGACGTTCTTGTATTCAGGGTTAATTTCAAATTGACCAATCCAAACAATGTTCTGGCAAAAGTAGACGATCTCTATTTTGAGGCAAAAACGGAGGATGGCACTCCTCAAAAGACGATCGTGCAGGCCGCTTCCATGCCGAGCATGGTCGTTCCAGCAGGTGGAGAGCTCGTTTGGTCACCCACAGACATTTTTGTTTATGGTGGAGTACTCGGACAATTCATCACCCGTGGTCTTGATGGGGGAGAGGGAATGAAGGGTGCACTCCAGAAGCGTGAGGAATTTTGGACAGATTTGGGGGGTGATAAAAGGAAATTCTTCATCGACGGCAACATCACGACTTCTCTCCCCGATTTCCCCGACCTGGGAGCCGTTCGCAATCAATTCAAGACTGAATTTACCACGCCGAAATTATAGTTGAACAAGGAGAGAAGGGTGTCTAAATCAATCACAGAAGAGACGTGGGGAATGTTCCGTCCCTCTCCAGCAGAGGATACCTTCCCTAAATTATTAAAACGCAATTACAACAAATGGGGAGATACGAAGGTCGCCTACCGGTATAAAGATTATGGATACTGGCGCGAACTTACCTGGAAAGACTTTTATGAGCGAACCAAATGGCTTGCCGGGGGTTTGGCCAGTATCGGTTTTGGACCGGGTGATAAGATTGCGATTTGTGGTGAGAACGCTCCTGAATGGTTCTGGGGACAGACGGCCGCCCAATGTCTTGGAGGGGCTTCCGTAGGTTTATATACCGACTCCATTCCTTCCGAGCTTCAATATATTATTGACCATTCGGATGCAAAAATTGTAATGGTTGATGATCAAGAACAGGTGGATAAAATCCTCTCCATCAAGGAACAGATCCCTAAGGTGGAAAAGATTGTCTATTGGATCGCAAGGGGGATGTGGAATTATGATGACCCTTGGTTAATCGGCTTTGATGATATGATGGAGTTAGGAAAAGCCTATGAAGCGGCTCATCCCAACTTTTTCGAAGAATGGATTGATAAGACAAAACTGGATGATGTGGCGGTTCTGCTTTATACATCAGGCACAACCGGCCTGCCAAAGGGGTCCACTGTTACCTACAGGAATCTTTTGAGTCTGTTCAATGGCTGGG
>Ga0256868_10000746_pt1 | contig 18566 bp, 18 predicted proteins | sample RVTome_13_FD_187341 | JGI IMG/M metagenome (GOLD analysis project Ga0256868, IMG submission 187341) | Soil microbial communities from uranium-contaminated site in the Upper Colorado River Basin, Wyoming, United States - RVT92D227 HiSeq ...
CAAGAACCAGATCATCTACGCCCACTGCCTCGCGCCGAATAAAATGTTCGGACCGGAGGGGCCGTCGAATCCTTATCACATCCGCTCCCACTCGGAAAACAGGAAGGGCGCGGTCGTTCGCTCCCTTATGCCGCTCAAGGAGATGACCACGACGCTCGACTGGAATCCGGCCCGCAACGAGATCGTAATGCATCAGGGCGTCACGGTCGAGAACGTGGATGAGGACAAGGCCTGCCGGAACAAGCTCGCGGCAGAGGTCAAGGGCGACATCAACAAGCTCCTCGGAGAATGGGACCGCTTCGGCTGGCACCGCGTGACGTTCTACGGGGACCATAAGAAGGCCGTGGAGACGACGGCCACGCTGCTCGGGATCAAGGTGACGCCGGAGGCGTAAAAAAGAAGGGGGAGGATCTCTCCTCCCCCCAGGTAAGGATAGGTTAAGAAGAAGAGCGGATTTAAAAGGCCCGTCCCAGCGAGCGCAGGGCATCGGCCACGCGTCCCACGGCCAGAATGTAGGCCGCGTCCCTCATCGAGATCTTGTGTTTCTCCATGACCTTGACGACGTCCCAGAAGGCTTTTTTCATCTTCTTCTCAGTCTTCTCGCGGACTTCTTCTTCCGTGAAGAAATATCTCTGCAGGTCTTGGACCCATTCGAGGTAGGAGACCGTCACGCCGCCGGCGTTGGCCAGGATGTCGGGCGCGACAAGGACGCCCTTGTCGCCGAGGATCCCGTCCGCTTCGATCGTTGTCGGGCCGTTGGCGCCTTCAAGGACGACCTTGGCCTTGATCTTACCGGCGTTTTCCTTCGTGATCTGGCCTTCGACGGCGGCCGGGATGAGGATATCGCAGGCCGAAGCGATGACGCCTTCGTTGTCGATGGCTTCGGTCTCCGGGAAGTTCACGACCGAGCCGGTCTGGATGACTTGCTTTTCGAGTGCGAAGGGATCGATCCCTTTTTCGCGGCAAACGCCGCCGAACATGTCCGTGACGGCGATGATTTTGCATCCGGCCTGATGGACGAGCTTAGCGATAGAGGAACCGACGTTGCCGAATCCGAGAATGGCGATCTTTTTTCCGCGAAGCTCGAGCTTGAGATGCTTCGCGGCTTCCTCGAGGATGGAGAAGAGACCTGTCCCCGTGGCCATGGCCCGTCCGAGCGAGCCCCATAGATGGACGGGTTTTCCGGTGACGACAGCGGGTTCGACTTGCCCCCGCCCCTGGCTATAGGCGTCCGCGATCCAGGCCATGGTCTGGGGATTGGTGAACATGTCGGGAGCGGGGATGTCTTTATAAGGTCCGATGATGTCCCGGATGGCGAACGTGTATTCCCGGGTTAATTTGCGAATTTCGTTTTCGGACATATTGAGCGTGTCGCAAATGACGGCGCCTTTGCCGCCGCCGAATGGCAGGTCCACGACGGCGCATTTCCAGGTCATCCAGCTGGCGAGAGCCTTGCATTCGCTAAGGGACCCGTCCGGGGAATAGCGGATGCCGCCCTTGGCCGGGCCGCGCACTGTCGAGTGTTGGACCCTGAATCCGGTGAATGTTTCTGCGCGGCCGTCGTCCATGGTGATGACCAGGTGAACAGTGAGCTCGCGTTCGGGGTATTTCAGCCGCTGGTAGATCCAAGGTTCTAGGTCGAGGGCTCCCGCTGCCCGCTCGAACTGCATCGTCGCTTCGATGAACGGATCGTATTCTTTTTCTTTATAGACGGGAACCGGATGGATGTATTTGATTTTTGCTTCTGTAGCCATGGCCTTACCTTTCGGTCTCTTTCAATAGGAGGAACAGGAGCTTATCGTACCCGGATTTCTGGAAATGGAGGATTGGGATTTTTCGCCCGCGGTGATAAAGATACTTCCCCTCGATCCGGGATTTGGCCTTTCTGCGGCTTTTAGGCTGCGGCGTCGTTTCTTCGGCAGCAGGCCATGGAATGATCTGGGCCGAATCCGATTCGACGACCTCAATCTCAGGCGTCTCGTCCTGGACCTTTTCTTTAACGGCGGTTGACGATTTAGTATAAGTGCTCATTTTAACCTCCTTTATGATTACTTGAACACGCCATATATAGAGCAAGCCGCGTGCCAGGCCTTAACCTATTGATTTTAAATGAAATAAGTTTCAGGTGAGGTATAGCAATTGCATTTTGCTATACTGCATTTTGCAATACCTTTCGATTATTTATTTCTGGAAATGAAAGAGAAGATTCGGAGACAGCGGCCCTGATCGTCCGAAGGTCAATCCTTTTCCTTCAATTTGCGGAAGAGAGATGTGGGGTGGATGCCGAGGATCTTGGCCGTCTGGGTTTTGTTATTTCCGGTCGCGGCCAGGATTTTTTCAATATATTTCCGTTCGATCTCCTCTAAGGTCGGGAAAGGCCCTTCAAACGTTAGTTCATCAAGGATCGGGCTGCCCTGGCTGGCCTTGTATTCCCGGATTTCGAGGGGGAGATGGGAGGGCAAGATCTCATCGGCCGCAGACAGGGCCATGATGCGCTCGATGATGTTCCTAAGCTCACGGGCATTGCCGGGCCAGGGATAATTTAATATCACCGATGCCGCATCCTGGGAGATTCCTTTGTAATTGCGCTTGAGTTCCTGGTTGAATTCTGCGATGAACAGCAATGCCAGGGGGATAATGTCTTCGTTCCGGTCACGCAGCGGCGGAATAAAAATCGGTACGACGTTCAGCCGATAGAAAAGGTCGGAGCGAAATTCGCCTTTCTCGACGGCTTTTGACAAATCCTTGTTCGTGGCGGCGATCACCCGGAGGTTCACCTGGATTTGCTTGTCCCCTCCGAGGCGTATGAATGTCCCTTCCTCGAGAACTCTCAAAAGCTTCGCTTGAAGTCCGAGCGACATGTCCCCGATCTCGTCGAAGAAGACCGTTCCTTCGTCCCCCTTTTCGAGCCACCCGATCTTTCGCTTCTTCGCGTCCGTAAACGCGCCCGCCTCATATCCGAACAGCTCGCTTTCCAATAAATTATCGGGGATGGCCGCGCAGTTAATCTCGACGATCGGCTTTTCGGCCCGCGGGCTGTGATAATGAATGGCTTTGGCTAGAAGCTCTTTGCCCGTGCCGCTCTCGCCCTGCAGGAGAACAGTCGTTTTGTCAGAAATAGCCACGCGCTTCGCCATCTCCAGCACATCGTTCATCTTTTTGCTTTCGGCGATGATCCGGCCGAAAAAATACCGGCCCATTTCAGAGGCGACCTGGTCCTGGACCCGGATCCTCAGCGAAAGTGTTTCGAGGGCGCGCCGGATGGTATTTTTTAGCTCATTGGTTTTAAAGGGCTTGAGCAAATAATCATACGCCCCGAGCTTCATCGCCTCGACGGCTTTTTCGAGGATCTCATAGGCGGTCATCATGATGACGATGGTCTCGCGCTCCATCTCTTTCGTTTGCTTGAGGACCTCAATGCCCGATATCCCCGGCAGCATCAAATCCAGAAGCACTAGATGGGGCTTGTATCTTTCAATGATTTCGAGCGCCGTCTCTCCCGTATCGGCCACGCGAACCTCATAGTCTTCCTTCTCCAGGATTTTCTTCAGGTTTTTGAGCGTCAGGATTTCATCATCGACAATGAGAATCGAATACAGGCTCACGCAATGACCTCCTCGTCCTTGAACAAGCTCCTGTCTCTTTGTCGGATCGGAAGCGTGATCGAAAATGTGGTCCCTTTCCCGACCTCGCTCCGACAGAAGATGTCGCCGCCATGGTTTTTGATATAGCTCAAGCTGATGCTGAGCCCCAATCCGGTCCCCTGGCTTTTCTTCGTCGTGAAGAAGGGGTCGAAGATTTTTTTGAGGTTTTCGGGCGGGATGCCGACGCCCGTGTCTTTGATATCGATCTGGAGTTCTTCTTTGAATTTGATCTTGGATGTCTCGACGGTGAGCCCCCCTCCTTCGGGCATGGACTGGGCGGCGTTGATAAAAATATTGGTCAGCACGTGGCGGATCTGGTTAAGGTCGGCCGTGATCTGGGGCAGCGGCGGCGAAAGGGCCCTGGTGATTTTCACCTTGCGGAAAATGGGCTGATGGGCAAGGAACGACAGCGTGTCATCGATGAGCTGGTTGATGTTGATTTTGGTGAACTGCGGCGGCGTCGGCCGGGCGAAGTTGAGAAGCCCGCGGATGGTCTGGGATATGCGATAGACGTTTTCCAGGACGACCTCGATCTCTTCTTTAGCTTTCGGGTCCTTCGATCCATCGCGCAATATTTCCAGATACGAGGAGATGCCGAGGAGCGGGTTGTTGATCTCGTGGGCCGCGCCCAAGGCCAGCTGGCTCAGAGCCGATAATTTTTCGTACTCGGCGAGCTGGCGGCGCAGCCGTTCCCGTTCCGTCACGTTCTCGATCGTGACCGTGACGCCCAGGATTTTTCCTTTTCTGTCCTCGATGGGGAAAAAGGATAAATTGAAATATTCGTCGCCTCTTCCGCGGTCGATTTTTTTCTCTTCAAGCTGGTAGAGCTTTCCTTGAAGAATCGTGTTTTCAAACGTGATTTCGACCTCGCGGTCATTCAGCCAAGGGAGGACCTGAAAAATATTTTGGCCCTTTTGGAGGCTTTGAAGGTTGAAGATCTCTTTGAATTCTTTGTTGGAATGGGTTATGCGGCCCCCCGTATCCAGCCCGATCACTCCTAGCGAGATGCTGTCGACAAGACTGAGGATATATTCCTCGGAAAGACGAAGCTCCTCGGTCAGCTGTTCGCTTTCCTGGACTTTCGTCTGAAGCTCGAGGTTGATCTGGTCCACTTCCTTCTTCTTCGCCTGGGCCGCGTTCAGGGCGTTTTGCAGATTGCGGGTGAGCTTGCGGAGGAGCGAGGTCATCCGCCGGGAATAGAGCGCAGAGAGCAGGACGAGGAGCAAAAAGAACGGGATGAACAGGTACAGGATGATCCGGCTGACTTCCTTAACGGGAAGGAGCGCCTCGTCCAGGTCGATTTCCGAGACGAGATAAAAATCGGCGCTGGCGTATTTCCGGTAAGCACAGAGGACTTTCTTCCCCCGGTAGTCGATGTGGGTGATGACGCCGCTGTCGCCGGTGTGGGGATTCTTATCGATCGCCGCGAAGGCGCTGGTTTTGAACGGCTCTCCGCCGAGCTTTGTCGGAGATAGGAGCAGGCCATCCGCGTTCGCCAGGAATAGTTCGCTCGTCGTCCCCATCCTCAAGTCGAAGAGGAGGCTATAAAAAATGTTGAGATTGAGAGACGCCGCCGCAACCCCGATGATCCGGTTCGTCCGGCTATAGATCGGATGAGAGAGGACCATCACCGGCTGATTCAGAATGTCCGAAAAAAAGATCCCCTCGTTCGACGGCCGCCCTTCCCGGGATCTCTTGAAGTATTCCCGATTGGCGATGTTGGCCTCAATCTTTCTGTTGATCGAAAGGGTGATGTTGCCTTCGAGGTCGGCCACGACCAGAAAATCGAACCATTTTTTTTCACGGATGAGGTTTTCGAGGAAGGGGACGAATTTGGCGACTTCGTTGATATTCTCCACATCCAGCCGGGAATACGATTTCAGGTCGATCTCCCGGTCCTGGAGGAACATGGCGATGGTCTTAAGGTTCTCTTCGACGGTGTCTGACAGGCGGTTGTAGATCTGGTTTTTGATCTGGCTGGAGGTTTCATAATTCACGGCAAGGAAGAGAAGAAGGAACGGGCTGATGAAGAGCAGCAGCGTTAGGAGCGTATTGCGGCTTGTCAGCTTTTTGTGTGTCTGCTCTTCTTTGGAGAGAAAAGGTTTCTTCATCGGCCGGGTCATGGAGACATCATTTTAGCATAATTCAGGATCAATCTTAATTCGGAGACACGCCAAATTCTTGAATTTGGCACGTGTCTCCGAATTATTCATTGCGGAACGGCGGAGTTTTTTAATAAAATAGGAGGCCGAGGGAGGAACACTTGAACGTCAAGGACATCATCCGGTCATTGCGGCCCGTCCAGTGGACCAAGAACTTTTTCCTGTTCGCCGCGCTCCTCTTCGCTCAGAAGATCTTCGACGTCCCCCTCTTCTTGAAAACGCTCGGAGCGTTCGTGATCTTTTGTCTTCTTTCAGGCTCGCTCTATCTCGTGAACGACGTCCTCGATTTCGAAGAGGACCGGGTCCACCCCAAGAAATCCAAGCGGCCGATCGCGTCCGGCCGGGTCCGCCGGCCCCAGGCCGTCGCGGCGGCTGTGGTCCTGTCCGCGGCCAGTCTGGCCTGTGCCTATGTCCTGAACCCGCGCTTTTTCATCGCCGGCGCCGCGTATCTCGTCCTTCAGCTCGCCTATTCGCTCAAGCTTAAACATGTCGTGATCCTGGATGTCTTCCTCGTCGCCTCGGGTTTCGTCATCCGCGTCGTCGCGGGCGGATTGGTCATCGACGTGCCGCTGTCGTCCTGGCTCCTCATCTGCACGACGCTGCTCGCCCTCTTCATCGCTATGAGCAAAAGGCGGCATGAGCTGGTTCTTCTCGAGGAGAACGCCTCCAGCCATCGCCCGATCCTCAAGGAATACAGCGCCTATCTCCTGGACCAGATGATCTCCGTCGTGACGGCCTCGACGGTCATCGCCTACTGCCTCTATACGGTCTCGGAAGACACGGTCAGGAAGTTCGGGACCTCAAACCTCATCTACACGACGCCGTTCGTCCTTTACGGGATTTTCCGCTACCTCTACCTGGTCCATCAGAAGGGTAAGGGCGGGAGCCCGGAGGAATTGATCATCCAGGACCGCCCCCTCCAGATCGCGGTCTTCCTTTGGATCGCGTCCGCGGTCGGTATCCTGTATTTTTTTAAATGAAATGGAGTGAAATGGGGTCAGACTTTCACAATTCCAATTGTTGTGAAATGTGAAGGTTTGATCCCGAATCACGTCCGTGACAGGACCCACTTTGAAATTCAATCTCGGATATAGCGCAGGCTCTTCGGCTCCCGCTCCAGGTGAAAGACGATCATCGCCTCCAAACTTTTTTGGATTGCCTTGAGCTCGGCGGGGGTGAAGGGAGATTCATCGGATTTAGAAGGCGGGTTCTTCTTGACCCACTCCATGAACCGGCCGAGCTCCTGCCGGATCTCGTCCGTCCGCGCCGGCGCGCACACATCGCAATAGACCCCGTCTTTTTTTGGCGAAAGCCATCCGGATTCCGTAAGCGCTTTCCGGCATTTTTTGCAGTGGCGGACATCCGGAAGGAAACCATTGATCTGGAGGAACCAGGCTTCGAAATACCGGGCCAGAAGCTCGAGATCCCCTTTCTGCTTGAGGGCCTGGAGCACGGACAAAAGCAGCCGGAAAGCGATATCTTCCGGGGCGCGGATGGGCACAGACTCCTCGATGAGCTCGGCGAAGTAAGACAGCGTCAGCGACATCTTCAGATCCGCCTGGACCTCGAAAAAGGATTCGACGAGGTCGCAGTTGTTGACCGTGACCAGGTCCTTGCGTTCCTTCTCGTAATAAAACATCGTCACATGGGACATGGGCTCGAGCGAGCTTCCGAAGCGGTTCCCGAATTTGCGGGCGCCCTTGGCGACGCCTCGGATCATGCCTTTGTCCCGGGTCAGGAAAACGGCGATCTTGTCCTGATCGCCGATGGTATAGGTCCGCAGGACGATGGCTTCGGCTTGGTCGATAGGCATGGCGCCAGGATCAATCGAGAAAGGTGATCTGGTAGGCCTTAATCTTTTCCTTGAGGGCCTCCGGCCTCAAGGAGAGGTCCACGGCCGTCTTCAACATGTCCCAATCGTTCTTGATGAGCGCCCGGTGGATGAATTTCCGTTCGAAAAGCCGGGTGGCCTGGCTGAGAGTAGGGAAGGAATGGAGGCCCGGGACCTGCTCCTGTTCCCGGGTCTCGACGAGAAGATTGAGATGGGAGATGCCGATCTCCTCGTCCTCGACCATGATGACGAAACGTTCGATGACGTTCATGAGCTCGCTGACGTTGCCGGGCCAGTGATAATTGAGGAAAGCTTGCAGCGCCTCCTTGTTCATCGTCTTCGGCTTCTTGCCGTATTCGAGCGAATAGTATCTGAGGAAATAGTGGATCAGCAGGGGAATGTCCTCGGGACGCTCCCGGAGGGCCGGGATATGCATCGGGATGACGTTGAGCTTGAAGAACAGGTCCTCCCGGAATTTCCCTTTGGCGATCAGGTCTTTCGGATTTTTGCTCGTGGCCGCGATGATGCGCACGTCGAACGCGACGGCCTCGCCCGATCCCAGGGGCTCGAATTTCTGTTCGACGACGGCCTTGACGAGCTTGGCCTGCGTCTTCAGGCTCATCTCGCCGATCTCGTCCAGAAACAGGGTCCCGCCGTCCGCGAGCAGGATCTTTCCTCTCTTGTCTTTCAGGGCGTGGGCGGAATGGTCTTTGACGTAGCCGAAGAGCTCGCTTTCGATCAGGTCGTCGGGGATGGCAGCGCAGTTGATCTCCACGAACCGCTTGCCGTTCCGTTGACTCTGCTGGTGGATGAGGCGCGCGACGAGCTCCTTGCCGGTCCCGTTCTCGCCCGAGATAAGGACGCGGCCGTTCGTCGGAGCGGCCTTCTTGATCTCGGTCCTCAGTTTCTGGATCGGGGCGCTCTTGCCGACGAGATGATAGCGGACCTTGAGGCGTTCGCGGAGCTGGAGGTTTTCCTCTTCGAGCTTGGACTGCCGCAGCGCGTTCTTGACGGTCAGGACGACCTTCTCGAGAGAAAGGGGCTTTTCGAGAAAGTCGAACGCGCCGAGCTTGGTGGCTTTGACGGCCGTGTCCACGGTGCCGTGGCCGGAGATAACGACCACCGACGGACGGTCTTCCAGCGTCCGGAGCTGCCTGAGGACGTCGATGCCGTTCATTTCCGGGAGCCAGATGTCGAGGAGGACCAATCCGAAAATCTGTGTTTTGAGGAGGGTCAGCCCTTCTTCGCCTGTCTCGGCCGTCTCGACGGCGTATCCCTCGTCTTCCAGGATTCCCTGGAGCGAAGAGCGGATGCTGGATTCGTCGTCGATGACGAGAATGCGGTCTTGGATCATGCTGGCAGCTGCAAAGTGAATTTGGCGCCGCCGGGCCGGTTGTTATGGACCTGGACGGCGCCGTTGTGCTCTTTGATGATCTGGCTGACGATGGCCAGGCCAAGGCCGGTGCCTTTTTTCTTTGTCGAGAAATGCGGCAGGAAGAGCTTGTCCTTGTCGTCGATCAGGATCCCGGGACCCGTGTCCGACACTTCGATTCTCACCTGATTGGCCTCGCGGTCGTAAAATGTGTGAATGAAGATTTTTCCCTTTTTATTCATGGCGTCGATAGCGTTGTCGATCAGGTTGATGAAGACCCTCTTCATCTGCTCGGGGTCGAGCTGAAGAGAGGCCGGCACGTCCGGAGAGAGGGCCAAGTCGAATTGGACGTCGGCGAAGATCCCCCGGAACATCGTGACGACCTGCCCGATGATGTCATGGATGCTGGCGGGCTGGAGGTTGATCTTGGGCAGGCGGGCGAAATCCGAGAATTCGTCGACGAGCGACTTGATGGCCTGGGCTTCCTGGATGATGACCCTGGCTCCCTGGTCGATGACGTCGCTCCCGCCGGGTTCGGCCTTTTTGAGGTTCTTGATGATCCGTTCGGCGTTGAGCTGGATGGGCGTCAGCGGGTTCTTGATTTCGTGGGCGACACGCTGGGCCACCTCTTTCCAAGCGGCCATCCTCTGGGCTTTGATGAGCTGCGACAGGTCGTCGAGGACCACGATCATTCCCGAGAAATCCTGGCCCGGCTGCTTGAGCGGCGTCAGCGTCAGGGCGATCGTTGTCTGTTGCCCGTTGAGGACGAGCTGGATCTCCTTGTCGGCGAGGCGGTATTTGGACTTCATGGCGGCGTCGATGTTTTTCAGGAAGTCCCGGTAGCGGTCGTGGCTCAGGATGTCCTTATAATGCCGCCCCGTCACGTTCTTGCCGGAGATGGCCAGCATGTCGTGCGCCGAGGGGTTGATCGTCGTGATGGAGCCTTGGGCGTCCAGGGCGATGACACCCGTGTTGATCGCGTTGAGGATGGTTTCGATATATTGTTTGCGGGCCTCTTGCTCGGCCGTCTTCTGGGCGATGTTCTCCTGGCTGGTCTTGAGGTCGGAGATCATTTGGTTGAAGGATTCGATGAGGGTGCCGATCTCGTCCGAGGCCGGGTCCTCGACCTTGACCGAGAGGCTCCCTTTGGAGACTTCCTTCGTCGCCTGGACCAATTTCTCGATAGGAACCGTGATGCTCTTGGCGATATGGAAGCCGATCCATGTCGCGGCGAAGACGATGAGCATCGTGACGAAGATGAGGATCATGAGGTAGCTCGTTTTGGCCAGATCCTTCTGGTACCGGCCCCGGTATCTCTGGACGAAGGCTGAGAGGGTGTTGATCTTCTGGGCGTAGTTCTGGGGCAGAAACTTTCCCGTCGTGATGAGGACGTTCCCGATGTTCGGGAGGTTGACCGAGACGCCCCGCCGGACGAATTCGCCCGTCCCCATGGGCTTGATATCGCTGATGGGCTCGCCGAGGTGCGCCCGCTTGATGAGGTTGGCCTTGAGCTCCTGGTAGTCCTGGAACGGCAGGTTGGGGTTATAGTAAGCGAAAAGCTCTTCCTCCTCGAGGAAGATCCCGATCTCATCGAGCCTGTATTCGCTGAGCTTGTTCCGGATGAGCTCTTCGAGCTTCGCCCTGTTCTCGGACGCAACAAGGTTCTGGCGCCGGATTTCCCTGCTCAACTGCTGGGCGTAGTGCAGGGTGAGCTCGGAGGTCGTGACGTAAAATCCGTCGGCCACGGTCTTGGCATCGTCGAGGATCTTGTTGATATCGGGCTTGAACCACTGCTCGATATTCCGGTTGATCAGGTCGCTCGTGAACAGGAAGAGGAGGAGCGTGGGGATGAAGGACAGAGCGGTGAAGAAGATCACGAGCTTGGTCTTGAAATGCGAGCCGGCGATCTTCCGCTTGCGCTCGAGATAGAGCTTGATCATGTTCCTCCCGAGCACGAAAAAGAGGATCAAGGCGAGGAGGAGGACGATGATCTGCAGGGAAGTGAGGAGAATATTGGTGACGTTGGTCGGGGAAAATTCCGTGGACTGGCGGAAAAAGTAATAGATCGTAAGGAAGAGAATGATGAGGGCGATGATGATGCCCCCGATGATGCGGGAGCCCTTTTTCGTTGGATTGTCCATGGTCGCTTATTTCAGAAAATCAGCCAGGTTGTCGCGGTTGATCCGGACGTCCGTTCTGACGATCCCCGGCCCGCCCAGCGATGTTCCCGTCCGGCCGTTGATCGTATAGGCAATCCCGCCGGCGTTTCCGGTATGGATGATGAATTCCTTTTTGGCCGCGAAGCTAGCCTTCTCGCCCGCTTGTTTCGTGCCGTCGACCTGCATTTGCCCATCGACCAACACTTGGATCCACGTCTCGGAGAGGAACGTCAGTTCGAGGCGAAGTTCCGCTTCTTGGGCCGATTCCGTGACTTCGACCTTGAGCGGAAGCGTCGGCGGCGCGATCTGTTGCTCTTTCGGTGCGGAAACGGCGGGTTCTTTGAAGACGGATCGGTTGTCTTTATGGGATTTGAAGATGAAGAAGTAGGTTGCGGCGAGGACGGCAAGGAAAATCCCAAGACTCAGGGCCAGGACTCGGCGAAACCTGGATTTCCTCTTCTCCGGCTCAAACGGGATCTCTTCTTTCCTTTTCCTCTCTTTCTCCTCCGCGTCCTCCTGCATGATGACCTCTTCATGGTATTTGTTCACGAAATAGTGCTCATCGACGCCGATGCATTTGGAATAGGCGCGGAGGACGCCTTTGATGAAAAACGTCCCCGGCAATAGATCCAGCTTATCGTCCTCCAGGGCCTGGAGGTAGCGGACGCTGATCTTGGTCAAGTTGGAGATCTCTTTGAGTGAAATGGCGCGGAGTTCCCGTTCTCTTTTGAGTTCCTGTCCGAGAGAAGCCATTTTACAAATTCTAGGATAATCAAGAAGTTAAGTCAAATCGGGATTCACACCCGTCTGGGTCCCCCCTTTTTCTGGGATGTAAATGCGTGCGGACCCATCCCTCCCCCCTCACATGCGGAGGAAGCGGGCGAGGGAGCTCAGGCTGCCCAAGAAACCGACGCATCCTCCTCCAAAGATGAGGGCCAGGACCTGAGTCTGGGTCAGATAGCGGAAGCCGACGATCTCCTGGAGCGCTCCGAGCGAAGAGCCCAGGTAGAGCGGAAAGAGCTTGATCAGGAAAAAGACGACGAGGAGGGAAAGACAGCTGCCGGCGACGCCCAGGATCATGCCTTCGAGGAGAAAGGGGATACGGATGAAAGTATTGGTCGCTCCGACGAGGCGGAGGATCTCGATCTCTGACTTCCGCGCCAGGACGTTGAGCTTGATGACATTCGAGACGATAAAGAACGAGGCGAGGACGAGGATCCCGCCGAGGAAAAATCCTATGGCCTCGGTCAACCGCCCGAGGGAGCGTATCTTCTCGGCCCACTCCCTGTTGAACTGGACGTCCTCGACGCCGCTGTTCTTTTTCACCTCGGCGATGAACTGGATGATCTTTTCCGTGGGAAGGCCGGGATCTTTGAGCGAGGCTTCGATCGAGGGCGGGAATGGATTGATGTTTAGGTTGAGAAGAATGTCCTTGAGTTCCGGAAAGTCCTCGATGAATTTTTCCGAAGCTTCCTCGGGACCGACGGCGCGGACCGAGTCGACGAGCGGGGAATGACGGATCTCGTCCTCGATCAGGCCGCGTTCGGACGCCGTCAGGTCCTTATGAAGATAAAAGACGACCATAAGGTTTTTCGACAGCTCACGCGCCCGGAATCGGAGGTTGTTGGACAGGGAGAGGAACACACCGACGATGACGAAGGAGAGGCAGATGATGGTCAGGGAAAAGACATGGCGGATCTTGAACTGCCAGAGGCTATTCAAGGCCTCTTTCAGGAAATATTTCGCTTTTTGGAGAATCAACCGATATCCTTTTCGTGGAGTTTTCCCTCGTGGAGGTAGAGAACGCGGCCGCCGAAGCGGCGGATCAGCTCCTTATCGTGGGTGCAGATGATGACCGTCGTGCCCTGCTTGTTGATCACCCGGAAAAGGCCAAAGATCTCGTGGGCCAGATCGGGATCAAGGTTCCCCGTCGGCTCGTCGGCCAGAAGGATCAGGGGGTTGTTCACGATGGCGCGGGCGATCGCCACTCGCTGCTGTTCGCCGTAGGACAGCTGGGACGGATAGTCCCAGAGCCTCTGCTGAAGGTTGACCATGCGCAGGGCGATGAACGTTTTCCTCTTCATATCTCGCGGATGGGTGCCGAGAACGCGGAGGGCGATCGCCACGTTATCGAAAACCCGCTTGTGAAAAAGGAGGCGGAAGTCCTGGAAGACGATGCCCATCTGGCGCCGGATGGCGCAGATCTTGTGGTCGGGGATGCGCTGGATGTTCTTGCCGGCGATGATTATCTGGCCTTCCGTGGGGATGACCTCGCGGTAAATGGCCTTGAGGAGCGTGCTCTTCCCCGAGCCGCTCGGTCCCGTGATGAAGCAAAATTCGCCCTTTGTCACGGAGAGATTCACGTCCGAGAGCGCCCAAAGGGGTTTTTGATACTGCTTCCAGACGTGGTAAAGCTCGATCATCCGGAGAAATTATAACAAAAAAACGGGGACATTTCACGAGCGGCGATAATGCCCCGTCGCTTGCTACGGGAAGCCGCTCGAGAGGGATCCAAGGGGGACCGGTTTTTTAAAGGGTGAAGAGGTACATCAGCCAGCCGAAGAGGATGGCGCCGCCGACCATGATGAGGAAGAGGAGAAACCCGTATCGGATTCTTGATTTTTTCTCGTCTTGGCGAAGGAGGGCCAACACAACGGTCACGAAGAACGCGTAGAGGATCATGGAAAAAAGATGGCTTGTGAAGATCATTTCCTTTTTCCTAAGGCAATGTCGAGAGCGTCGAGGGCGATGAGATAGTTCAGGAGGCCGGCGCCTGCGATGTAGGCCGTGCCGAATTCAAACGTGACCCGTTTAATGTCGCCGAGGCCGATGGGGAGGAATCGCGAGAGAAGATAGACAAGGCCGTTTCCGATGTCGGCCAAGAAGGCGAGGATGGTCAGGGGATTTTCGGTCTGGAAGGGATAGATCTTGCCGCTCATATAAAGCCCCATGCCGGTCATGGCCAGGACACAGACGAAAAAGACCAACCCGCGCCAATACTTCTTCTGGACGATGTGACCCAGCCCCGGGATGAGCCAGCCTAGGAAGAATGATAAAATGCCTTTGATGTTCATCGTGAACAGGAAATATTAAAATAAATACGGGGTCAAATCAAGAACAAAAAAAGGACTCGGGGATTTACCGCTCAAAAACGGGCGAATTTCCCGGCGAGGAAATTCGCTCTTCTTCGGATGTCGCTCTAAGAAAACGGATGTATTTTTTGGCAGGGGCAGGTAAAATTGCGATATGCCCGAGCTGCCCGAAGTCGAGACGATCGCGGCCAGCCTGCGCAAGAAGATCGTCGGCCTCGAGATCGAGGAGATCGAGCTTTTCCTGCCGAAGCTCCTAAGGGGAGACGCCGCCGAGCTCCAAAGATTCAAAGGCCAGAAGATCACAGGCGTCCGGCGGCGCGGGAAAATGCTTCTCCTCTCCTGCGAAGACGATCTTCATCTTCTCTTCCATCTCAAAATGACCGGCCAATTCTATTGGACAAAAAAGGGCGAGCCGCGCGACGCGCCCACGCACCTGGGCGTTTCTTTCAAAGACATTGACCGCGAACTTCGCTTCCGGGACGTTCGTAAGTTCGGATTTCTGCGCTGCCTCGAAACGCCCTCGCCCTTCGACTGCGAGGAGTTGCGTCCTTTGGGGCCGGAGCCTTTGGAGTTGGACAACCGGGATTTTCCCGGACTCATCTCTCGCCGAAAAGGGAGGCTGAAGAGCCTGCTCCTCGATCAGTCGTTCCTCGCGGGGATCGGGAATATCTACGCCGACGAGATCCTGTTCGAGGCCGGTCTTCATCCGCTGACGCCGGCATCGCGGCTTTCGAAAAAAGAGAATGGGAGACTCTGGTCGGCCATCCGGCGCATCCTGAAGAAGGCCGTCGCGGCAGGGGGCTCGTCCATCCGGGACTACAAAGACGCCGACGGCATGGACGGCCTTTTCCAAAACGATCATCGAGTCTACGGGCGAAAGGGCCTTCCCTGTCCGCGCTGCGGGGCAAACGTCCGGCGCCTCGTCATCGGCGGTCGGGCGAGCTTTTTTTGTCCTCGTTGCCAGAGGAAAAGAGGCCGGCAAAAATTGACAACCCGCCGGGTTTGATTATAATGAATGTTCAACTGCTGAAGCGGTTCACACTCGGGAATTTTTTTTAAAAAGGATTCGACCGAAAGAGGAGGTTTCGTGGCCGGAAAAAAGGTTGTCAGCGTGACGTTTCAAACGATGACGGATATCCTCCGGTTCGCCATCGAACGGGAAGAGGAAGCGGCTCGCTCCTATGCTGAACTGGCTCGAAAAGCGGGCCGCTCCGGGCTTCAAACGCTCCTCCTCGAGCTCCGGGCCGAAGAGGTCCACCATAAAAAACTCCTCCAGGAGGTCGTGGCAGGGAAGGGCGCAGCTCTTCCCGGACGCGACGTGCCGGACCTCAAGATCAGTGATTATCTGATCGAAGAGCCGCTCGATGCCGGGAGCCACATCCAGGACCTCCTGATCTTCGCGGCCAGGAAAGAAGCTAAAGCCGCGGCGCTCTACGCCCGGCTCTTGAGCGAGTCTTCGGCCCCCGAGCACAAGAGCCTATTCCAATTCCTCGTCCAGGAGGAGAAAAAACACAAGCTCAAACTCGAACAAGAGTACGAACAGCAGGTCCTCCAGGAAGATTGATGAATCATTGGAGTCAGGCGGACGCATTTGACAGGCGTGTCAAGTTCAACCCCGATAAAAGGAGAAGGCCATGGAAAAATATGAATGCACGGCCTGCGGCTACATCTATGACCCAGCGGTCGGAGACCCGGAGAGCGGGATCGCCCCCGGCACGTCCTTCGACGACCTGCCGGAGGACTGGGTCTGTCCGCAGTGCGGCGTCGGGAAAGCATTCTTCCAGAAAATATAGCGGGCGAGTTTTCGGTCCGCTGGATTTGCGATGAAGATCGTCATTATCGGGAACGGACTTGCCGGGACGCTCGGGGCCAAGGCCCTGCGTGAAATGGACAAGCAGGCCGCGATCGAGATCTATGCCGAAGAGAAATATCTTTACTACCCGCGGCCCAACCTGATCGAATTCATCGCCGGCAACCTCCCCTATGCCCGGCTGTTCGCCTTTCCCGAAAAATGGTACGGACAGCAGCAGATCGATGTCCGGCTCGCGACGCCCGCGCTGCGCATCCTTTCCGAGAGCCAGGAGATCGAGGTCCAGGACGGAAGCCGGGTCCCCTATGACGCCCTCCTTCTGGCCAACGGCGCTTCGTCGTTCGTTCCCCCGATCAAAGGCTCGGACAAAAGAGGGGTGTTCACGCTGAGAACGCTGGACGATGCCCAGGTCATTCTCGAGCATCTGAAGACCCATCCGAGGGTCGTGGTCATCGGGGGCGGGCTCCTGGGACTGGAGATCGCGCGCGCCTTGAGGTTGCGGGCTGCCGACGTCGAAGTCGTCGAGTTCTTTCCCTATCTCCTTCCCCGGCAGCTCGACCCGCAGGGCGGAGCGCTGCTCAAGTCCGAAATAGAAAAATACGGGATCCGGGTCCGCCTCGGCGTCGCCACGGAAGAAATTCTCGGCGCGAATGAAGTCCGCGGGTTGCGGTTCAAGAGCGGCGAGGAGATCCCGGCCGATATGGCCGTTGTCGCGGCCGGAGTCAGGCCCAGCTTGAAACTCGCTCAGGAAGCCGGGCTCCAGACGGACCGCGGTGTCATCGTCAATGATTTCTTGGAAACGAACAAGCCCCGGATATTCGCCGCCGGCGACGGGATCCAGCACAACGGCCGCATCTACGGGATCATTCCCGCGTCTTTCGACCAGGCGCGCGTCGTCGCGGCCAACATCCTCGGCCGGAACGTGAGATACGAAGGCACGGTCCTGTCCAATACGCTTAAGGTCGTGGGGATCCATTTGACGTCGGTCGGGATCGTAAATCCCGAGGGCGGCGGGCACGAAGAGATCCGCCTTGAGAGACCCGAGGCGGGGATTTATAAAAAGATCGTCCTCAAGGACGGCGCCCTCGTCGGCGCGATCTGGATGGGGACGAAGAACGGCGTCAACGGCATTTCCCGGGCGGTCATACAAAAGACGAACGTGGAAAAATGGAAGCGCGATCTCTTCGAAGAGACGTTCGATTTCTCCCTCCTATGAAACATCATCCGTTTGCTCTTCTGGCCCTTCTCGGCGTTCTGGCCGTCCCTGCCGTTGCCCAGCCCAAAGTCAACGGCTATTTTTCCCTGGATTATCTCAAGGGGCAGGACCAGAGCCTTTTTTCCTTCGGAACTTTCCAGAATGCGCAGGCCGGACTGCTTTTTTCGGGCGAATGGGCGCCCCGCTTTGCTTATGTCCTGGAAATTCAATCCAAGGATATCTCGCGATTCGAGATCGAACAGGCCTGGGCGGGTTTTCTCTGGTCAGAGACTGTCCATCTGAAAGCGGGGCTTTACCTCGTTCCCTTCGGAAAGTATAACGAATCCGGCCGGGCTTTTCAGACGCGCTTGGTCCAGCCGCCTCTTCCGGTCGGCGAGATCTTTCCCGCGAGCTGGCGGGACGTCGGCCTCCTCGTCGAGGGAAAAGCCGGCTTTTTCCTTTATTCCGCGTATCTCGGCAACGGCCTGGCAGAGGGGGAGAATCTGCGGGCCGGCCAGCAGTTCAAAGACAACAACCGCGATAAAGGCCGCGGCGGCCGGCTCGGGCTTCTTTTGAGCCAGACGGTCGAGGCCGGCCTTTCTTATTATTCGGGCAGGATCGACGCTGAAAATAAGAGGGGCCTCACGCTTAAAGGGGCTGATATCACCTGGTCGGACAGATCGGTCAACCTGAGCGTTGAATACATGAAAGGCGAGATCGAGAACCCGGCCCCTTTTGCCAAGGGAACGGCCGAGGGTTGGTTTGTCCTGTGTTCGATCAATTTCGGTTCCCTGAGCCCGCTCGTGGCCTATGAAAAATTCCGGTACGAGGATGCCTTCCACGGCTCGGGCTATGCGGGCCCCCTGGCCGCCGGCCTGGGCATTTTCGACAACCGCAATCTTTGGGCGATCGGCCTCGTGGCGACCATCCATCAGAATATCGTTTTAAAACTCGAATATGATTTCAACAAGGAAAGCAACCTTGAGCTCAAGAACAACATGTTCCGCGCTCAGGCGGCCGTCCATTTTTAGCGAGGAGTTCTATGGCCAACATCGTCGTTCTCGGGACGCAGTGGGGGGATGAGGGAAAAGGGAAGATCGTCGACCTGATCACGCCGTCCTTCGACGTCGTGGCCCGTTACCAGGGCGGGCACAACGCGGGCCATACGGTCTATATTCGCGGGAAAAAGATCGTCCTTCACCTCGTCCCGTCCGGGATCCTTCACCCGGACACCCTGTGCCTCATCGGCAACGGCGTCGTCTTGGACCCGAAGGCGTTCCTCGAAGAGATCGCGGCGCTCA
>Ga0256868_10000747_pt1 | contig 18541 bp, 11 predicted proteins | sample RVTome_13_FD_187341 | JGI IMG/M metagenome (GOLD analysis project Ga0256868, IMG submission 187341) | Soil microbial communities from uranium-contaminated site in the Upper Colorado River Basin, Wyoming, United States - RVT92D227 HiSeq ...
TGTAGGCGAAAAATCAATTAATAATATTTATTTTAAAAATCATTTTGCCTATCTGGCCTGCGGATTTGGAATTGTATTGTGCGACTTGATCCGTCGTGAAATTAAAGATTCCTATATTTTTGGGCCAGGGGGAAGCCAAATCCGTATTAATGATATCACTTCAGATGGGATTTACCTATATGCCGCAACTGTTCAGGGAATTTATAAAGCAGAGCTGGCACACCCGAATTTAGTTGATTTTAATGCCTGGCAACGCTTAGAGTTCCTGCCGGATCCTGATTCGGAATACCGGTTTCTGGCCTGGTTTGGCAATCGCCTGTTAAGCGTATACCATAATACACTATCCGGATTCGATGAAATAATTACAATTTCAAATAGCGAGTGGAATATTTGGACACATAGCTATAATGATTCATTTCAGTATCTGGGAGTACAGGATGGCTTCCTGGTTTTGTCGTCACTGCTGAAAACCCAGGTATATAATAATCAGGAACAGCTCGTAAGGGATGTTCTGACCTATTATGCCCGGCATGCTTTATATGATTCAAAAGCACAGTTATGGTATGCAGATCCGGGAAACGGCTTGATAAGACTGGATCTTGCAGGGAATGGTACGGTAATTGCTCCTGATGGACCGGCTCACCGTGATGCCGGCGATATTGAGATTCTGGGAGGAAAACTCTGGGCTGGAGGTGGAACTGACGCCTCAAAATGGTCGGGTTATGGGGCATATTCATTCATTAACGAGGATTGGGCAAGTTACAATGAAAGTACTATCCCGGAACTAGAAGACTTTCTGAATATATCTGAAATCTCGATTGATCCGACTGACAACAACCATGTAATCGGCGGATCATATGGCTATGGTCTTGCTGAATTCAGGGATGGCACATTAATCGACATCACCGATGAGACCGATGGTGTTCTGCAACCGGTCACGGGTTACGGACATGGTTATGTAAGGGTAACCGGAACTGATTTTGACCAGCAGGGAAACCTGTGGATTTCCACCTCCAACAGTGAGCAGGCAGTTTACAAAAAGGAAACCGGACAGCCCCTCAGGGCAATTGAACTGGATTATCAGGGCTTTGGCCTGACAACCAATGTTGGAGAAATTTTGGGATCTTCTCAAGGACATGTTTGGCTTGCGATCGAAAGAGAAGGTATGCTGGTTTTTCAGGAGAATGGTGAAGGATCGGTGCAGGAAAGGTTTTTTAACATACGGAACCAGGTTCCCAGTTTGCTTGATCATGTTTACACAATTGCTCAAGATAAGGAAGGAGATATCTGGGTAGGAACGAACAAAGGCCCTGTCATTTATTTTAATCCTGAAACCATTTTTGAAGAAGAAGTTATCAACGGGTACCAACCTGAAATACCCAGAAATGATGGTACAGCATTTGTTGACCTCTTATTGTCGACTGAAAAAATCAATGCCATAGCAATTGATGGAGCCAATCAGAAATGGCTGGCAACTGAGAAATCGGGAGTTTATCTCGTATCACCTGATGGTAAAAAAGAAATTTACCACTTCAACGAAGAAAATAGTCCGCTCCTTTCCAATAATATCCAAACGGTTGCAGTCAACGATAAAACAGGTGAGGTATTTTTTGGTACCGAAAAGGGTATCATTTCATTCAGGGGCAGAGCAACCGAAGGTGGTGATGATTTTGGAAATGTATACGTTTATCCGAATCCCGTACGAGAAGATTATTTGGGTGATATTACAATTACAGGATTGGTTAAAGATATTAATGTTAAAATTACAGATATCAGCGGTAACCTTGTTTTTGAAACTACTTCGTTAGGGGGGCAGGCCATATGGGATGGAAGGAACTTCAGGGGTAACCGTGTGTATACCGGTGTTTATCTTGTGTTTTGTACCAATAATGATGGTTCAAAATCACATGTTACCAAATTGCTTTTTATTCACTGACGTATTCTCCTTATGCAGTAGGCCATGCTTTACAAAACCCGGGCCATAGTCCTACATCATCTGAAATTCGGTGAATCTAGCCTGATTGTAACACTTTATACAGAAAAGCACGGACGGTTAGCCTGCATGGTGAACGGAGTAAGAGCACGGAAATCAAAAACACCGGCGAACCTCTTTCAGCCACTTATGTTGCTGGAGACAGACTATTATTACAGAGAAACCCGTGACCTGCAACGGTTAACAGAAGCTAATTGCTCATATCGATATGTTGCTGTACCCTTTAGCATTACAAAGAAAACTATTGCCTTGTTTCTTGCAGAAACACTTTACCTTACGTTACGGGAAGAGGAGAGTAACCCGGTATTGTTTTCCTTTTTATTTAATGCCTTTCAGCTATTGGATACCCAGGGCGCAGGTTCAGCCAACTTTCATCTATGGTTCATGTTGCATTATGCAGGATTTCTTGGCATTTTGCCGGTGGATTCCGACACCTTCCTGAAAAGTCGGTATACAGCAGAAATGCAGATATTTCACGCGATGCCCGCAGAGGTAATTTCAACCATGGTACGGTTACTGACTAGTCCTCAGGGGCCTCCGGATGAAATCATGCTGTCTAACCAAAACCGGTCATTGCTTCTGGAAAGGATAGTAAAGTACTATGCCCAGCACATCGACGGATTTTCACGGCTGAAGTCGTTGACGGTATTGCGTGAAGTATTTGAATAAAAATTAATTATACTTTTGTATATACAATAGCTCATTTAGCATATGAAAAAAGAGCATGTCGATTATACAAAGAAGGCAGGATTACCACCGGAAACGCTTGTATATACAGGTAACCGGAAACCATCACCTGCTGAGATGGAAATTCTTGTTTATGATGAACAGGGCTGCGAAAACACGTTAACCAAGGACATTGCTGACCTGGAAAGGATTATTGATAAAAATCGAGTTAACTTGATAGTTATAAATAACCTAACCGATGTTACTTTAATAGAAAATATTGGTAACTTTTTTGGAATTCAGCCCATGATGCTGGAGGATGTTTTAAACACACTGCACCTGCCTAAAGTTGAGGAATCAGATGGCCAGCTCCTGCTGACCCTGAAATTACTCGATTATCCGGTTAACGATGCATTGTTTCAGCAACATATTAGTTTGATTCTTGGAGAGTATTACGTGCTTGTGTTCAAGGACTTTGAAAATAAAGTATTTGATGATATTAAGACCCGGATCATAAATGGCAGAAGCAAGGCCCGCCAAAGGAAAGCGGATTACCTGTTTTATCTTCTAACAGATACTTTAGTTGATACATTCTATAATATAGTAAATGAATTAAATATCGAGATTGATATCATGGAACAAAAACTTCTCGAGGAGCCGGGTAAGAATTATATACAAAGTATTTATAAGATTAAGCAAACATTAACGGAGATGCGGGGTGTTATTTTTCCGATCAGGGAAGCCTTGCTGAATATTGTTCAGGGAGATTATTCGCTTATTGGTGACAAAACTGTTTCATACCTCCAGGATGTCAAAGATCATATCAACCACATCATTCATATGTATGAAACCGGCCGGGATACCTTATCGGACCTCATCGAGATGAACAGCTCAAATATCAATAACCGGCTGAACAGCAGCATGAAGATTCTGACCATCATTACAACACTGTTTATCCCCCTGACCCTGATTGCCGGGATTTACGGCATGAATTTCAGGTATATTCCCGAATTGAACTGGAAACTGGGCTATCCAATGGCAATTATATTGATGTTGATCACTTCGGCCATTATGTTTGCCATAATGAAACGCAATAAACTTCTATAATCATTAGGAATGGGAAAGCTTGAGGAATATTCCTGGCTGGAAATGGCCAAACGGTTACAGGCTGTTGCACAGGCAGGTCTGGAATACACGGAAAACAAATACGATATTGACCGGTACAACCAGATCAGGCAGTTGAGTGTGGAGATCCTGCATGAATTTACCGGAATATCCATGAAGAAGCTGCACCATGTTTTTGCTTCTGAAGAGGGTTACCAGACACCAAAAGTGGATGTACGGGGTCTGGTATTCCGCGGTAATAAGATCCTCCTTGTACGGGAGACGATTGATGGTTGCTGGTCGGTTCCGGGAGGGTGGGCCGATATTGGTCTTACGCCTTTTGAAGTTGCAAGGAAAGAGGTTCTGGAGGAAGCAGGTCTGGAGGTTTCCCCGATAAGACTGGTAGCGGTACTCGATAAAAAATGCCATAACCATCCGCCCGATCTCTATCATATTTACAAAATATTCATCCTGTGTGAAGAAAAAGGAGGGGAACTGCAAAACGGTATGGAGACAAGTGAAACGGGATTTTTCGGCGTGGATGAGCTGCCACCGCTCTCTGAGCCCAGGATAACCGGGGAGCAGATCAAGTTAATGTTTGAATTCAAAGACAATCCTGCTAAAGAAGCTATCTGTGATTAATACTCTGCCCAGCTTTTTATCCGGATATCTTCGACCGAAAGCTTACAGACTGCTGTCAGAAATGCACTCGCCAGTCTGCTGTTGGTGATCAGGGGTATATTAAAGTCAATGGCACTCCTTCGAATCAGGTAATCATTGCTTAATTCGCTTTTGGACAGATCTTTGGGTATGTTGATAACGAGATCAATCATTTTATTTTTAAGGTAGTCCAACGTATTGGGCTTGAGGTTTTCATCGGGCCAGTATAAAACAGTAGAAGAAATCCCGTTCATTTCAAGAAACTGAGCAGTACCACGGGTAGCGAACAGGTTATAACCTTTTTCTGCAAGAAGCCTGCAACTGTTAACCAGTTCAACCTTGGAACGCATAGGTCCAGTAGATAACAATATGTTTTTCTTTGGAATATTATATCCTACCGAAAGCATTGATTTAAGTATTGCCTCATAAAAATTCTCCCCGATGCATCCGACTTCACCGGTTGAAGCCATATCCACGCCAAGTATGGGATCAGCTTTCTGGAGGCGTGAAAATGAAAACTGAGGTGCCTTAACGCCAATACAATCGAGATCAAAGGCTGATTTGGAGGGCTTTTCAACTGTCTTGCCCAAAATAACCTGGGTAGCCAGTTCAATGAAATTTACTTTCAGGACTTTGGAAACGAAGGGGAAACTGCGGGATGCCCTGAGGTTACATTCAATCACCTTAATATCATTATCCTTGGCCAGAAACTGTATATTGAAAGGCCCTGTGATATTCAGCTCATGGGCAATTTGACGTGAAATTCTTTTAATCCTTCGCATGGTCTCAAAGTAGATTTTCTGTGCAGGGAAAACAATGGTGGCATCACCGGAATGGACCCCCGCGAATTCGACATGTTCACTGATCGCATAGGTCAGCAGTTCACCATTTTTTGCAACGGCATCAATTTCAACTTCTTTGGCCTGTTCAATGAATTCGGAAACCACAACCGGGTATTGTTTGGATACTTTAGTGGCCAGATTCAGGTAATGTTCCATTTCTTCCTTATTGGAAACCACGTTCATGGCTGCTCCTGAAAGCACATAGGAAGGTCTGATCAGAACCGGAAACCCTACATCATCCACAAAATCATAAATCTCACGAATGCTGGTCAGTTCTTTCCATCTGGGCTGGTCAATCTTCAGGCTGTCGCATAGCATGGAAAATTTATGACGATCCTCGGCATTGTCGATAGAAAGGGGAGAGGTTCCCAGGATATTTACCTGTTGACTATGCAGGCGCATGGCCAAATTGTTGGGTATCTGGCCTCCCATGGATAAAATCACACCATAGGGATTTTCAAGTTCAATGATATCCATTACCCGCTCAAAGGATAATTCGTCAAAGTATAATCTGTCACAGATATCATAATCCGTGCTTACGGTTTCAGGATTATAATTGATCATAACAGAGCGGTAACCTTCCTTGTTGATGGCATACAACGCATTTACACTGCACCAATCGAATTCCACGCTGCTTCCGATACGATATGCTCCTGATCCTAAAACTATAACAGATTTATGATCACCAGTATATTCAACATCATTTGATATTCCACTATAAGTAAGATAAAGATAATTGGTCATGGCCGGATACTCAGCTGCCAGTGTATCAATCTGTTTCACAACCGGCACTATACCCAGCCTTTTGCGGTAGTCTCTGACGTTTAGTAAACCTTCCTGCATCTGGTCCTGGATATCCTTAAAAACCGACCGGGCGATCTGAAAATCTGAAAATCCCAGCATTTTGGCCTTGCGAAGCAGGTCAGCAGGCAATGTTTCCAGGGAATTATACTGGTCAAGTTCGTTTTTCAGCCGGAAGATGTTCATGAGCTTATAAAGGAACCACGGATCAATGCAGGTCAGCTGGCATATTTTCTCAATTGACCATCCCTTGGAAAAGGCATCTGCAATAACAAAGATCCGCATATCGGTAGGTTCGCTCAGTTCCTTTTCAATATCATCAAATTCAAGATCACGATTGCCGGTGAAACCGTGCATACCTTGTCCGATCATCCGCAATCCTTTCTGGATGGCTTCCTCAAAGGTCCGGCCAATGGCCATTACTTCTCCCACGCTTTTCATGCTGCTTCCAATCTGCTTGGATACACCGATAAATTTATTCAGGTCCCAGCGCGGGATCTTGCAAACAATATAGTCGAGAGCAGGTTCAAAAAAAGCAGAGGTGGTTTTGGTAATGGAATTTTTAATTTCATGCAATCCGTAGCCTACCAACAATTTGGCTGCAACGAAAGCAAGCGGGTAACCTGTGGCCTTTGATGCCAACGCACTGGAGCGTGATAACCGGGCATTCACCTCGATTACCCGGTAATCTTCCGATTGGGGATCAAGCGCATACTGAATATTACATTCCCCGATGATTCCTATATGCCGGATGATTTTAATAGCCAGTTGTCGTAGAATGTGGTATTCGGAATTCGTAAGCGTTTGCGACGGGGCAACAACAATGCTTTCACCTGTATGAATTCCAAGAGGATCAAAGTTTTCCATGTTGCATACGGTAATGCAGTTATCGTAACAATCCCGGACGACCTCGTATTCGACTTCCTTCCATCCTTTGAGCGATTTCTCCACCAAAATCTGTGGTGTATAGGAAAAGGCTTTTTCAGCAATTTTTCTAAGCTCAGCTTCATAGCTGCAAAATCCGCTACCTTGCCCGCCAAGCGTATAGGCCGCCCTGATGATAACCGGATATTCAAGCTCAGTAGCAGCTTTCACGGCATCTTCGGTGTTCGTAACGGCAAAACTTTGAATAGTTTTTACCTGTATTTCATCCAGTTTTTTAATAAATAAATCACGATCCTCAGTATCCATAATAGCCTGTACAGGGGTTCCCAAAACACGCACCCCATGCTTTTCAAGAGCGCCATTTGTATGAAGGGCAATTCCGCAATTCAAAGCAGTTTGTCCGCCAAACGAAAGCAGGATTCCATCGGGTTTCTCTTTTTCAATAACCTTTTCGACAAAATAGGGTGTAACAGGCAGAAAGTAAATGGTGTCGGCCATTCCTTCTGAAGTTTGCACCGTGGCAATGTTAGGATTAATTAAAACTGTTTGGATTCCTTCTTCCTGCAAAGCCTTTAATGCCTGCGAACCTGAATAATCGAATTCTCCTGCTTCACCGATCTTCAAAGCTCCTGAGCCCAATACAATTACTTTCCTGATAGTTTTGTCCATATCATGCAAACCTCAAAAAAATTAGCCCTATATTTGGCGCAAAAGTACAAATATTTTTAAATTCAGCTTGTATAATTATTAAATAGTGCATATATTTGCACAAAATATGAATAACTATTCATCATGGGAAACAGAACAGAAAGGCTGCTAGCCATCAGAAACATTATCTCTTCGCAAAAGGTTTCCAGTCAGGAAGAGCTGCTGGATCTGCTGGAAAAAAAAGGATTAAACTACACCCAGGCCACGCTTTCGAGAGACCTTAAATTCCTTAAGGTCAACAAGATATCTGATACTGAAAGGGGTTATATTTATGAATTACCTGATCAGCATCACCTGCCTGGTCACGAATTGGCGGAGAGCTATGCTGCACAGGGATTCATTTCAATTCAGTTTGCCAATAAACTGGGAATAATTAAAACCCTGCCAGGTTATGCGCCAAGCATCGCTTCGCTAATTGATAAGGTAAATCCTTTCGAAATTATAGGCACACTGGCCGGCGATGATACAATCCTGATCATTCCTCATGATAATGTAACTGAAAGAGATGTTATTAATACATTGATAATTATAATACCTGAGTTAAAGGATATAATTAAGTAATTTAAAATGAGAAAAGAGAAAGTTATACTGGCCTACAGTGGAGGATTAGATACTTCGGTTATCCTGAAATGGCTCATTGATAAAGGATATGAAGTAATTGCCTATGTAGCGGATGTAGGACAAGAGGATGATTTTAATGAAGTTAATAAAAAAGCAATTAAAATTGGTGCCTCAAAGGTCTTTATCAGGGACCTGAAGAGAGAATTTGTAACCGAATATATCTTTCCCGCATTGAAGGCTAATGCTGTATATGAAAACCGTTACCTTTTAGGCACTTCCCTGGCCAGACCACTTATTGCAAAATACCAGATAGAGATAGCAAAGGAGGAGGAGGCGGAATATGTATCTCACGGTGCCACAGGAAAAGGAAATGACCAGGTTCGCTTTGAGCTGTCGTATTATGCCCTGAATCCAAAAATACGGGTTCTTGCGCCCTGGAAAACGCCGGAATTTCTTGCCATGTTCAAAGGAAGAACCGACATGCTGAATTATGCCCAGGCGCATAATATACCAGTTAAGGCAACAGTTCAAAAGCCGTATAGTGAGGATGATAACCTGATGCATATAAGTCACGAAGCCGGAATTCTTGAAGATCCCGGATTCAGGCCCGAAATGGATATGCTCACCAAGATCATTCCGCCACAGCAGGCCCCGGACAGGGAAACGCAGATCGAGATTCATTTTAAGGACGGAATACCTGTCAGGGTCAGGAACAAGGCCGCACACATAGATATCGCTGATCCGCTTGATTTGTTTGTTTATCTCAACAAAGTAGGCGGTGAAAACGGGATTGGCTTGCTCGATATGGTCGAAAACCGTTTCGTAGGCATAAAATCACGCGGTGTATATGAGACTCCGGCCGGTACTATCCTGTTGCACGCACATATGGATATCGAAGGTATTGCCATGGATCGCGAGGTAATGCGACTCCGTAATATGCTTTCGCCTGTTTTTGCTGAAATAGTTTACAATGGTTTCTGGTTCAGCCCGGAAATGGAATTCCTCAAGGCAGCCATTGATAAGAGCCAGGAACTCATCGATGGTATAGTTTACTTGTCACTGTATAAGGGTAATGTCTTTATTAACGGGCGTGAATCTCCAAGCTCCCTCTATAACCAGGAACTTTCAAGCATGGACATCGCCGGCGGCTTTGATCAGAAAGACAGTGCAGGTTTTATCAGGATCAATGCCATCAGGCTGATGGCTCATCATGCCATTACAAAAAGACAGGGAAAATAATCCCGGAGCATTCCGGATTTTTCAGGGATCTTAATACTCCGGAACAAAGCTTCCGGAAGGTTAATTTACATTGTCATGAAACTTTGGGACAAGGATATACAAACGGATAAGCTTATCGAGCAATTTACAGTGGGGAAAGACCGCGAACTCGATCTCTTGCTGGCCCGGTACGATGTGCTCGGATCAATTGCCCATATCATTATGCTCGAAAGCATTGGACTGCTGAGTGCCTCCGAACGGTTAGCCCTGCACAGGGAACTGGTAAACATACATGCTTCAGTTGTTCAGGAAGAATTTCAAATTCAGGATGGAGTTGAGGATGTTCATTCCCAGGTAGAGCTGTTGCTTACCCGAAAACTGGGAGAAACCGGGAAGAAGATCCATGCTGCACGTTCACGGAATGACCAGGTCCTGCTCGATATTAAGCTTTTTATCCGGGAAGAACTGCATCGGATTACCGAAGGAGTAACCGGATTGTTTAAAATCCTGATTGACAAGAGTGATCAATACAGGCACCTGCTTATTCCTGGTTATTCTCATTTACAGGTAGCGATGCCCTCCTCATTTGGACTCTGGTTCGGATCCTATGCCGAATCGCTGGCAGAGGACATGCAGATAATGCTCGCCGCTTACCGCATCGCAGATCAGAATCCACTGGGATCAGCAGCAGGATATGGCTCTTCTTTCCCTATCAACAGACAGATGACAACTGATTTGCTGGGCTTCGAAACCATGCATTATAACGTGATCAATGCCCAGATGAGTCGCGGTAAGACCGAGCGTATAACGTCCTATGCTTTGTCCACCTTGGCCGGGACGTTATCCAAAATGGCCGGCGATATTTGTCTTTTTAACTGCCAGAATTTTGGATTCCTGTCACTTCCCGACAAATTCACTACCGGATCAAGCATTATGCCCCACAAAAAGAATCCGGATGTCTTTGAGCTGATCCGGGCGAAATGCAATAAAATCCAGGCGCTGCCCAATGAGATTGATCATATCTGGATTAACTTGAATTCCGGTTATTTCAGGGATATGCAAGTAATCAAGGAATCATTCCTGCCTGTTTTTGTGGAGATCAGGAATTGCATCGGCATGCTTTCCTATGCCGTGGCCGGAATAGTTCCCACTGCTGATATACTCTCAGATAGCAAGTATCAATATGTCTTTTCGGTAGAAGCGGTTAATAAACTTGTTCAGCAAGGCATCCCCTTCAGAGAGGCTTATAAACAGGTATCCAGACAGATCAGTGAAGGATCATTCCAGCCGGATCGTTCCGTGAACCATACACATGAAGGCAGTATAGGGAACTTATGCAATAACGAGATTACCCAAAAAATGGAATCAACTCTGAAGCTCTTCAGATTTGAGAATAAAGATAAAGCTTACCATAATTTGTTAATGTTTGAAAAGTGAGATGGGAAAAGAGGCAATCGTCATACGGGTTGAAATATCCACCATGCTGGAACAGAATGGTAAGATCAGCCGGAGAAAGATGGACCGGCTCGCCATGGTGATAACAAATCTCCATAACAGTGGAAAACAGGTGCTTGTCGTTTCATCTGGTGCCATTGTACTGGGCGCCGAAAAACTCAAAATGCAAAATCTGCCTGACACACAGCTTGATATGCAAGCGACCGCGGCTGTGGGACAGGCTGAGTTGATACGGTGGTATCAGCGGTCCTTTGATGAGTACAACCAGATTATTGCACAGGTTTTACTCACCAGCGATATCATTGATTATCCCCAGCGTGTTGATAATACCCGTAATACATTCAACACCTTGCTGGAAATGAGTATTATCCCGATAATTAATGAAAACGATCCGGTATCCACCGCGGATATTGAATTCGATGACAATTATCCCCTGGCTTTGATGGTGGCAAAAATAGCCCAGGCCGATTTCATTGTCATTAAAATGGAAATGAACGGAAAATACCTGATTGTACCCGGCAGCAAGGTCCCGGCAATGGTAGTTGACGGAGAGACAGAACTGCAGGAAAAGCTGGAATCAATCTGTCAGGTGATGTTCCCTGACGAGGCTACCTGCGAAGTGTGTTTTCCTCCTTCAATTGGGGATATTGTTTTTTAATGGGGAATGAAAAGATGATGACAGAAAAGGGGACAGACTACAGAGAAGTTTTGAAGGATAAGCATCGAATTGTGGTGAAGATAGGAACTTCCTCGCTTTCTTATCCAAACGGCAGGATGAATTTTCACAGCATAGCAAAGCTGGCCTACGTACTTAGTGCCATACGTCGGCGCGGAGTACAGGTCATCCTCGTTACATCAGGTGCAATTGGCGTCGGAGCCGGACGCCTTGGCCTTACCCAACGACCCAAGGAACTTGCCCAAAAGCAGGCCCTGGCGGCTGTGGGACAGGCTGAATTGATGAAAATTTATCAGAAGTTTTTTGAAGAGTACAATCAGACCGTTGCCCAGGTTCTGCTTACCAAAGATGTGGTGTTGATTCCATCGCGGCATCTGAACGCCAGGAGAACCTTGCTTAAACTGCTCGACATGGATATCATACCCATCATCAATGAGAATGATACAATCGCCACTTACGAAATCGAATTCGGCGATAATGACACTTTATCTGCATTGGTGGCAGCCCTGGTGGAAGCTGATTTGCTGATCATGTTATCGGATATCGATGGATTATATTCGGCCGATCCCAGAACCGAAGTTTCAGCTGAGATCATCCATTCGGTACTGGAAATAACTCCCGAGCTGGAACAGCTGGCTTCGGGAGCCGGCTCATCCTTCAGCACCGGCGGGATGATCACCAAAATATCAGCCGCCAAAATCTGCCTGAAAGACGGCATTGATTGTATCATTACCAGCGGATCCGATCCGGCAATCCTGTTTGAAGTACTTGCCGGTAAGAAAGTTGGAACTCATTTTGTTGCCAAACCGGAAAAAACGATCCGACATGCATAATACAGCGGAAAATCTCAGCCTTAAGGCAGATCTGGTGAAGCAGGCCTCCCGGTTGCTGGCGCGGACAAATACTGCCCAGAAAAACCGGGCACTGATAGCCATTGCGGAGGAAATTGACAAAAACCGCAATATGATTAAATCGGAAAACAGCAAAGATCTTGCGGCAGGAAGGGAAAAAGGATTGACCAGTGCCTTTATTGACCGGCTTACCTTGAATGACAAACGTATTGATAGTCTGATCAGCGTTTTACACGATGTTGTGAATCTGAAAGATCCGGTTGGCGAAATATTCAACATGAATACCCTGCCCAATGGATTAAAAGTCGGTCAGATAAGGGTTCCCATCGGCGTCATCGGGATTATTTTTGAATCCCGTCCAAACGTATGTATTGAGGTGGCGGCCTTAACCATCAAATCAGGCAATGGCGTGATCCTGAGGGGCGGATCTGATGCCTTTCATTCCAACCTACTTCTTACCGGGCTTATCCGCAGCGGTCTGAAAAAAGCCGGACTACCGGAAAACAGCGTAATCATTGTTGAAAATACCCTGCGGGAATCTGTCCTTCAACTGGTAAAACTTAAAGAATATATTGATGTCATCATTCCCCGCGGGGGACTGGAGTTAATACGTTTTGTGGAAGAAAATTCGGTTATCCCGGTAATCCGGCACGACCTGGGGATTTGTCATACCTTCGTTGATGAATTTGCCAACCCTGATATGGCCATTAACATTTGCCACAATGCCAAGGTACAGCGTCCGGGGGTTTGTAATGCCATGGAAACCTTATTGGTACACAGTAAAATTTCCCGACAATTTCTTCCCAATATGAAGTCCGTTTACGATAAGGCGGGAGTAAAACTCAGAGGCTGTGAAAAAACCCGGGAAATCCTCCCGGATATTGAAATTGCGACTGAGGAAGACTGGCGAACGGAATATCTCGACTTGATTCTCTCGGTTAAAATAGTGGAAAGCCTGGATGAAGCCATTGACCATATCAACCGTTACAGCTCGCATCATTCCGATGCTATCGTGACTGACAGCTATGACCATGGCATGCGTTTCATCGGCGAGGTCGATTCTGCAGCTTGCTTTATCAATGCATCAACCCGCTTCAGCGACGGGAATGAATTTGGTCTCGGGGCTGAAATGGGGATCAGTAATCAGAAACTTCATGTAAGAGGACCCATGGGACTAAAAGACCTCATGGCGCCCAAATACATCATTTTTGGAAATGGCCAGGTGAGAACCTGACCGCAGTATTATTTTTTAACGTAAAGCCATTTTACCATGCAACCACTGAGTGAATTTATGCAAAGGCTTGAGGATCTAACCGTAAAAGCATCGCAGATTGACAAGGAGCTTTTTGAAACTTACAATGTCAAGCGCGGATTAAGAAACCAGGATGGATCAGGCGTTCTGGTCGGACTTACCAACATCGGAGATGTGGTGGGTTATAAAAAAAAGGACAACGTGATTACCCCCAGTGAAGGAAGACTTTTTTACAGAGGGATCAATGTTGAAGATCTTGTACATGGATACCAGAAAGACAACAGACACGGTTTTGATGAATCAGTTTATCTGTTGCTTACCGGCAAACTGCCTTGTAAGAATGACCTTGATCTCTTTTCTACCTATCTGGCGGGCATTCGTGATCTGCCTAACGGTTTTGTGAACTTGATTCTTTCATTCCGTGGTAAAAATATCATGAATATGCTGGCCAGATCGGTGCTGGTGATGTATACCCAGGATGACGAAGCCGAGAATTATTCCCATATTAACTTACTGAAACAATCACTAAATCTTATCGCCAAATTCCCCATAATCGCGGCTTATGTTTATTTTGGTTTCAGACATACCTATCAGCATAAATCATTGATATTCAGGCACCCGGACCCTACCCTGAGCACAGCTGAAAATTTCCTTTATATGCTGAAAGGAGAGGATTATTCAAAACTTGAAGCGGATATTCTCGATCTGGCCCTTGTGCTGCATGCGGAGCATGGCGGAGGAAATAACTCCACCTTTGCCACCCGTGTAATCAGCTCTTCCGGTACGGATACCTATTCCGCCATTTCGGCGGGTCTGGGCTCCCTCAAAGGATTCCTCCACGGAGGTGCTAACCTGCAAGTGGAAGAAATGATGCGCGATATCAAAAAAAATGTAAAAGACTGGAAGAACAAAAATGAAGTACTCGGATACCTGCTGAAAATCCTCAAGTGTGAAGCTGGCGACGGTTCAGGTAAGATTTATGGGATCGGACATGCCATTTATACCCTTTCTGATCCCAGGTCAATCCTGCTGAAAGATAAAGCCAGAGATCTGGCTGAATCAAAGGGTAAGGCGGATGAGTACCAGTTGTATGAGACTATTGAGGAACTTGCCCCCGAGGCATTTGCCAAATTCAAGGGTGACAATTCCAAAGTGATAAGTGCCAATGTTGATTTTTATTCCGGCTTCGTGTATAAATGCATCGACATTCCCAAGGAACTTTTTACGCCAATTTTTGCCATTGCCCGTATGGCGGGATGGTGCGCACACCGGTTGGAAGAAGTTACATTTTCCTCACGAAGAATTATCAGACCGGCTTATAAGAATATATTTGGCCGTGTTGATTACGTGCCTCTCGAAGAAAGAGATTAATTAAATAGCACCCTGTTAAAATGGGGATAATAAATAAAATTTTACCACATATTTATTATCTTTGCCCCGGATTAACAAGGATAATGACTGAAAAATTCAAAATATTTGTAAAATCCGTCAAAACTCAACAAATGTGAGAATGGTGTTTATATGTTTTTTGGCCATTCTCTGTCAAAAGGAATGGCTTTTTTTTCAGGAATTTTTAACAAACATACAATATGATCAGTAAGGGATTACCAAAAAGGAAGGGATTGTATGATCCGTCGGAAGAGCATGATAGCTGCGGAATTGGATTTGTTGCCAACATTAAGGGGATTAAATCGCATGATATCATCAACCGTGGTCTCGAAGTATTGGAGAATATGTCACACCGCGGAGCCGAGAGCGCCGATAACGTCACCGGTGACGGAGCAGGTATTTTAATTCAGATTCCCCACAGCTTTTTTCTTTCGAAAGGGATTAAGTTGCCCGGAGAAGGAAAATACGCTGCTGGTCTGGTTTTTCTTCCGCAGAATGAAAACAATCGCAACTCCTGCGAGAAAATCCTGATTGATTCATTGGTAACAGAGGGTCTGGATGTTATCGGATTTCGTGATGTGCCAGTAGACAATTCAATCCTGGGTGAAATATCAAGGAGTTCGGAGCCTTATATCCGGCAGATATTTGTAACCGGAAATTTAGAGCAGGATGAGCTGGAACGGAAATTATATATTGCTCGCAAACAAGCAGAAAAGAAGGTTCGTGAAGCAAGCTTTCCTGACCGCAATGCTTTTTACCTCCCCAGTTTGTCCTCCAAAGTAATGATATACAAGGGAATGTTCACTTCACACCAGTTACGGCAATATTATATTGACCTGCATGATACCAAACTTGAAAGTGCAATTGCCCTCATCCATTCACGGTTTTCAACCAATACTTTCCCCACATGGGACCTTGCCCAGCCTTTCCGGTATCTCGGCCACAACGGGGAGATTAACACCATCAAAGGCAACCGGATGTGGATGAGTGCCCGTGAATCTCTCATGAAGACCGGCGTACTCGGAGAGGATCTGAAAAAGATCTTTCCGGTTATCGAACCCAGTAAAAGCGATTCGGCCTCACTTGACAATGTACTTGAATTTCTGGTAATGACCGGCAAATCTTTGCCCCATGCCCTGAGTATGCTGATCCCGGAATCGTGGAATGACAGAAATCCGATTCCCGAAAGCCTGAAAGCGTTCTATGAATACCATTCCACTATTATGGAACCCTGGGATGGTCCTGCTTCCATTGTCTTCAGCGACGGCCGTTTTATCGGCGGCACACTCGACAGGAACGGACTCCGGCCATCACGCTATACCGTTACCAAAGACGATATGATTGTTATGGGTTCCGAAGTGGGTGTGCAGGTATTTCCCCCGGATCAGGTCAAAGCCAAGGGACGGTTAAGTCCCGGAAAAATACTGCTGGTAGATACAAAATTCGGCATTATTGTCCCCGATGAAGAAGTCAAAAGGCAGTTAACCGAACGTAATCCTTACGCCAACTGGTTAAAGGAAAACAGAATCGATCTTGGCGATATAGTTGTAAAGGAACGGATTCCCTCCACCCTGGGTGACGAATATTTAAGGTACCTGAAGGTGTTTGGCTATACCAGGGATGATTTCGACGTTTTGATAAAACCCATGGCTTTGGAAGGCCAGGAACCTCTCAGTTCAATGGGGAATGACACACCGCTCGCAGTGATGTCAGACAAACCGCAGCGACTTTTTAATTATTTCAGGCAGCATTTTGCACAGGTTACCAATCCACCGATCGATCCTATCCGGGAAGGGCTGGTCATGTCGCTCACCAATTATATCGGATCCTTGTCACGCAACTTGCTGGTTGAATCGGCTGAACACTGCAAACTGGTGAAATTCCGCAGTCCGTTGGTAACCAATACCGACCTGGGTAAAATCAGGAATCTTAATCAGAACCAGTTCTCACATGTGGTAGTTCCCATGCTGTTCAAAGCCGGCATCAAAAATCCCGGTGAAACACTTGAAAAGGCCATTAATGAAATGTGCATGAAAGCTGAGGAGGCAGTTGATAAGGGCTGTAATTTTATCATTCTGTCTGACCGTGGTATCAGTCCGCAATTGGCCCCCATTCCGTCATTGCTTGCTGTTTCTGCAGTTCATCACCACCTGATCAACACCCAGAAGCGCATGCAGGTAGGCCTCATCGTTGAAACAGCCGAACCCCGAGAGGTCAATCATTTTGCGCTTCTGTTTTCCTATGGGGCAAGTGTTGTTAATCCTTACGGTACTTTTGCCATAATTGAGAAATTGTGCAAGAGCGGTGAGATAAAAACAGATTATGTCACTGCACGGGAGCACTTTATCAAATCAATCGATAAAGGTTTGCTGAAGGTCATGTCAAAAATGGGAATTTCTACCCTGCGCAGCTATCATGGATCACAGATATATGAAGCCATCGGTCTTTCCAGGGATATTATCGATAAATATTTCACTGGTACAGATTCCCGCATAGGAGGTATTGGCCTGGATGAAATTGCTCAGGAGAGCCTCATCCCTCACCGAATGGCATATTTCCCTGACCCACAAGCCAATCCGGACCTTGAAACCGAGGGGGTTTACTATTACCGGAGTAACGGGGAACAGCATGCATGGAATCCCGAAACCATTAGCTTGCTGCAATGGGCAGCACGTACCGATGATTACAACAAGTATAAAGAATTCAGTGCCCTGGTAGATCTTGAAAACCGCAAACCACAATTCATCAGGGGATGTGTTAACCTTAAGAAAGGTAATCCTGTTCCGCTCGAAGAAGTTGAACCGGTTAAATCGATCATGAAACGTTTTCTCACTGGTGCCATGTCATATGGATCAATCAGCAAGGAAGCCCACGAGGCCCTTGCCCTGGCCATGAATGCCACCGGGGGCAGAAGCAATACCGGAGAAGGGGGAGAGGATGCCGAACGGTTCAAAATCCGCCCCGATGGGACAACTGCACGAAGTGCCATTAAGCAGGTGGCTTCGGGACGGTTTGGCGTTACCACCAACTACCTGATCAATGCTGATGAAATTCAGATCAAGGTGGCTCAGGGTGCCAAGCCAGGTGAAGGAGGACAGCTACCGGGACATAAAATTGATTCCATTATTGCCAAACTCAGGCATTCCACACCCGGTATTACCCTTATTTCACCTCCGCCGCATCATGATATCTATTCAATTGAAGACCTTGCCCAGCTGATTTTTGATTTAAAATGTACCAATCCGAAAGCCAGGATTACGGTCAAACTTGTTTCGGAAAAAGGAGTGGGTACTATCGCCGCAGGGGTTGCCAAAGCTCATGCAGACGGTATTACCATCTGCGGATGTGAAGGTGGCACCGGCGCGAGTCCGGCCAGCTCCATCAAACATGCCGGTTTGCCCATGGAATTGGGCATTGCCGAGGTACAACAAACCCTGGTAATCAATAACCTTCGTGACCGGGTGGTACTGCAAACCGACG